>Ga0172379_10006702_pt1 | contig 15270 bp, 15 predicted proteins | sample GrowelOW334metaG_FD_119756 | JGI IMG/M metagenome (GOLD analysis project Ga0172379, IMG submission 119756) | Groundwater microbial communities from an aquifer near a municipal landfill in Southern Ontario, Canada - Groundwater well OW334 metaG | ecosystem: Environmental > Aquatic > Deep...
AAATAAATCATCCCCGCAGCAAGCTGCGGGGTATTGTTTTGTCATGCCAGCGTACGCTGGCATCCATTTCGTGGATTCCGGCTTTCGCCGGAATGACGACGCAAGCGTCGGGGTATTAGACCCAATAGAGAATAAACATTGCCATTATGCGCACTTTTGTAAAGATACGGGAATTACTTTCAACCCATAAAGATCTCGAGAAAAAATTGGAGGCGCTTGAGCGGAAATATGAATCGCACGATAAACAGATCAAAGCTGTGTTTGATGCTATTCGTCAATTGATGGCTCCGCCGGAAAAATCGAAGTACAAGGTGGGTTTTTAAACGTGCGGCATTGAATTGCCAACAAATTGAATTCGTTATTCTCCAAAGGAGCCCTTTGGGCCGGTAAAAGAATTCGTGATGATGTACTAAAACAAGAGCGGGCGAGTACGGAAAACAGATTATCTACACACTGTCGCCTCTCCGAGGCTCTTGAAATAAAAGGCGATTCTCTCTCCCACGGCTAACGCCGCGGGCAAATGTCTTCCGCCGCTTCGCGGCGGGGAAAAGAACATCCAAATCATCATCGTCCCGGAGGGACGATAGAGTGTAACCCATGGCGCCGTAGGCGTCATGGGAACAGAAATAAGAACTGGCACAAGCCTCGTAGAGGCGTTAGAAGAATGGCTCACACATATACACAATTGTTAACTCATATTGTTTTCAGTACAAAACATCGTTATCCGTTCATCAACATGGATTTGCGCAAGCGGCTTTTCCCTTATATGGGAGGAATTATTCGGGAGTTGGGTGGGAAACCAATCCTTATCAACGGGGTCGCTGACCATGTTCATATTTTAGCCGGATTACCGGCAAGGAGTGCTGTTTCCGATATAGCAAGAGTCGTGAAATCGAATTCATCTTTGTGGATTCATGAGCAGTTTTCTCATCTATCAAATTTTGGGTGGCAGACTGGCTACGCCGCGTTCAGTGTCAGCCGGTGGGATACGGAAAAAATAAAGAATTATATTGCACGGCAAGAAGAGCATCATAAAACAGTGACGTTTCAAGAAGAGTTTTTGAATTTATTGGAAGAATATGGAATTGAATATGATGAGAAATATCTTTGGGATTAGTTTTTTTATCTGTCGCCACTCCGTGGCTTTGGGATAAAGAGGGTCATACTTCCTCCCACGGCTAACGCCGCGGGCAAAGGTCTTCCGCCGTACCACGGCGGGGAAAAGAACATCCAAATCATTATCGTCCCGGAGGGACGGTGGAGTGTCCCCATGGCGCCGCAGGCGCCATGGGGACACAAACAAAAAACACTGTTAGCCTCGTAGAGGCGTAAGAAAGCAGAGTCTGAATATTATCAATGAGAGAACACTCTTGATGAAAGTTTCTATCGCCTCTTCGAGGCTCTTGAAATAAAAAGTAGATTATCTCTCCCACAGCTAACGCCGTGGGCAAAGATCTTTCGCCGCTACGAGGCGAAGATATTGAATACAATTATTAACATTTTTTATGTCCATTTCCCCTTCATCCATACAGAGCATTCACTCACAGGAAGATTTCCTCCGGTTCCTCTCGGCGGAGCTCTCCTGGCCGATACCGGACGACCTGCCGTTCGGGGATGTAACGTTCGATCTCTACCCGGATGAGTTGGGGATCAAGCGGGAAGACCTGCGGGGATCGTCCATTGCACAGATCCGTCCGTTCGTGCAGGAACAGCCGTGGGGAATTTTTATTCTGCATTTGAAACAGCCGCGGTTATATACGACAGAGCTCCGAAAGATTCTCCGTGCACTTGAACCGATGAAACGGAAGTTGAAAGATTTCAAGACCTGGAACCCGCAGCACGTTCTCTTTATCTGCACGAACGACTGGAAGAATTATACATTCGCTCACTTCGAAGGCGAAAATGCTCAGAAGGCGAAGATCTCCACATTCGGATGGGAGTATCAATCCGATTTCATACGGACATTATGCGAATTCAATATTCCTCAATTGATCTATCCGCAGGCAAACGATATGTTCGGACTCGATCCGGCAGCGTGGGTGCAGCAATGGTCGTCGGCGTTCGATGTTGCAAGGGTAACGAAGAAGTTCTATACGGAATACGACGGTATATTCAAATCGATCAAGCGTCTGCTTGCAAAACAATTCGGACTCTCTGATAAACTGTATGATAAAAAATACATCGACTGGTCAAGCAAAGAAATTGAAAAGGAAGAGCCGCTTCACCTGTTCGTGCAGAACCTCGTCAACCGTCTGATGTTCCTGAAGTTTTTAGAAAAACGCCGCTGGCTCGATTTCAATCCCAATTACCTTGCCGATCTTTATGCACGCACTCTCAATGAGAAGAAGAATTTTTACAGCGAGTATCTCTTCTATGTATTTTTTGCGGGACTGAACCGTCAGATTGAATTCATTTTGATGAAAGAAGGGAAAGCAAAGGCATCGGCACAGATGTTCCAGGACCGCATCGGAGTTCTTCCCTTCCTCAACGGCGGTCTGTTCGAAAAAGAACCGCTTGATGAGAAGACCGAAATCCCCAACGAAGCGTTCAAAGATTTGTTCGACCTCTTCAGTAGATATAATTTCACGGTGAATGAAGATACACCTCTCGATGTAGAAGTGGCCGTGAATCCGGAAATGCTGGGGAAAGTATTCGAAGAATCGGTTATCGCCCGAAAGGAGAAAGGGGCATATTACACTCCGCGTCCCATCGTGTCGTTTATGTGCAGGGAGGCGCTCAAAAATCACCTTATAAGTCAAAGTGGTTCTGTCATTCCGGCGAAAGCCGGAATCCAGGACCTGGATGCCAGCGTTCCGCCAAAAGGTGAAGCACGGCGGACTGGTCGCTGGCATGACGCAAGTAAGTTCAATTCATGGCAATTGAAAATAAAGAGCCTCGTAGAAGACAATGATGCAGAGAATCTAACGGCCTCCGATGCACTTGAATTATACAAGGCGCTCTACTCCATAAAAGTGCTCGATCCCGCCGTCGGGTCCGGTGCATTTCCCGTGGGGATGATGTTCGAGATACTCGAATGCTACAAAGCGATCGGCGCAAAGCTTGAACACGACCATCCGTACCTCGTACAGAATCGTCTTGCTAATCCCCGTGACGTCTACAGGTTGAAGAAGCAGATCATACAGAACAACCTCTACGGTGTCGATATCGAGGACTTTGCCGTTAATATCGCCCGGCTCCGTTTCTGGCTCTCCCTTGCAGTCGATTTTCCGATACAGATGGAAACACGGGAAGAGTTCATCGAAAAAGTTCACGAGATCGAGCCGCTGCCGAATTTGATGTATAAAATACGGCAGGGAGATTCGCTTCTTGCGAAATATCACGGTGTATCTCTGGAATTGAATGAACGGATGAAAACCGGTGAGTTCAATAATAACAGGAAGAAGCGTATCAAGGATAGTGTCGGTGTGGTGACCGATTTGAAAAGAGAATTCTTTACGGAAAGCGATTCTGCAAAAAAGAAAACGGTGCAGCGAAAAATCGAGCAGGCGCTGCAGACATTGGTTGCCAACGAGATAGAGGCGGAGATCGTCTTTCTAAAGCAAACGGCATCACAGGAGAACATGTTCGGGGTAACGAAAAAAGAAAAAGAAGAGCAGGCGAAGACCGAAAAAGAAATAAAGCGATTAGAGGAAGTGAAGAAAGAGCTGCTCGCTGCCGGGACGCTCCCTTCGCATTTTCCCGTAATCTGGGATGTCGATTTCGGTGAAGTACTCGATGAAGGTGGGTTCGACGTTGTAATCGCCAACCCGCCATACGTGCGGCAGGAAGAGTTTAAGGAAATTAAGGATGACCTTGCGCTCCATTATGACTGCTACACCGGCACTGCCGATCTTTATACCTATTTTTACGAACGGGGCATTAAGCTTCTCAAGCCGGGGGGAACGATCTCGTACATTTCCTCAAACAAATATTTCCGTGCGGGATATGGTGCAAAATTGCGTGAGTTCTTAACGAGCAACAGCACTATTAACGCGCTCATCGACTTCGGCGACCTTCCGGTCTTTGAAGCGACGGCGTACCCTTCCGTTCTTGTTGCAACAAAAAGAGATAGTCATCCTGAGCAAACGGGGCGTTCTCTGCGCCGTGAGTCGAAGGATGACCCTTCGACTCTCCCGACATCCCGATTGGAAAACATCGGGACGCAAAAAACGCGCGTCGGGATCGCTCAGGGTAACTCAAATACAAAAGATGTGTCATTGCGAGGAGTGATGCCGACAGAGTCGGCAGAACGACCTGCCCGCCAAAGCGGTTCAGGCGGGCGTGGCAATCTGCCCGCGCGTGAGGAAGCGACCTTCCTTGCCCGCACCGTCGCAACCGAAGCAGAACTCGACACATTTTCCTCGACATTCCATGCCAACGCGATAACGATGAAGCAAAGTGACTTGAGCAGCGACGGATGGCGTATAGAAGACCGCACCGTGCTCGACCTGTTGGAAAAAATAAAACGTGCCGGTGTGCCGCTTGAAGAATATGTGGAAGGGAAAATTTACCGAGGAATTACAACCGGATTCAATGACGCTTTTGTGATTGATGATGAAACGAAGAAGCGATTGATAAAAGAAGATAAAAAATCTGCCGAGGTAATAAAGCCGTTCTTGCGAGGGAGAGATATAAAGCGGTATGCGATTGACGACCCGAATTTGTGGTTGATATTTACTCGCCGTGGAATTGATATAGAGAAATATCCTGCGATTGAAAAATATCTTAAGCAATTTAAAAAACAATTAACTCCTGGGATTGAAGGTGGAAGAAAACCAGGAACATACAAATGGTATGAAATCCAAGATTCCATTGACTATTGGCAAGAGTTTGATAAGAAGAAAATAATGCTGCAGGAAATTGCGCCTTGGAGCAGTTTTGCGTGGGACGGAAATAAATACTATTCCACGAATACAACTTACATAATCTTAAAACCAGATAAATATTTATTGGGAGTTTTGAACTCTACTCTGACTACTTTCATTTACAGATACATTTCCGCAAGTATTAGAGGCGGGTATTTAAGATTCACTCACCAATATCTTGCACAAATTCCCATCGCCAAAGGAACCGAGAAACAGCGTCGCACCATTGAAGAACGGGTAGAGAAAATATTAAAACAGAAAGCGGCGGGCAAGTCCACGATAGAATTAGGAAAAGAGATTGATGCAATCGTGTATGAGATGTACGGGCTGACGGAGGAGGAAATAAAAGTGGTGGAGGAGAAGTGAAAGAATTAGTAGATAAAAACAATCTTGAGCTATAATACATTGTATAATGGTATTTCTAAAAATTAAAAAAATATATTTTGTGGTTGTATTTAGAACTGGTAATTTTTTTAGAAACCTTTTAAAGAGGATTTCTATTGTTATTAACATCCTGAAAGATCAGTTGATTATATTTTGGAAATTCATTAAAAGGATAAAATTACTTGGATTACTCGAACCCAGCAAAATAACCGTAGACGAATATTGGCTTAATATTCTTGAACACACTGGGAATGGACATTTCTCAATCACTTCTGGATATAAACCACCAAGGGGAAAGAAATCGACACTCGAATTTATTGTTTCGGATTTAAACAATGCTTGGATAGGGAAGAAAAATCCTAATTCCGAAACCTGTCAAGTACCTATATGGTGTCTGAATAACCTAAATCCTTATGCTGAAGGTGTTAGAAGTTTTTTAATTCCCCACATGTCACGTTCATTGCACAAACAAATTGCTTCCCTCATGTTACAAGAACCTATTGAAGTGAGAACTATGATACGATCGGATTCAGTATTAGCTATCAGTAAAAGCGTTATTGATATTACGCCTGAACGAATAATTATTATCGGAAACACCGGCTCCGTATTGCAGTTAATTGAAAACCTCGGTTCGCGAATGTCATTTCCGAAGATAGATCCCATTTCTATTACCGAACGATTACGTAATCTGATTTTAACTTATCATATAGACCCAGTCGGAACTTCTCTTTTAGTGGGCGGATTTGGAGCGGTTTTTGGATTTGAAGCATCATTCTTTTATACAAAGATATTCGAGTTTAAAGTCGTACAGCCGCTCGAAATAATAATCACAATGCTTGGAATGCTGGCTGTGATATTCTTCCTTTTTGAACAAGCATTTGAATCACGTATATCGGCATTTGCTCCGCGCTGGACTCTTTATACACAGATACTCTCATGGTCTTTTTTCCTTCTTTTTATTCTCGGCGGCGGAGTAGTTATATTCGGGCAACCGGATGCACGAGAATTGATATCGTGGTTCCGTATTTTTTCTCTTCTATTAATCGCATCGTGCCTATCGGGAGATTTGGGAAGAATATTTTTTAACAGCGGCTTGAATAAACTGGCAGCTGTAGTTCTTTGGTTATTTCTTTTCGTCACAATCTATTTTCTGCAAAAGTTGGTGTGATGAATATTGGAGTGAAATCTTAATGTTCAAAAAGTCCGGCAAACCCATAGTAGAATTGGAAAAAGAGATCGATGCAATCGTATATGAGATGGGAGTTTATCCCGCTGAAAGCATGTGGTTAACGAAGGAGGAAATTAAAGTGGTGGAGGGGAAGAAATGAAACCTCAGAAGATAGTTTTCATACTTGGTGCTGGTTTTTCTGTTGATGCCGGTGGCCCAAAACAAAATGAGATTCTGGGTGGGATATTGGAAAGTAACAGTTCTGCTGAATTGAAGAACTTTATCACGAGCGTATTTGGCCATAATACTGATATACCACTGGAGGACGTTTATACTTCGCTCGATCGTGCAATAATTCGGAATGAATCACTGCGACAATACCCGGTCGATGAGCTGCTATTACTGAGAGATAAGTTTGAAATCGAAGTTGCCAAGTATTTTGCAAAGTTGCTTAACAGACACGATATCAACAAAACATACATCGATCGATTTGCTCAGATTCTGATAAAGTGGAGGGTGGAAGCAGAGCAAACCAAAAAAGATAAAATTGCTGTGATCTCAACGAATTGGGATTTACTGCTTGACAATTCTCTTGGCAGTGAAATGCAAACGAACCGGCAATTGTGCTGGCAGAACGAAAAGCGTCAGGTGTGGATCGACTATTGCGTAATGGATAAGCAAATGAGCGATGATGTTGAAATACCATCTTCGCTCACGATCAAAGCAAGAGGTTTGACAAACTTCAAACTCCTGAAGATTCATGGTTCATTGAATTGGTTGAAGTGTCCAAACTGTGACAGTCTGTTTGTTGAGTTTGGAACGAAGCTCGCCTCGAATATTGAATCCGGCAGCTACAAGTGCAGGCTATGCACCGATGATCCAAAAAAGTTCTCCAGACTGAAACCATTCTTGGCATCCCCGACCTTCATGAAGGATCTCTCAAATGTTCACTACAAATCGATATGGTGGAATGCAGGATTTGAATTGAATGAGGCAACCCACATCGTTTTTGTTGGTTATTCATTTCCTTTTGCGGACTATGAATTCCGCAATCTTCTGGCACGCCATGTGGATTCGAAAACCAAAATTAAGATAGTAACATATTGTGAAGACGAAAGAGAGTTCCAGGATATTTGCAAGAGGTATATAGATTTCTTTGGTAGAAGAGTAAACCAGAATGATGTTTCAAATATTCGCGCAATGGATTATTTTCTGACCCTTCCGGAAAATTATCAATTATATATAAGAAGTCTTGGCACACTCGATCAAAGAATTCCTGCTCAATCAAATGCAGATGAACTAATTAGGTTTAGAAAAGGTACAGGCCCAACAACCAAAATAGGGTATATGAACAAAAACCACCAAATGTGTTATGGTACCCTTGGCGTTAGAGGGACGGATCATTTACAGTACGCTTTTCAGGTCGAGTGTCAATTGTGTGGTTTCGTTTACGGTGCAAACGGCACTGACATTGCAGATAGGCTTTGTCCTGAGTGCCAGGGTGGAAGGCCGGGGATACGATATTGGAAATGAGCTATAACGGTCTCGGATTTACTGAGACTTTAGATTTTAAACAGAATTACTCTCCTGATTGTCGTTTTGTGGCGGCTATCAGTGCTTTAGTGATGGAGTGCACCAACTTATGAATAGACGGCTGAGAAGCAAATGGTGGCCGATGGAAAGTGAAAGAGCCATCTACTCATATTGAGATGAACATTTATTGAAAATACACTAACTTATTGCAATGGCTCGTATAAGTGTAAATATTAATCCCAATATTTTAGTTTGGGCAAGAGAAGAAGCGGGATATGATGCTTCCGAAATTGCTCTGAAAGCTAAGATTGCAGCCGAAAAATATAAAATGTGGGAAGAGAAAGGGGAGAATATTCCTCTCGGCAAATTGAAAGATATTGCTAACTATTATAAACGACAATTAGCAGTGTTTTTTCTTCCTGAAGTTCCGAAAAAAATAAACAAGCCAAAAGATTTTCGGAATATCATTTCTGTAAAAACTAAACTCTCTAAAAAAGTTCTTTTAGCAATGCGCGAAGCAACGCACTTCCGCCAAACAGCTCTTGAGATCAGAGGAGAGGGATACTGGAAAGACCGCACTAACTGGATAAACGAGGTTATCGCCAACAATAAAAATTCGGATGAAATCGCAGGTTGGTTACGTGAAAAATTAAACATTAGTATTGAAGACCAGTTCAATTGGAAAACATCGAATGAAGCGTACCGTGTTTGGCGAAGTACGGTAGAAAATCAATTAGGAATTTTGGTATTTCAATTTCCCATGTCGTTAAAAGAAGTTCAAGGATTTTGCTTTACCGATTCGTACCCGTACGCAATTATCGTTAATTCCAACCATTCTTATACTGGACGTATTTTCTCAATTTTGCACGAATTGGCTCATATCATTAAACACACATCCGGAATTTGCTTATGGGACAATATCACAGAAAAACAAAATGAAGAATGGGTATGTAATTCTTTTGCAGGCAATGTTCTTGTTCCTACGAATGAACTTCAAAAAACCGATGATCTGAAAGAAATTCGTGCATTCGCCAATAAGTTTAAGATAAGCCCGGAAGTATATCTCCGAAGATTAAAGGAAGAAAATAAAATCAGTTCCGTAAAGTTCTTTACTCTTTTAGATCAAATAAAAGCATCGAATGTTCCGCGAGTGCAAAAAAACGTAATCATAAGACCAGAAGTAAAAAGCAGAGCAAGCAGGGGAGAAACATTTTACACTCTTGTTTTGGATGCGTTAAACCAAAACAGAATTTCGTATACGCAAGCGTCCGGGATGCTCGATCTGAATATCAGCCGGGTATTGCGTGAAGCATAGCGCACAAAATATCTACTGCTTCGATACAAGCGCTTTAGTGACAATGCATCGCTATTACCCCCTCCGGATTATGCCGGACCTTTGGAAAAATCTTGAAGAGTTGTTCAAAACAAGGCGGGTTCGCTCTCATGAATTTGTATTCGATGAAATCGTGCCGTCTCAAGGTGCTAAAGATGATTTGGCATTGTTGGTTTCAAAAAACAAAGTATGTTTTCAACCGATCACAAAAAGACAGGGACAGCTTGTTCCTCAAATACTTGCTCTTTTTCCGGGTTTAATTGACCCTTATAGCAAGAAGGATCAGGCCGATCCGTGGATTGTGGCAATGGTGGTTGAATTGATGGAAGAAACAAGTCTTTTCGGGAAAGATTCTGAGTATGTTATTGTCAGCACGGAAAGCGAATCAAGCCCGAAAAAAATTCCTGCCGTTTGCAAACATTATACTGTGCGCCACATGAATCTGTTTGAATTTTTTGAAGACAATGGATGGGCATTTTCGGTGATGAAGAAATAATGCAATTGAAATTTGGAGAGAAATAAAATACCTTAGTGGCGTGTTTAAAGTGAGAAACAATAATTTATGAGGTGAAAAATGAGAAAGATTCTTGTTGTGTTGATGATTACAATGGTTGGGTTGTCGTGTTCGAAGAAAGAGGAGACAACCCAAATAGGAGTTATTTTACCGCTTACAGGAGAACTTGCCAGTTTTGGGAAAACAGTCCTTAATGGTGTGCAACTCGCGGTAGATGATTACAATAATGAAGAGAATAATTCACCAAAAGTTAGTCTTGTAATTGAAGATTCGAAAGCTACACCAAACGTTGCGGTAAACGCATTTAACAAATTAATAGATGTTGATCATGTTAAAATTGTTATTGGTGACCTGACAAGCGGAGCCACTTTGGCAATGGCACCAATTGCTCAAAAAAATAAAATCATTTTAATATCACCAACAGCATCAAATCCAGCATTATCTCATTCGGGAGAATATTTTTTCAGAGTATGGCCATCGGACAATTATTCGGGTTTTGTAGCAGCGAATTATTCTTATAAAGAACTTGAAAAAAGGAAGGCAGCAATTATTTATATAAACAATGATTATGGGTATGGTCTAAAAGAAGTTTTTGATTCAACATTTACAACAATGGGCGGCTCTGTTTTAATTTCAGAGGCATATTCTCAGGACCGGACCGATTTCAAAAATATTTTGGTTAAAATCAAGAATATGGGAGCAGACTTGATTTACGTCCCAGGTCATCCGTATGGAATTGCTTACGTTGCAAAACAATCAATTGAAATAGGTTTGAAGGTAGCATTAATGTCAGATGTTGCAGCCGAAGATAAAGAATTTATTCCATTGGCAGGTAATGCGGCTAAAGGCTTATATTTTGTCACACCTGCTTTTAATATAAACTCTACCGATTCAAGCGTAGCAAATTTTGTATCTCGTTATAAAGAAAAATATTCTGAGGTTCCTGATGTTCATGCTGTAAAAGGGTACGAATCGATGGAAATTATTTTGAGTGCGGTTAAACAAAATCATCAAAGTGTTGATGCTATTAAAGTCTTTCTTAAAGGTGGGAAGTTCCATGTCGTAGGAGAAAAACTAGATTTTGATAAAAATGGCGATGTTAAATCAGATATGACTATAAAGCAATATCAAAATAACTTAGAAATACGGTCTATAAAAGTTTTTTCTGGAATTGAATGAAAAATGAAGGATGACGTATGCGTCAACTTAACAAATACCCTGAATATCACTACCTCGAACGGCCGGAAAAAATTGTCGAAACTGTCATTAAACAATTAAGGGAAGGTAAAACGATTGAAAATAAATATTTGTATTTAGAATCAATTGGCGCAAAAAACTGGTCCGCTGTAGAAAAAGTTTTACAACTATGCGAAAATGAAGAATCACTATTACAAGAATATTTTCCAAGGATTGATAGGCTCATTAAAGATCATACACAAAATAGACTATATGATATTGTCAGCCTTGGTTGTGGAACTGGCACAGATGATATTTCAATTCTTGAGCATAGTGCAATGACTGGACATTTTTCAATGATTACTATAGATCTATCATGGTGCATACTTGAACAAGGAACAACAAAAATATTTAATTATTTGAGACCAAAAATGAATCCGCAAAGTGATGTTAATGTCCTAGGGATATGCTGTGATTTTAACTCATTAACAAAAGCGAAGGAAGTTGTGCGGGCTCGCAGAAAGAATAAGGTAATGTTGTTTCACCTTTTAGGATTAACAATAGGAAATAGTCATGAGATTAATATTTTAAAGAATATTTCCTCCATTATGGAATCTAACGACTTTCTTCTTCTCAGTGTAGATCTTAGCGCATCCGACAAGGAAGCATTAAAAAGTGCAATAAATGCTTATGGCAATCCTAATGCTTTACCAGCAGTCAATAATTTTTTACTCGGTCCTCTAAATTTTTCAACCTATTTTGACACTGATAAACAAAATCCGTCAAACGATCCTAGTCTTAAAACTACAATTGTGCTAAACGATAATCAAATTGACTATAGTTTTAAGGATTATTGGCCAAAAATAATAAAGACCACGTCGGAGGATATAGAGTGTAAACAGACTGGCTTTAGTGATATAGAAAAAACGGTTTCATTAGTTAGGTTATATCAATTTGGAAATGAAAAGAAAAATCAATTATTGTGTGATTACAGCAATAAGTACGATAGAGGGGCGTTTGAAAAATTCATTCGTTCATTAGCAGATAATAATGAAATTAACCTTTCATTGCCAAGCGGAGTTGGCATGTTTGAGTTCGGTGTAAGCGATAAGAATCTTGACCTACATAAACCTAACCAATATTTGATTTTACTTCAAAAGAAAAAATTAAGGAAAAGAAAACCAAATCCTAAAATTGAAATTGAACCAAGAAGTAAAATTCCACCGCGTCCAAGTGCCGGAGTAAGTATATGAGTAAAATAGATACTCTTGATCAGAGACACTTAGAAATTCAATCTAAAATTAGGAATTTCAAAAAAACAGGATCTGTTGGAATTCGAAAATGGAACTATAATCAATATTTGAGCAGTGAAAAAATAATATCATTGTTTATAAAGGAATTGATGAGGTTGAAAGAAGAAATTGAAATAGCGGACATTGAAGATATTCCAAGTAAAAATGTTTTAGTGGACAATATTGATCGTGATGTCCGAGCGCTTGAAGTTGACGCAAAATTAATTTCTCACCATTTGTTTAAACTGAGTTTTCATTTTTCAATTATTGTAGCTGTTATATCCTTAATAATTTCTATAATATCTATCGCAATTGCCATTCCTCCTATATTACAAAGGGATACAGAAAGAAGTAAATTAGAATTACTCATAAAAAAGCAGTTAGATTCTAATCGGAATGAAATTCTTGATTCAATTCAAAAAAATCATTCCGTTAGTTTAACACAGATTCAAAACCTATCGTCTATTAGCGTAGGAGGTAAACTTAATAGTGATACTCTATCAAATAAGAGAATAAAAAAATAATTTCGTTGATGGTAAATCAACTTCTTCTCAACGGAATTATCGCCGGAAGCATCTACTCGATGATCCCTCTCGGCTTTTCGCTCATTTACCAAACGACACGCTTCTTTCACTTCGCTCACGCCGCCGTTTATACATTCGCCGCTTACTTCATAGCCGTTTTTAGGAGAGGTCCGACAGAGGGGTTTGGCAAATACACTTCATTCCCTTTCGTCTGCAGCGGTCATAAATTTTTGAATATTGGTAACTGCTCAGCAAGACGATGTCTGACGGCGTTTTCAAGCCGTCTGACATCTTGGTCAGATCCATCTAAATGTCAGACAGTCCCGTTTTTTGGATTCCGCGTGCAGCGGGATTCCTGAAAAGCGGAACAAAAAGCGCTGTCAGACATTCTCCGCCCATTATTCGCTGAGTAGTTACGAATATTTGGTAGTTATTCATTTTCAATTACAGTCATTCCGGCGATCCGTCCGCCATGTGCCGCTGTACGGCATCCCGTGCAACGGGGGCTTCATTTTTGGCGGAAAGCCGGAATCTGCGCAATTTTTCTGGATGCCAGCTTTCGCTGGCATGACCAACGATTTTTTTGCTGTTAAGAAAATTCAAACTGAGTTACTGTCGAATATTGATATGGTACCTTCTTTTTTGTACTTTGAATAAAAATAAAGAGGCAGGCATGTACAAAGAAATTATTATCCCAAAATCCGCAAAACACAGCATCGACATCCCGAGGGAGTTTATCAATAAAAAGGTTACCGTCGTGCTGGAGCCGGAGGCATCCAACGGCAAGGGGAAGAGAACAAACAGGATGCTGCGGGCATCAGGGAAAATAACATTCCGTATTTCTCCCGCCGTTCGAAAATGGATTGGAACAATGCAATCCGATAAAACATACGAAGAACTGCGGCAGGACGCACTTTTTGAGCGATACGGAATTAAATGAGGATCCTGCTGGATACGAATATTCTTTTGGATGTTTTGCTTGACCGTAAGCCGTTCGCTGAAAATGCCGCCAGGGTATGGAGCGCCGTCGTTGAAAAGAATCTGGACGGGTGGATTTCAGCAATAAGCGTTAATAATCTGTATTACATTTCAAGAAAGCTTGCCGGCGAAAAGAAAGCCCGCCGGTGTATTTCAAATCTCCTGAAGTATTTTAACGTTTCTCCGCTGAGCAAAGCCATCCTTCAACGCTCGCAACGTCCGCCGGTATTGGATTTTGAAGATGTCATTCAATACCGTTCTGCCGAATCTGCCCGGTGCGACTATCTTATTTCAAGAGACAAAAATAAATTTCCACATGGCAGGGTAAAAGTTATTACACCTGAAGAATTCATTAATAAATTTGCCGCATAAACTCACCCTGCAGTTTTCTGTATCGGTAGTTGCGGCGTAACTCTCAGCGCTTTGCAACAGAACGCTAAGGATGGTTGCTGTTATATCGGTAATATCGTAATTTATGCGGGATTTAAAGAGATATAGCAAGTAACGGAATACCACAATACATAGTCAATGCTCAATCAGCTCCTTCTCAACGGAATTATTGCCGGAAGTATCTACTCGCTGATTGCGCTTGGGTTTTCACTCATTTACCAAACCACCCGTTTCTTCCATTTCGCTCACGCCGCCGTTTATACATTTGGCGCTTACTTTGCCTATCTGTTTTATATGCAATTAGGTTTTGATCCAATTATTGCATTTCCTCTTGCCTGTATCTACGCAGCTCTTATCGGCGCAATCTGTGAAATCACAGTCTATAAACCGATGCGCAAGCGGAAGGCAACCGACCTCACGCTTCTTCTTGCATCACTCGGTCTTTATACGTTACTGCAAAATATTATCTCGCTTATGTGGGGAGACGATACTAAAACGATGCGAACCGGAGAGGTGGTGGAAGGGCATCTGTTTCTCGGAGCAAGAATTACCGATATACAAATTGTTATCATCGTTACAAGCATCTTATTGATTACACTGATTGCACTGATGATGGCGCGAATGAAAATCGGTAAGACTCTTCGCGCCCTTGCGAACGATCCCGAGCTTGCCCGGTTAAGCGGCATCAATTCCGACCGGTATATTGTATTTGCATTTGCCATCGGCTCGTTTCTTGCCGCAGTTGCAGCAATCATGATCTCGTTCGATACGGATATGACACCAACGATGGGATTTAATGCGTTAATGATGGCGGTGGTGGCAGTGATTGTCGGCGGGATTAATAGTCTCCCCGGCGCTGCGCTTGGCGGTCTGCTTATCGGTTTGGCGCAAAATCTTGGTGTAGCGTTCTTGCCCTCCAAGTGGCAGGATACGATCGTGTTTGTGATACTCATTATCTTTTTATTGTTCAGGCCGTACGGGATACTGGGAAAGAAATCGATGAAACAGAACATTTAACAATTAACAATGAACAATGAACAGTTAACAATCAACAGTTATCAGTAGGCAGATGATCAACAAATTCATAATTCGAGACATCTGAAAAAGTCATTG
>Ga0172379_10006703_pt1 | contig 15268 bp, 12 predicted proteins | sample GrowelOW334metaG_FD_119756 | JGI IMG/M metagenome (GOLD analysis project Ga0172379, IMG submission 119756) | Groundwater microbial communities from an aquifer near a municipal landfill in Southern Ontario, Canada - Groundwater well OW334 metaG | ecosystem: Environmental > Aquatic > Deep...
GAAAGAGGCGAAGGTAACGACTTTTGGTGGGGTGCCTTACACTTACGAAATGCTAAAGCGTCTTAGATTTGAAAGGATGCACCTACCAGATCTAAAATACATTACTCAGGCGGGAGGGAAGCTGAACCCCAAATTATCAGAGGAATTTGCAGATATTTGCGCAAAGAAAGATATTAAATTTTATACCATGTATGGCCAAACCGAAGCTACCGCTCGTATTTCTTATTTGCCTTCTGAATTTGCTAAAACTAAAGTAGGGAGCATAGGTATCGCAATTCCTGGTGGTAAGCTTTGGTTGGAGGAGGATGGACGGCTGATTGATGGGAATGATATTTCTGGGGAGTTAGTATATTCTGGAGATAATGTGACTTTAGGTTATGCAGAAAGTAGAGTTGATTTAGCTAAGGGTGATGATAATAATGGGGTATTGTATACGGGTGACGTGGCAACACGAGATAAAGATGGTTTTTATTACGTAGTGGGAAGAAAAAAGCGTTTTTTAAAGATTTTTGGTAATAGAGTTAACCTTAGTGAGATAGAACATCTTGTAAGAACTATGGGTTATGATTCAGCATGTGTTGGAATCGATGATAACTTAAAAATCTATGTAACAAGTAAAGAGGAGCATCAGCGTATCAGAAGTGAAATATCTAGATTGACTGGCATAAATCAAGCTGGTTTTAGTGTTAAATATATCAGCATAATACCTCGTAATGAAGTTGGCAAGATTTTATACTCAGAATTGGAATAAAAAATATTATGCTTACTCTTAATAAAATTTTGGATTTATCTCCATTTTTACTACCAAAAAGTGAAAAGGAAACTCTTTTTCAAGAGGGATTATCTGACTTGACCAAGCATCATTGTACAAATTGCCTACAGTACAAAAAAATATTGGAAACTTTGAATTTTGACCCAAATACTGAATACAAAACAGAAAATCTGCCATTTGTACCTGTAAGACTATTCAAAGATTATGAGCTGCTAAGCGTGCCCAAAGAGCAAGTTGTAAAAACGGTTACTTCGTCTGGTACAACTGGACAAAGCGTATCTAAAATTTTTCTCGACCGAGATACAGCCTCCTATCAAATTAAGGTATTGGCAAAAATTGTAGCAGACTTTATTGGCAAGAAACGTTTGCCGCTTTTGATCATTGATACTAAGGCTACACTCAAAGATCGCAACTTGTTTTCTGCACGTGGCGCTGGTATTTTGGGTTTTTCTATGTTGGGTTACGATGTTACCTACGCGCTAGATGAAAACATGCAATTAGATTTTGCAGCTGTTGAAAGTTTTTGTAAGAAACATAATGGAGAAAATATTCTGTTATTTGGGTTTACTTTTATCGTATGGGAGTGTTTTTATCAGCAGTTAAAAAAGCAGGGTAAGCGTGTTGATTTAAGTAATGGTATTTTACTGCACGGTGGTGGATGGAAAAAGCTTATTGCCCAGGCGGTCGATAACGACACTTTCAAACGTAAATTAAAAGACATTAGCGGACTTACAAGAATTCACAACTATTACGGTATGGCTGAGCAAATTGGCTCTATTTTTATGGAGTGTGAGGACGGGCATTTGCATAGTTCGATTTTTTCCGATGTTATTGTTCGAGATAATGATTTTGAGGTATGTGAAATGGATAAGCCTGGCTTAGTCCAGCTAATTTCTCTTTTACCTTTTAGTTATCCTGGTCATAGTATTTTATCTGAAGATTTAGGTGAAATTATTGGTGAAGATGATTGTTCTTGCGGTAGATTAGGTAAATACTTTAAAGTTCATGGACGTGTTAAAGACGCAGAAATAAGAGGATGCAGTGATACTTTCAGTTGACAATAATCAGTTAATTTATCTGGTTGGTGAACCCAATCTGGAGGCTAAATATCATCCGTTCGAGCCTTATAACGAATTAGTTTGTACTTTTTTGAGCGACTTATCGTTTGAACTTCTCGCAAGTGAGAATACTAAGTTATACCCAGATATAGCATATTTTGCTTTTTGGTGTCGTAAGGCGAACATTGCTAAATTAAAAGCCGATTTTGAAGATGGAAAAAGTAGGCTAGGTTTGGGTTTGGTTTTTCACATAGCACCAGCCAATGTGCCAATAAATTTTGCTTTTTCTTTTGTTTTTGGATTACTTTCAGGTAATGCAAATGTTGTCAGAGTACCTTCCAAAGCATTTCCACAAGTAGATATTGTATGTAGTGCGATAGAGAATCTGTTCAATCTTGAAAAATACTCCGAAATAAAGTCTATGAATGCTTTTATCAGATACGAACAAAATGACGATATTACAGGAATGTTTTCGTCTAAGTGTAATGCTCGTATTATTTGGGGCGGAGATGCAACCATAAGAAATATTCGCAAATTATCAATACCGGAACGAAGTATTGAGATAACTTTTGCCGATAGATATTCGTTTTGTGTACTAGAAGCTGCGTCTATTTCTAAGCTCAAAGATAATGAGCTACGGCAGTTTGCAGAACAATTTTACAACGATACCTACTTAATGGATCAAAATGCTTGTTCTTCGCCGCATTTAATCATTTGGCTAGGAGAGGGGAAGGATTTTGCTAAGGAAAAATTTTGGGAGAATGTGCATGAAATTGTGAAGGAGAAATATAAATTAGAGACAGTAAGCGTTGTAGATAAATACACGAAGCTTTGTCATGACGCTATTGAAGTTAGCGACTGTAATTTTAAACGACATGGCAACAGTATTTATCGCATTTCTTTGAATATCTTATCCAACGACATAGACAAATTTCGCGGTAAATGCGGCTATTTTTATGAATTTAGTACTAACGAAATAAATAACATAGCTCATATTGTGAATACTAAGTATCAAACGCTGACTTATTTTGGGGTGGATAAACAGCAACTTCTTGATTTCGTTATTAAAAATCGTTTACTGGGAGTGGATCGTATAGTCCCAGTCGGAAAAGCTCTTGATATTGGAGTGATTTGGGACGGTTATGATATTATAAAAGCATTATCGCGAATTATTGATGTGAGGTGATGACAATGGTGTTGCAGGGAAAAAATGTTGTTATAACGGGATGTTTAAGAGGCATAGGAAAGGCAACCTTGGAGCTTTGTGCTCAAAATGGCGCAAACATATGGGCGTGCTGCCAGTTTTCAGATGAAAATTTTATTGGTCATGTAGAAGAGTTAGCTAGAAAGTATAATGTTTGGATGAAGCCAGTTTTTTTTGATTTAACCGATTACAATCAAATCAAAGAAGCTATAAATACAATTAGGTCTGAAAAACAGTCAATAGACGCCTTAATAAATGTAGCAGGAATGACAGAAGACGCTATATTCCATATGATTTCTATAGATCAGATGAAGCGTGTTTTTGAGGTAAACTTTTTTTCACAAATGCTTTTTACGCAGTACATTACAAAGCTAATGTTGCGACAAAAATCTGGTAGTGTGGTCAATGTTTCTTCGATTTCTGCTATTGATGGTAATCCAGGCCAATTATCTTATAGCGCATCTAAAGCAGCTATTATTGCGGCTACCAAAACTCTTTCAGCTGAGTTGGCACCTTTAGGTATCAGGGTAAATGCTGTTGCTCCGGGTGTAATAGAAACAGAGATGGTTGAAAAAATTCCAAAAGAGATGTTGGCAGGTTTTATCAAGAAAAGCAGTTTGAAACATCTTGGGTTACCTGAAGAAGTTGGCAATGCGATAATTTTTCTTGCGTCTGATTTATCGTCTTACATGACGGGGCAAATTTTAAGAGTTGACGGAGGAATAGGTTAATATTTTTTGGTAAAATCACACTTTATTTTATAACTCATTGATTTTAAAGAAAATCTCGTAGACATGTTTTTGGGATATTTGGGAGGGTATATGTTGCTAAAAGGCAAAAATGCAGTGATAACTGGAAGTAATCGAGGAATTGGCAAAGCTATCTTAACGCTTTTTGCTGAAAATGGAGCTAACATTTGGGCATGTGCTCGCCAGCCATCAAACGATTTTGAGATGTACCTTACTGAGCTTTCCTCTAAGTATGGAGTAGAAATTTGCTCAGTGTATTTTGATTTCCAAAATCAAGAACAAGTTAAAGCAGCTATAAAAGCCATTATGGCAACGAAAAGATCTGTAGATGTACTAGTGAATAATGCAGGAGTGACCTACAACGCTTTATTTCAAATGTCTACGGCAGATAAGATGCAGCAAGTTTTTGATATTAACTTTTTTTCTCAGATGATTTTTACGCAGTTTATCATCAAGCTCATGTTACGCACAAAAAAAGGCAGTATAGTTAACATAGCTTCGACGGCTGGATTAGATGGCAACCCAGGTAGATCGGTGTATGGAGCCAGCAAAGCAGCATTAATTTGTGCTACTAAAGCTATGTCTTCGGAGCTGGGAGAGGGTGGAATAAGAGTAAATGCCATAGCGCCGGGTGTTACTCAGACTGAAATGCTAAGCAGTATGACCGCAGAAGTGATTAATGCCACCGTACAGCAAAGCCATCTTAAGCGAGTTGGAGAGCCAGTTGAAATAGCAAAAGCGGCTTTGTTTCTTGCTTCGGATATGTCGTCTTACGTGACAGGTCAAGTCTTGAGAGTGGATGGTGGAGGAGATCTTAAGGTATGAACGATCAAAAAATTGCTGAAATCATTTTAATGGCAAAACGGATGCGAAAAAATGCGCTGACTATAGGTTTTGCTGCAGGAAACAATGGTGCACATTTTGGATCTGGTTTGTCAATTATGGAAATTATGGCAACCCTTTATGGTGGGATTATGAAGTTTGATCCCAATAACCCGCGATGGGCTGAAAGGGATAGATTTATACTCAGCAAAGGGCACGGAGTTCTTGGCTACTATACTGCATTAGCTGAAGTTGCGATTATTACACAAGAAGAGCTAAATTCTTTTGAAAAAAATGATGGTATTTTATCTGGTCATCCAGCAATGAATATGGACAAAGGTATTGAATTTTCTGCCGGCAGTTTAGGTACGGGCCTATCTTTTGGCGTTGGGATAGCATTGGCCGGTAAAAAAGATAGGGCAGATTATAAGGTATATGTTTTACTTGGGGACGGTGAGTGTAACGAAGGTTCAGTTTGGGAGGCGGCTATGGCCGCTAGTCATTTCAAGTTGAATAATTTAGTGGCCATTCTCGACTACAACAAGATGCAAAGTGATGGCGACAGTAAAAACATTATAGATATGGGCAATGTGAAAGACAAATGGAGCAGTTTTGGTTGGGAAACAAAAGAGGTAGATGGACATAATGTCAGCGAACTTTATTCGGCTTTTTCTCATGATCAAAGTTCATTAGGCAGACCGTACATTGTTATAGCCCATACTGTTAAAGGCAAAGGGGTGTCTTTTATGGAAAACAATAAAGATTGGCATCATGGACGTTTGACAGAAAAGCAATATAGCCAGGCAATCAGCGATTTGGAGAATCTATGCTAAAAGTAGATTTATTGAATACTAAATTATGGTCAAAGCTAGGGCAGCGTGGCACTTTTGGCCAAGCTATGCTGGAAATAGCCAAAAAAGATGCAAAACTTATGGTTTTAACTGCAGATTTAACCAATACATCCGGCTTGGAAAAATACAAAAACACATATCCAGACAAGTTTCTCAACGTTGGTATAGCAGAGCAAAATATGCTTGGTATAGCTGCTGGTATGGCTAAAGAAGGAAGAAATGTTTTTGCGACCAGTTTTTCAACTTTTGTATCTATGCGGAGCTATGAGCAGGTTAGATTAGGTTTAGGCTATATGGGATTGGGAGTTAAGGTTATTGGGCTCGCTAGCGGATTTGCTATGGGCATGTTTGGATCATCCCATTATGGTTTTGAAGATATTTCTTTGATGAGATCAGTGCCTGGCTTGACAGTTCTTTCTCCTGCCGACTGTACCGAAGTGATGAAAACCATGCTTGCTTTAGCCGATTTTGGCGGTCCTGCTTTTGTAAGGTTAACGGGAACCATGAATAATCCTATTGTTTATACGAGCGATTATAATTTTGAAATTGGTAAGGCTGTAACTTTAAAAGAGGGGAGAGACATAGCAATTATTGCCACAGGTAGTATGGTACATGCGTCTTTGAAAGCTGCTGAGATCTTAGAACAAAATGCTCTATCCGTTGCTGTTATCAATATGCACACGATAAAACCTCTTGATACTTCTATAATTGACAAGATATGTAGAACTTTTAGGTTGATTGTTACTGTGGAGGAACATAGTGCTGTAGGAGGTTTAGGCAGTGCTATAGCTGAATATAAAACAACATTATCTCAATCGCCTCCCCAATATTTCATTGGTTTGCCAGATAAATTTTGTAAAGCGGGGGATTATCAGTATTTGCTTGAAAAACATGGACTAACTTCGCAGCTAATTGCAGAAGATATTGCCAAAAGGTATGATCGCATATAGTGCGTGTATTTTGTTTTAATTTTTGTTAGACTTTTTCAACTCAGACAGTTGCTATTTTTGGTGATGAAGGTGATGTATGCTAAACAACTTACTTTTTGTCTGTGTCGGAAATCTCTGTCGAAGCCCAATGGCGGCTGGTTTTTTTGCTGATCGGTTAGCTAAACTGGGTGCTTTTTCCATCGATTCGGCTGGATTGGGGGCAGTAGTTGGCAAGCCAGCTGTTACCGAAGCCCAAGAAGTTATGAATAAGATTGGAATTAACATAGCAAAACATCGGGCGAAGCAATTAAATTCTGATTTAGTTAGAGATGCTAATTTGATTTTGGTTATGGAAAAGTGGCATAAAAAGGAAATCGAAAGTATGATGCCAACCGCACGTGGTAAAGTTTATCTTCTTGGACAATGGAGTGATTTTGAAGTTCCAGATCCATACTCCCAGCCCATAGAGGCTTTTGAGCAGTGCTTACAGTTGATTGATAAAGCTTGGCAAGATTGGTATTTAAGGATAACTCAATGAAAAAAATATCTCGTTTCTTATTGATTGTTTTAATTTTTTGCTGTGCAGCTTGTACTATGCCGGGGCCATACATGAGCAGTGGCGATGTAATGTCCAGTGGGCAATATAAAAAACATCAACCTAAAACCACCATTATTCCGATAAGTAATCCAAATGATTACGCGCGCTTAGTTCAATATTTTTCAGTTCCATACGAGTATCGTATTGGTTTGTATGATATGCTGAGTGTAGTGGTTTTAAATCACCCAGAGCTTTCTTCTTCTGACTCTAATAAAATCTCATTGGTTCAACCTGGTCAAGAAAATAACCAATATCTTTCTAATTCTAATAGCAATAATGCTACTCAGGAAGTTGGCTACTACGTCGACACGCAAGGGGAAATTGTTTTTCCTTTAATAGGCAAAGTTCAAGTTGCGGGTTTAACTACCCAACAAGCTAGTCAAAAAATCACAATAAAGTTGGCTAAATATATTCGCTCTCCGATGGTGAGTCTTAAGGTTACGAAATTTAATAGTCAACGGGTGCATGTGCTTGGTGAAGTGATGCAGCCTGGGATTAGGCCAATTGGCGATCGAGCTTTAAGTATTTTAGATGCGTTAAGCTTAGCCGGCGGTATAAATTCTCAAACGGCTGACATGCGCCATGTATTTGTTTTACGTAGCAAAGATCAAAATAATATATTAGTGTATTGGCTGGATAGCAAATCGCCAGCGGCATTGCTGTTGGCAGAGCATTTTCGCTTGTTAGACAATGATATTGTGTACATTCCACCGGCTGGAGTCACCGATTGGAATAGATTCTTAAATCAAATTTTACCAACAGTGCAGACCTACTGGTATACAAGATCTTTGGTTAGGAATTAGTTACTTTAGTTAACATATTTTGGGTACGGAAATTTTAACATGAATGATAAATCATCTAGAGATCTATCTTTTTCTCCAAATCATACTGGTCGGAATAGAAACGACGAAGAAAGAGTCATTGAGCTTAGTGAAATAATAAGTTTGCTCAAAGGGCATAAGTTTTTTATTGCTGGGTTAGTGCTTTTGGGTGTTTTGTTTGCTGCTGTATATTCCGCGACTATATCTCAAAAATATGAGACTAATGCTTTGATCCAAGTGCAAAGTAGTTCTAATGAAACGCAAGGTATGTTGCAAAATTTAGGTGCTTCTGGCGTATTAGGTGGTGTTTCTCAGAATTTATCCTCCATTATTGAGTCTTCTCTAGTAAAGTCGCGCTACATTTTACAACCTGTGGTAGAAAGTTTAGGGCTAAATGTTTCTGTTGCTGCGAAATATTTTCCTGTTATAGGTGTGATTACTGCTCGTCACTACAAGGGTAATGAAGTTTCAAAACCGTTTTTAGGTATGAATAGCTATGCTTGGGGTGGGGAAAAAATTGCAGTACGGCAATTTATAGTTCCGCCTAATTTATGGGGAAAGAGATTTAAAATAGTAGCTAGAGAGTTAGGCAAATATAGCTTGTATGATGAGAATAATAGGTTGGTGTTAAGTGGATTGGCTGGGAAGATTAGCGACTCTGGGGCAGACAGTGCTGTTCCCAATGTTAGAATTTTGCTTTCCGATTTGCAGTCCAACGTTGGTACAACTTTTTTTATACAAGCTAATTCGGTGATTGATGCTGTAGATGTGTTATCTAATAACATCAGCATAAATGATTTGGGTATGCTAAAGTCAGGTATGGGGCAGCAGGGCAGTACTGGTGTATTGCAAATATCTTTGCAAGGAACCAACTCAGTGCTTTTGCCATCTATCCTAAACACCATTGTTTTTTACGAAATTCAAAGAAACGTTGATAAGAAAACGGCAGAAGCGGAGAAGACTTTAGAATTTTTAGATCAGCAGTCTAAATTACTTAAGAATGAATTGGATAAGGCTGAAACGAACTTAAGCATCTACAAATCACGGCGAGGAGCTCTGGACGTTACAGTTCTTGGCCAAGCTTTACTTGCTCAAATGACTGATGTTAGTAAGTCTATAGAAGCTTTAAAATTAAGAAAAACCCAGATGTTGCAGGATTTTACTGCAGAACATCCCTATATTATTGCTTTAGATAGAGAACAAGCTAAGTTACATGAGCAGCTATCTTCTTTGGAAAATAGGGCGTCTAATTTGCCTAAAGCGGAGCAAGAAGTTATTGGTCTAACACGAGAAGTTCGGGTTAAGGATCAGCTTTATTTATTACTATTAAGTAAAATTCAAGAATTACAGATTGTTAAAGCGGGAACTATTAGTGATGCTCGTGTGTTAGCCAATGCTACTTTAGCAACTCCAATACCAGCCAAAACTTCTCTTATTATTTTAGCTGGCGCTTTGTTTGGGTTTGTTTTAGCTTTGGCGATAGTTTTCTTGCGTTACTTTATCCACCAGGGCCTTGATGATCCAGATTACTTGGAAGAACGCTTGGGAGTTCCTCTTTTTGCTATAATTCCTTTTAGTAAGGGACAGGAGCGGCTAACACGTAAGAAAGGTGTTGCATTGACAGATACACCATCTGTATTGGCGGCTGTAGATAGCAAGGATTTGGCCATAGAAGGTTTAAGAAGCTTACGTACTATTTTGCAGCTAAATTTACGTGACGCTGGGAATAACATAGTCGCAATATTGGGAGCTACTCCTGCACTAGGAAAATCGTTTGTATCTCTCAATTTAGCTTATGTTCTTGCCGATAGTGGCAAAAAGGTTCTCTTGATTGATGCTGATTTACGGCGCGGTAGGATCCATCAGCATTTAAGACAAGTTGCTTCGCCAGGTTTGGCTGAAATCTTGGCAAATAAAGCAAGTGTTTCATCAGTCAAGCGTACTTTGCGCGAAGGATCACTCGATTTTATCGCTGCGGGTCACTACCCTGAAAATCCTTCGGAACTGCTTTTTGACGATAAATTCGAAAAACTTATAAGCTCTATTTCTAAGCAATATGATATTGTGATCATTGATACACCCCCAGTTTTATTGGTTTCTGACGGTATTATTATTGCTAAGCAGGCAGGTATTCATCTTTTGGTTCTCGGCTCCGGCACTGGTAGTGTGAAAGAAATTGAGCACGCTAAAAAGAGATTACAGAAAAATAATGTTCACATTGATGGATTAGTTTTCAATAGTAGTAAGGAGAAAGCTGCCGGTTATGGATCATATGGATCTTACGGTGGTTATTACTATGATAACAATGATAAAAAACAGCAATAGACTATGGGTACCTGGCCACATTTTGAAGAAGATGAAATAAATGCAGTAACCGATGTATTGAGCTCTGGCAAGGTTAATTACTGGACTGGCAAGGAATGCCATTTATTTGAGCAAGAATTCGCAAAATTTATTGGCTCTAAATATGCGATATCTTTAGCAAATGGTACTGTGGCTCTGGAATTAGCTCTTCATGCTTTAGGAATTGGTGTTGGAGATGATGTTATTGTTCCTGCGCGAACTTTTATCGCTTCCGCTAGCTGTGTGATAGCTAGAGGAGCGGGGCCCGTAGTTGCAGATATAGATCCTATAAGCCAAAACATAACTGCTGAAACAATTGAGCAAGTTTTAACTCCTAAAACCAAGGCAATTATTGTAGTTCATCTGGCTGGTTGGCCATGTGATATGGATTCTATATTGCAATTTGCAGCCAAACATAAGCTTAAAGTTATAGAAGACTGCGCTCAGGCTCATGGTGCTGAATATCGAGGAAAACGTGTCGGTTCATTTGGTGATGCAGCAGCTTTTTCTTTTTGCCAAGATAAAATTATGACTACTGGTGGAGAAGGAGGAATGCTTCTCACTAATGACGAAGAAATTTGGCGACGGGCGTGGGCTTACAAAGATCATGGGAAGAATCCAAATAAGGCATGTGCTGATATAAAACAAGCGGGATTTCGCTGGGTACATGAGTCTTTTGGTACAAATTTTCGCATGACGGAAATGCAAGCCGCTATTGGAAGATTGCAACTTCGTAAGTTACCAGCTTGGTTAGAAACAAGAGAACGTAACGCTAAATTGTTTTGTTCTAAATTGCGGAATATAGCTGCTTTTGATTGCACTGATCCTCCCTCACATATAAAACACGCTTATTACAAGTACTATGTTTTTATAAAGCCAAAGCTCTTAAAGCCTAATTGGGATCGCAATCGCATAGTCGAGGAAATAAATGCGCGAGGTGTTCCTTGTGGCTGTGGGAGTTGTGGGGAGATTTATTTGGAAAAAGCTTTTGTAGATATGGGTTTACAACCTAAGGAGCGTTTTCCCAATGCTAAAAAGTTAAGCGAGAGTAGTTTAATGTTTTTAGTGCATCCTACTTTGCAAGAGGAAGATATTTTACGTATGTGTGCGGTAATATGTGAGGTTTTGAAAGAAGCTCAAGCCATCTAGGAGAAGAAAGGGAGATGATTAGGTATAAAAGTTTAGCTATTGCATTTTTTCATGATATGCTCATGATACCATTGGCGTGGGTTTTGGCCTATTGGCTGCGTTATAGCTTGGATGGTCTTAATTTAGCAGTTAATTTTTCTGTTCTTGAAGTTCTGTTTGTTATAATAGGGATGCAAGTTATTTTCTATTGGTATTTTGGTGTACAGCGCAGTATTTGGCGTTTCACCTCTTTATCAGATTTAGTTAGTATTGTTAAGTCTGTTATTGCATCATCTCTGGCTTCTGTTGCTATGCTTTTTTGGCTAGATGCTTTACAAGATATTCCTCGTTCCATTTTCCCAATTTATGCTGTTTTGCTAATTGCTTTGTTGTCTGGGTCACGCTTATTTTGTCGTTATTTAAAAGAGCGTTATCGATCTAATCTGCAGTGTAAGAGAGTTCTAATCATTGGGGCTGGCAATGCTGGTGAAATTTTAGTACGAGATTTATTACGGTCTAAAAATCATAGCTATCGTCCTGTGGCTTTTGTTGACGATTCACGTAGCAAACAAGGCAAGGAGATACATGGACTACGGGTGCTCGGTAAAATTGATGATATTCCGAAAATTGTAATGCTGAAAAAAATCGATTGCATTGTTATCGCGATTCCGTCGGCCAAGGCTGCCGAAATGCGGCGCATAGTTGAATTATGCCGTATAACTAAAATTCCATTCCAAACTCTTCCAAGCTTGCGCGAAATAGCTGCCGGTGAAGTGACAATGAATGCATTGCGTGAGGTTTCTGTGGAGGATTTATTGGGACGCGATGAAGTAAGGATAAATTGGCAGGAACTAAAAGCAGGTATTCAAGATGAAATTGTTTTAGTAAGCGGTGGCGGTGGTTCGATTGGTTCGGAAATATGCCGTCAAGTCGCTAAGTTGCATCCAAAAGCTTTAGTCGTTATTGAAAATTGCGAATTTAATCTCTACAAACTGCAACAAGAAATTTATTCCGATTTTCCTAATTTGTCGTGTGCTTTATATTTAGGCAGCATTGCTGATGAAGCTTTAGTTCGCTCTATTTTGCGAGAGAATAAACCTAACATTATTTTCCATGCCGCTGCCTACAAGCATGTGCCGCTCCTAGAAAGTCAGCCTTATTCAGCTTATATCAATAATGTTTTAGGCACGAAAGTTTTTGCTTCGGAGGCAGTAGCAGCTGAGGTAGATAAATTTGTGCTTATTTCCACCGATAAGGCGGTAAGGCCAGCGAATATCATGGGGGCAACGAAAAGAATAGCTGAAATGATTTGCCAGAGACTAAATGGCAAAGGTATAACGAAATTTATTACAGTACGATTCGGTAATGTTTTAGGATCTTCCGGTAGTGTTATAGGGTTATTTAAAGAGCAACTGGCCCATGGTGGTCCGCTTACAGTAACTCATCCAGATATGACGCGTTTTTTCATGACTATTCCAGAAGCTGTTTTGCTTATTTTACAGGCTTGTTTTTTAGGCAAAGGAGGGGAGTCTTTTGTACTGGACATGGGAGAGCCGATAAAAATTAGCTATTTAGCCGAGCAAATGATTCGTCTGTCTGGAAAGGAAGTGGGGACAGACGTGGATATTGTCTACAGCGGTCTTCGACCAGGCGAAAAGCTATATGAAGAGTTATTTTACAAACATGAAAATATTGCTCCTACCTTGCATGAGAAAATTTTGCAGGCCACAGAATCTTTAGAGGAAAGGCTGGAAAATCTAGAAGAAAAAATCGAAAAATTAGGCGAAACTATCTATAGTGATTGCAAAGAGGAATTTCATCAGGCCTTGCATGTATTGGTCCCAGAGCTTTGTTGTGACGCTAAATCGGAACTCTAAGCTATAATACATTGATTTATAAGGAAAATGTGTGCACATGTTTTCCAGTATGCCCAACTGGGGTTAATCTTTTTCCAGCAAAGAACTCGTCAAAAGCTCTGCGGAAAAGTTAGTGAGAATGGTTTGGACATTGTTATCGACATTAAGGGAATTTTGAGCTTTCTCCTGCTTTAAATCTGTATCTCGTTTAACTAAAGCCGCTGGCGTTTCCATATCGGCTCCACCGATTTTGATTACTACTTTAAACGTTTTGCCTAGTTGTTCAGTCAACGCTTGTGCCAGACGTTCTTCGTGCTTTTTATTTAAAAGCGGAGCTTGAGCTGGTTCTAAAAGTAATTCTAAAACTCCATTTTCAAAAGATCCAACGCTGCAGTGGTGAATTAAAGCCTGGGTTGTGCCAGACAGCTTTAGTGTAGGAAGTATGGCTTTAAAATCTAGGTTAGCAATTGGTTTCGAAATTTCCAAAGTTGGATTTTGAAATGCAGGAGCTATTTTCGTTTTTAAAGCTTCAGGAGTAGGCGCATTTGAATAAGAAATAGGATTTGCTGCTTGAGGTTTTATTTGCTCTAGATTTTCATTTTTTGGGCTTTGTTGAGGGTTAGATAAACTGGTAGGATGAAAAGCTAGCATGCGCAGCATTAACATCTCAAATCCAGAGCGTAAATTTGGCGCCAGAGCTAAATCGCGTTTGCCAATTAGGCCAATTTGATAGAAAAGCTGTACATCTTCTGTTGGTATTGCTTTAGCTAGTTCTTTTAGTTTGTCTATATTTCCCCAGTCGGAAACCGCACATTCTGGCAATTTTTGTAATAAAGCAATGCGATGGAGTAGGGTAAGAAGCTCATCTAAAACATAGCTAAAATCGGTGGCAAAGGCGGCTAAATTTGCAATGATAGCCAGAATTTCTTTTAGATTATGCGAAGATAAAGCAAAAACAATTTCTAAAATACGATCTTGATCGAGAGTGCCAAGCATGTTGCTAACTTCCGTGTTTTTAACAGAGCCTCCGCCATAAGCAATAGCTTGATCAAGTATACTTAAAGCATCACGCACGCTGCCTTCAGCAGCCGAAGCTATTTGTTTTAAAGCATTTTCTTCATAACCAATATTTTCTTTCTGTAAAAGATTGGCTAAATGCGCCGCAATTATATCGCTTGGGACGTTTTTGAGATTAAATTGCAGACAGCGCGACAGGATTGTAATAGGTAAGCGCTGTTTATCTGTTGTTGCAAGAAAAAATTTTACATGTTCTGGCGGCTCTTCCAACGTTTTTAAAAGTGCGTTGAAGCTATGTCCAGAGAGCATGTGCACTTCATCGATAAGATAAATTTTATAGCGGCCGATATTAGGCGTGTATTGAACATTTTGCAGAATATCGCGAATGTCTTCGACTTTAGTGCGAGAAGCTGCATCGATTTCAATTAAATCCACAAATTTGCCAGCATCTATACTTAAACAAGCTTCGCATTGGCAACAGGGCGTTGCTGTTACGCCAGTTTCGCAGTTTAAACATTTAGCTAAAATACGTCCTAGTGTGGTTTTACCTACTCCTCGAGTTCCTACGAAAAGATAGGCATGATGCAGGCGATTTTGCAAAATGGCATTACTAAGCGTGCGTAAAACGTGTTCTTGTCCGATGACTTCAGTAAAAGACTTGGGGCGCCATTTGCGAGCTAGTACTTGAGAAGCCATGGGTAAAATCTGAGGTATAAATTCTTAAATTGGAGGTGACAAACCCAGCTACAACAAGACACCCGCTTTAACTGCTACCGTTGCTTCCTTCCGGACCTGGCGGGGTTTACAATTTAGCGCTGTTTGAGCGCCGGACTTGCCACCATAATTAAACCTGCTAACAAATAACATAATGCCAAATAACTTGCAATGTTTTTTATTATTCAGAACTGAACTTTAAAATATAACCCATTGATTTATAATGAAAACGCGTAGACATTTATTCTCCGTAGCTTTAGCGAAGGGGGATGTTTTTTTGCGCTACATCCTTTGCACATCCAGAAGATGTTTTTGTAGTAGGCGGATTTCGGTGAGAGCGGCGTGATAGGCTTCATCAATAACGTCGGGATTTTTTTCGTTTAGAATACATTGAATAAGGCGAGAA
>Ga0172379_10006704_pt1 | contig 15267 bp, 13 predicted proteins | sample GrowelOW334metaG_FD_119756 | JGI IMG/M metagenome (GOLD analysis project Ga0172379, IMG submission 119756) | Groundwater microbial communities from an aquifer near a municipal landfill in Southern Ontario, Canada - Groundwater well OW334 metaG | ecosystem: Environmental > Aquatic > Deep...
GCTCGCAAACGCAATGTTTACAAGGCTTCAACCCGCTGGTCGGCTCTCAGGTTTTCGGTTACTGTCAGCAACCTGTCCCTGAGGGCGAAGCATAGTTTACCACCACTTCTTATTTCTGTCAAGCAAATTTTAAAAATTTTTTTGAAAATAAATTTAAGAAAGTTGCAAAAAAATTGTATTCACAATGAAATAATCATATAATTCCAAGTACAGAACGGCTATCGTACCAGCGGTTCGCCACACGTCAATGCTTTCGCTGCGTTGGGGCACAACCTTGCAGTACGTTATGATTATGCCTGTCTCGGCGGAAATTTCGTCCGGACAACCAACGGCGGCGATCTTAATTATTCATCAACCTTGAACATCAATGAGATAGCGCTATATTACCGGCCGGCAACAGCTTTTGAAGATGTCCCGGGAAATATCGCCGACGACGTTCATTCCTTGACCAGCTTGAGCGCGCCGCGCACCGAAACAGCCGTCGGCCATAATCTGATCGCATTATTTCGTTCATCAGGGATCAGCTTATTTCGACAACTTCCTTACTCTGGCAATACGCTGTTGCAAACCTTCCTGATGCTGCTCCTCGGTCATCCCCGGATCGCGCAACTCTTCATATTTCTTGCAAGGAAAGTCGTCGCAATGTCCACAATGTGCAAGTTTTTTTTCGCTGCAGCAAGAATACAGCGGACAAACACCCGTTGGCAGATGTGCCGTCCAAAATGGCTTGCCCAGCACTTGAGCGCAGCCGCCGCACTGTTCCCCGAAAAAACGGCACTCATCACACTGGATTCCGCAAATAGAATGTTTCATCTTTCCTCCAAAAAATTAATTTTCACTAACAAAACTAAACTTTCTTGTCTCGCAGGCGGCCACCTGCCCGGCAAATTGCACAATAACAAAATTTTTTGCGATATGATAGGCAGCGATATTGGATAAATCAACTTCAGCGCTTGCTTTTTTTATTTTTTCCGGCAGAAACATAAAGACCGGCCTTATATCTTTCCCGCTAACGCCTGAAAAATCAATATCCTTATTAAATCTGACCGTCAACTCCCATTGAATTTTGTCGCCAACGATTTGTCGATCCAGCTGACAATTCCAATGTGCTGCCGCCTTGGCGATCGCAGAGGGAACTTTTGCCATCCACGCCGGATCTCCATAAACTACGCAGACATCCCGGTCATATTCCATGTCTTTTAATTCATCCGTTACCAGCTTCTGATCGATAGCCAGCAGCAGCGCCTGATTGGCAACAAACATGCTCTCGGCAACATTATAACTACCGCCCCGGTAGAAAAAGTTGTCTGCCATCCCCCAACCCATCATTCCATAATAGGTTTCTACAGTATAACCAAAATATTGATCTACGCCGCCGGAATGGATCCAGGAAAGCGAATAAGCTTTATCTATATCATCGATACGCGCCGTCAAACAATTCCCGATTCCCAAATATATTTTTGGATTACTTGAATCGATGGTTTCTTTTTGTTCACCGTTTATTTCTCCGTATAGCTTTCCCTCTACCGCGACAATTTGTGCCGGACCGTCCGGAAAATAGGTCAGCCAGCTGTCGGCCAGGCCATGACCGCTTGTCCAAATACCGTCCACTTTGTTGCTGTTAATTAAATTAATCATTGGTAATAAGTGATCATCCGGCGCATCATCGCGCTCTTGCACATTCTTGCCTTTTTTCTTTTCCTGCCATTTATTTCTCTGATCATAAAATTCCAGATAAGCTACACCCTCTGGCAATGCATCAATAAAGCCAAACATACCGCCCAAGCCAAAATTTATGCTGACCGGCTTGGATTCGCGCGCAATTCTTAAAGCGTCCTCATAATCATATCCGGTCACAATACCCCAAACCGCAGTTCCATAAGGTTTGTTTTCTAATTCACGGTTTAATTTACTCGCAGCCTTAACAAACTCCGGAGTGGCCTGCTGTGGTTTGCAAACATAGGCAATATAATCCGGCGAAAACGCGGTTAACGGGCCGGTCAAATCATTCAGGTTATCGTAAACAAAAATTTTTGTTATCGGGTATTTTGCCGACAAAACATCGGCAACCTCAAACCAATTTTTATCCTTCGCCGTTTCAGAATTTATGGCTATCGCATAATTAAAGGACGGTCTGGTTTCGGCTTGCGCGACTGGTAAATAACAAAAAATACAAAATATGAAACCGATTAACAAAAGTCCATTTAATTTAACATTTTTCATACGACAATCCTCTTCTGCTTATTTGCTTTTTACCAAAATTGCAGTATGTTAATTATTCGCCATAACTAGCTATTATCCTGCACTGCGCCAAAACAAAAAATAGCGACTTGTTTGAATCATTTTCTTACAAAATGTTTTATATTCCCGAGCTATGTTTTATAATCTATCATGCGGAGGAAATTTTGATGAATAGTTTGCGCGGTTCGCTGGCGAAATGGTCGGCAGTGGTGTCCGGTTGTTTTTTTCTGATAATGCTGTTGATAACCGGAACGTTTTTTTACTTTGCAGTTTATCGTGCGGCTTTAGCTGATATCAGCGCCAAAGGCCAGTGCGCGGCAACAATATATCAACGCCACTTTGCCAGCGATGACGATATGCAGCGCACCTTGCGCAACATTGGCAACCTGATAAACGGGAATATATACGTTTATTCTCTTTCCGGCAACGAATTACCGAACGCCTCGGCGGCAACCAGCGGACGTTACAGTGATTTTGCCCGCCAAGCTGCTGACCGGCATAACGGCGAGTTTCTTGGCAATCTGCCGGAAATACTGATTAGCAAAACTATCGTTTACGCCGCTCCGGTGCAAGATTCAACCGGCAAAATCTATTCGATTATTGTTCTCGAGGTCAAACAATATCCAGAAATCGGTTTTGCCTATAAAATCGTTGGCTGTTTTTTTGTTATCGCCCTGATTGCATCGCTGCTGGCTTTCTATCTCATGCGCCGGTTAGGCGGAAAACTCGCTGGCTATTTTGATTCAGCTGCCAAGCACGCCCGGATTATCGCCGCGGGGGATTATTCGGCGAGATTGCCGCTGTCCGGCTGGAATGAACTCCGGCAGTTTTCTGTCAGTTTCAATGAGCTCGTAGAAACAGTCGAGCGCAATATCGTCGAAATAAACCGGCAAAGCCAACTTTTGCAACAAGCCTCTGACCGGCAGGCGGCCTTTAGCGCCAACATCGCCCACGAATTGCGCACGCCGTTGGCAGGTATCTATAGCAATTCCGAAGTAATTTATCAGTTTGTCGAGAATATCGCTGACGCCAAGAAGTTTGCCGCACTGATTCGCGACGACGCCATGCGGATGAACAGTTTGTGCCACAATCTGCTGCTGCTTGCGAAAATGGAGAGCGCCGATTACGCACTGCAACTGGATAAACACGAAGTGTCATTAAGCGAATTACTTAAAGCTGCGGTTTCTGAAAAACAGCAACGCTATCAGGATAAGCAGCATCAGGTTAGTCTGGCGATTGCTGAAAGCATTGTTGTTTTTTCGGATAGTGAATTATTGCGGCTGGCGGCGGATAATCTGGTCGAAAACGCCTTTAAATATGCGCCAGCCGGGGCGGCAATTACCGTCACAGCGGACCACGACGCGCAGCAGACATTGTTTTTTGTCCATAACACCGGCACTGCCATTCCCGAAGAGAAAATCGCCAAGTTGTTTGACCGGTTTTTTCGCGTTGAGAAATCGCGCTCGCGCAAGATCGGCGGCGCCGGCCTGGGCCTGGCGCTTACCAAACAGATCGTCGAGGTGCTGGGCGGCGCAATCAGCGTCCGTAGCAGCGAGGCCGACGGTACCTTCTTCACAGTTACCTTTCCGGCAGCAGCGGTTTCCAACACGGAAAACTCACTCTCAACATTGCAAGGAGAACTATTATGAAAATTCTTGTCGCCGATGACGAACTAAGCATCCGCGCCGGTATCGTGTTCACACTCAAGGCCGCTGGCTATGAAACCGTCGAGGCGGCGAACGGTCGGCAGGTGCTGGAGCTTGCGGCAACTGAGCAACCGGATTTCTATCTGCTGGATATCATGATGCCTGAACTAGACGGCTTTGAAGTATGCGCCGAGTTAAAAAAATCACCGTACACTGCGGACAAACCGATCATCATGCTGACCGCACGCACCGGTACCAACGATATTGTCGCCGGACTGGCTACCGGTGCCGACGACTACATCGTCAAGCCGTTCAGTCCAATAGAATTACTGGCGCGGGTGCAGGCCGTTGCGCGCCGGACAGTGCTGCAAACCGCAGACGCAACTCATCAAATTCACCGCGGGGCGCTGCTTATTGATATCACCCGCCACACCGTAACCATTGGCGGTAACTCCGTCGTACTCGCCAACAAGGAGTTTGAGCTACTGCGGATTCTCGCGACCGACGCCGGAAAATTGTTCACGCGCGACGAATTGATTGAATTGGTCTGGGGCTTGGACCAATATGGCGATTCGCGGGCACTCGACACCCATCTCAAGACACTGCGCAAAAAACTGGCGGTCTGCCCGGCAGTCGCCGACGCACTGGTCACCATCCGCGGCGTCGGCTGCAAGCTGGATTTATAAATTTTTGCCACTAACTTGCCGTTAACTTCACGCAGACTTCACACAACCCGGTTTTAGATGGAATATAATTACGACAGATAAAGAATCTGGAGGCTACAATGAACAACAAGAAATTATTCACTACAATCATCGTAGCAATATTCCTAATTTCCTTTTGCTGTCCGGCGTTTGCATTCGACTTTAACAACCCGGCGAGCCAGCAACCAGCGGCCACCGGCCTGATGCCCGGTCAAGCTGTGAATAAACCCGGAGTCGCTCCAGTCCAGTGTTACGGAGTTAAATTTATTGTTTACAATTTTACGAGAAAACCTATTGACGCTGTTCATATTACCGGATGGGTTGATATCAGCGATATTCACAGCAAAGGCCAGGAAGGGCACTTTGATTTGTGGACAGGTTCCATGCCTTACGGTAACGGTGATTATCAGGTAGCGACAGTTTATTGCAGCCCAAACCACTCAAAGGGCTATCTTACCTGGGAAGGCAGCCACGCAGAATGCAATATAGGAAATAATGATTACCTGCAAGCATGGGGACTGCACATTAGCGATAACTATGATTTGGAACCAGGTGCAAGCAAGGGACAGGATTATGACATCACAATCTGGGACAACGGCCATCACCGGGGCTACGAATGGTCGATCTTCGGTAGCGATAACTCCTCGTATTCATCGTACTTTGACGCGACCTGTTTTATCAACGACAATTATCCCTGGAGTGTAGTCGTTTTCTGCGTGTACCCGGTCGGCACTCCCGACGGAACAAAAAACCCAGGCCAAAAACCTGACGATAATAACGCCGCAGGTATTTTCATGAATCACATGAATGGCGAATTCGGTTATTGTACAAAAGCTGATGCCAGAGATAACCGCGTCATGTACCCCAATGGTGTATGGGATGCTATCAGCAGCAGTTCATCAGGCAACAATCTGTTCCACAACCAGAGTGGCGCAAACAAACATGGTTTGTTCCAAAACTGAACATAAAAAAATAGCAGTCCGGTTATTCCGGCTGCTATTTTTTTAACCTGTGACGCTTTTTAGTTGTTTTGAATAACTGCAGAATTGTTTTTCGCAGCGGCATTCGCACGCGCCTGCTGCAAAAGATTAGTGTCGCCATCCGCAGCCGGTACGTTGTTATCTATAGGTAGTTCTTTCGGGTTTTTCTCCAGCTTGTCGACAATCTTCTTAATCAGAGTTCCATCCGGATTGATCAGATGAACATTCAACTTCAGGATACCGTACTCGCGCGCGGTGCGGGTGTAATTCTCGCTGAACAGGTATTTCAGCAGCGGAATATCGCGCAGTATCGGGATTCCGGTATTAGCCTTGATCAGCTTGTCGCGCACCAGTCCGGCGACGATATACGTCTGGTCGTTCGCGCGCACAATCCGGGAAGTGTTGGTTTCGCGACTGCCGACAAACGGCAACCCGCCGGCGCCGGTCGAGACATCGCTCACATAACCGAAAGACATATTGATGTCCAGTTTTATCAAACTGTTTGCCGGGTTGTCTTTATCATAAGCTACCATTGTCGGTGTGATTTTTATTTCAGTCGGCACATCTTTATAAGTAACATTCTGGACATCCCATATACCCGTAACATGGAGCGGCAACGACTCTTTGGCCTGGAGAATGCCGCCAATGCCGTTTGGCAACGTCATTTCGCCGGCAGCGGTAATTTGGCCATTGTTCAGTGTTTCCTGCAATTTGATCACCGCAAGATCATCAATTGTGTCCAGCCTTAACATCCAGGTCGGAAAAACATTGCCGAGCTGGTCAACCGTGTTGCTATTCAGATTGACATAGCCATGCGCCGAAATTCCTGATGCCGGTAATATACCAATGTCTTTGATATCGCCCTCATTAAGTGTTTCCATACAGCAATTAACGTATATGAGTTCTTTGAAAGAATCCTGACTGTTAAATTTCTCCAGCAGTTTTTTGACTTCAGCAACCCGCTCCGAATCGCCGGACAACACAATCTTCGGTGTCAGGCTGTTATAGATCATATAGGTCACGTTGATTTTCGCTGCAACATCGGCGAGAAATTTAGTCGCACCGATTATCTTATCCGGCGGCACAACCACGGTAGCATAGCTATTAGCGGCAAAACCGCGCCCGGTGCCGATACAAAGCAATGCAGCTACCAGTAGAATCATAAATCGTTTGTGCATATTCGACCATCCCTTTTCAAAAATCAGGCGTCCACGTAATCAAGGCTACTGATTGATTTTCACCGAACGTAAATACTCTTCGCCGGCCTTCGCCTGAGAGACAAACCGCACTGCCAGTTTCAGCCATGATACTACCCGGGTTTTCACAATTGCTTCTTGGGAAAACAGATATTTCAAACCGGGAATACTTCCCAGTACCGGCAAGCCCTGATTGACTTTGACGTTGTTATCGCGGGTAATCGTCGCGACAATGTTCTCGCTGCCGTCGGCGCTGAGCACGCGCGAAGTTTTTACTGCGCGGGTGTTTACCTCAGGGGTAGTTGTGTACACCAGCGATGCCTCGCTGCTAATGATACTAAGCTGCATTTCGACATCCAATCTGATTTTGCTCTGCTCCGGATGTTCGTGATTATATTCAACAATCGTCGGCGTAATATTGATTATCGTATCAGCATCAAAAAAATTTACCTGCGCCGAGCCATTGGCATTGACCGTGGCATAAGGAACTTGCTCGACATTTTTCAGCGTACCCATCATACCATTGGTCGTGACCACCTGGCCGGCGAGCAGTAGTTTGTCGGTGTTATCACCGGAACGAAACTTCGCCGTCGCCAGCGGATCACCCCACATGTTTCCGGCTTGCGCTTCCCAGCTCAGCGCCGGCGTCTGATTGCTGCTACTGTTTCCATAAGAAAGCGTACCCCCGACCGGGATATTGCTGATATTGACGCCGATGGCGCTATCGTTGGACACAGTCGCCTCTTCCATGCTGGCAGTAATATAAATCAAATCGCCGTGTACCGCCTCCAATGACATTTCACCCATCAGTGCCAGCAACCGCTCAATAACCAGCCGGTTGCCGCACAACACAATCTGTGGTGTATTACCATTATATAGCGACCAGGTAATACCTTCTTTCGCAGCAAACGCCGTCACCAATTGCAGCATCTGCTGCAGTTGCGGCTTTTGTACATCGACGGTCTGAATGACAAACCCATAGCCGCCGGATAAATTGAAGCCGTCCTCCGCCCCGGCAACAACCGGAAACCAAGCCGCCAGCGCTGCTAGCATTACTATCATAAAGATAATCCGGCGCATACACCTTCTCCTTGTATATTGTTACACATCATTATATTATATATTTACATAAAAGTGTCATTATGTAAACCGATTTTCCAAAAACTCCCCTCAGGCTTCACGCAAACTTCACGCCACAGCTCGAGTTACAATATATAATTAAGTCAAACCATTAAGAGTAAATTTATAAACAACACGAAAGGAAGTATCAACCATGAAAAAACTCACAATCGCACTCATAGCTCTTACGGCAGCGCTGTCACTGCTCGGCGTCTCGCCGGCTCTGGCGAATATGGACGGCGTTTATCTCCCGTTTGACAATCGCGCCTGCTTCGAGATGAGCGTTATGAACATCTCGCCCTATGATTTTACATTAATGAATCGCAGTGACTCAGAGCATGACAGCGCTACGGTGTTTTCGCCGGGCATCCCGAAAACATTTAACGCGCCGAATCACGGCGGCCGGCCGGCAAACTTCGCTTTCCTGATTCAGGACTACGGTACTAATTTAATGCACCCGGTGTGGCGCGCCTATAATTCTTCCGACGCTGCAAAAAGTCAGGATTTCGCATTTCAACTGGACATCACTGCCAAGCCGGAGGATACCGGCGACAGCGGCTTCGCTCTTGCCTGGAAGATTATCCAGACCGCGGTCAACGCCTGTGAATTGATCGACCCGGCAGATATCGGTGCCTATACAGATCTGATCAACAACATGAGCGACTTGATCAACTGGAACCCGCAAAACGGTTTCCGTGCGGTGGCAAACGCGGTATATTGCATACCGGCTTCCACCTCTGGTTACAAGCCGCTGAATCCCCAGGGCACTAATTACAAAGATTTTTCCACCTATCTGATATTGAACAGCGCCATCGGCGAAGACGACCAGATTGTCGTCCAGTTTACCGCTTACCGGACTGATGGCAGCAAAGACAACGATGTGACTATCGCAAACGGATATCCGGACAGCAATGAACCGGCGCTGATAGGAAAACAACGTCAACTCAGCCGGATAGGCGCCACGATCATGACCTATGGCCAATTTCGAAAAACTGCGTCAACACTGCTCAAAACCGGCAAGATACCGCCAAAATACGCAGGCTGGGTTAAAGAACTCAACACCCCGGGCAGTACAAAAAGCACCAATTCCAGCAGCAACGGAGGTTTGTTTCAATGATTAATAGATTTACAAAGCGCTTGATCCCGGTTTTCCTGTGTGCATGTTTGCTTGCCGGATCATCTATCGCTTACGCAAACAGCATCGATTTTAGCGATAACGGTAGCAATACTCAGAGCGGCTTGTTCGGCACACAGAACCATTCTTCAACTTCCAAATTCAAAACACTACGCTGGAACAACAACGAATATATTAAACTGGCGGGTAGCGCCAACTCCGACAACGGTATGAATGTCGCAATACTGAATTGCTCTGATCAGACAGTATCTGTTCTGTTACCGCACTGGAATGAGCGGCCTTCCGAAGGTATCATCTGGGATCCGCAGCAACTGACACTACCCAAATACAGCTCAATAGAGTGTATGGACGATGCCGGATATTTTGCTTTTGACGATTCCAACCAACCGCTTGGAGCTGTCAGTGTCGACGGCCACACAATATCAATCTACGGCCACGGCTATGTCCGCAGCGACCGCTACGACAGTGTTTACTGGAACTTCAGTTGCGATGGCAGCCAGCAACTGGACACTCACGGAGATGACGGAAACAACGGTTATCATATCACCTATCTGCTGCGACCAGGCCTCAGCGGTAACAATTATGTCGTGGATTTCTACATCACCGGCCGCAGTGTCACTGGTTCGGGCAAGAGCTCTTCGGTGCTTCGTAACAAAGGCAACCTTAAGAGCTACGAGTATATGACCAGCCTGTATATCGTCATCGGTAAGGCCTTTCCCGGTTTTGACTTTGACAACCCCAGCCAGCATCCGAACCTGAAAGACGGAAGTTCAGGCGAGCCCGGTAAAAGCTCGACGCAGTTTACCCCGGGCAGCGCCGGACAGAGTCAAAACTCCGGAAACAGCGAACTGTTCCATTAAATACCCGTAACAAAACAACCCGCTCGGCTTCGATTGCTGAACGGGTTGTTTCGTTGTTGTATTGTGTTCCGTTGTCACCACAAGAATTTTTAGCCGCACGGCTATTTCAACAATTTCACCATCAGCATAGCAATATCGTCAGACTGCTCGCTGCCATCAACAAATTCGTCGATGAATTGTTGCATATCAAACAGCACCCGCTTGCACTCCTGTGTGCCGTATTTTTCCAAAGCCGAAAGCAACCGTTCGTAGCCCAATAGCTCCCTTTTTGAATTATGTGCCTCATTAACGCCGTCCGTATAGAGGAAAATCGCTTCACCAGGATTGAGCTGCATAACCGCTTCGTTATATTCACGTTTGGCCACAAAACCAATTGGACAGTTTTTATCCGGCCTGATGTAACTACATTTCCCGTCGGCGGTGATCAATACCGGATGTACATGACCGGCATTGGCATAACGCAGACTGCCGGTATCGGTGTCCAGCACCGCACAAAAAGCTGTCGCGAACATAAATGTGTGGTTACCGTCAACTAACAAACTGTTTAAGCGGGTTAACACTTCGCCCGGACAATACAGTTCGTCTTTGAACGCCTTCAAAAACGAATAGGCGCGGGTCATATAGATTGCCGCCGGCACGCCTTTATCGGCAACATCGCCAATGAGGAAAAATATATGCCGGTCATCAATGTTTATGAAATTGTAGAGATCGCCGCCGATTTCCCAGGCCGGTTTCAAATATGCAAAGACATCGACCTTTGCCAGCTTGATAATTTGCGAATAATCGGTCGGCAACAAATTCATCTGGATTTCTGCCGCTACGCGCAGCTGGCCATCAACACGTTCTTTGGCTATCGCGGCCGACTTTTCGCTTTCAACATGGCCGTTTATCGTACTAACCATTTTTTGCAGTGTATTGCTCAAGCTGCTTATTTCATCATTGCCCGGAAACGTCGGAACTTCAACCGTATAATCTCCCGAAGCAACTATCGAACTGACCGCATCCAATTCTTGTATCGGACGAGCAATCGACCGCGCAACAATTTTCATCCAGACAAACAACAAGATAAACGCTATCACACCAATGACAATTATGTTGATCATTATCATACGGACTTGCTTTTGAATTTCGGCGTCCGAAAGAAAAACAGCGAAGGACCAGCCTTCGAATATTGGCGAAAAAGACAGCCAAACTTGTTCACCGGTAACAGGATCTTTTACCCGCGCGATGCTGTCCTCACCGGCTTTCATTCTTTCGATTGCTGCTTTGAAATTGCTGTCATAAATTAATGCTTTCTTATAAACATCTAAAAAGTTGCAGACGTATTTCGCTTGCAGCTCAGGTGGGGTAACATGAAATATTTCACCTGCATTCGATAAATAAAAGCCATGACTGGCAATGTTGGATAGATATTTCACGGTGTAATTGCGGTTCCAGTCAACAATGGTATTCAAACAAATAAACCCGCGCAAATCAGACGATTCGACCTTGCGATTTAGCACCGAAGTATATGTTTCGATTTCTTGGTGGTTCAAATCCGGGTCAAGGCTATTTAAATAGTGTGAATTCCAACCAATTTTGCTGCTTACGTAATAGTTTTCAATTTTTGAGCGGTCTTTTGAATCAACAAAAACAACTTTCTCTCCATTCTTGTAGGCATAAAACCAAATTGGATTATTGTTAACGGTTAAATCAATAGTTAATCCGCTTATTGCTGGCTGGTGCGTCAGAAATTGATCTACACTTTCGTGCAAGCTGGCAAGATTATTCGCATTTTCGACAACTTCGTCGTTCAGCTTGTAACTTGCTGCTTCAACCATGCTGTATTCTTCAGCAATTTTTTTGGATAACAACGCTGATATCATATCGCCCTGTTTTATTGATTCTTTTTCGATAATTTGTCCGGTATACCAGGCAGTGCAAATTACCAGCAACGCAATAACAAAAACTGCCCCGACTGCCGTCGGCCAAAACAATTTCTGTTCAATTGTCAGACTCATTAACAGTTTATTTATTCGCTTTTCCAATACTACTCCTGTCTATGATGCACACCAAGCTCATTAAGCGAGTGAATCATGGTTAACAGCTGCGCGCCGGTTTTTGAAAATAGTATATCAGTAATCCGACTTTAGAGATATAGAATTTGGCTGAAATTGACGCCGACCGCGCCACCGATTAGTTATGCCGGAAATTCGCAACTGAATTTCGTGCCGCGGCCAGCGGTGCTGGAAACGGTAATTATGCCGCCGAGACTCTCGGCGGCTTTTTTCACAATGGCAAGCCCCAGCCCGCTGCCGGGGACGTCAAACGCTGCAGTTGAACGATAGAAACGTTCAAACAGATGAGGCAGGTCGGCGGCGTGAATGCCGGGACCGGTATCGGACACGGTAATGATGTTTTTTCCGTTACCACAAGTGGTGTTGATATGGATTGTTCCATTGGCAGGTGTGAATTTTATGGCGTTATTGATCAGATTTTCCAGAAGCAGGCGTAGCATTGAAGGCGCGCTGGCAAGTATTGGCAGTTTTTTGGTGTCGGTATATACATGCAGGTTCTTGGTACTGATTTCTTCTGCATGGTTCGTGATAATTTCATCAAATAATTCGTCCAGAACAACCTCCAGGTAAACCAACTTTTCGGCCGAATTTTGCACGTCCAGTACTGATAGTGTTTTCAGCGAAGCTATCATTTGTTCGATGCGACGGGTTTCATCTATCAGCTGCGCGGCAACAGCCGCAGCGGAAGCGTCATTACTTTGTCGGGAGATGAATTCTGCGGCAATTTTGATCGAGCTGATCGGATTGTGAATTTCGTGTACGACGTTTGCCGAAAAAGCCGCAAGCGCGGCAGTATTTTCCTGAACTTTGTCTGCCATGCTGTTGAAACTGTCGGCGATGGAAGTGAATTCGTTGGGTTTGTCATAGGACAATCGCTTGGTGTAATTTCCATCAGCGATTTCTTTAGCTTTTGTGGCAGTTGCCGTCACTATGCGATTTATCTGCTGTTGTAGTTTCTTTGACGAAAAATAGATGAATAGAGCCGGCGGAATGATTAAACACAGCAGCTCGAGCAGCAGTAATACCAATAGTGACCGAAATTGAGAGTAATAGCCGTTTGCGACAAAAATAACCCTTCGGCCGTCGGGGAAGTTATGGCGGCCAGCGCCGATGAAATATTCGCCGGTGCACATAAGCGTAAATAGCCGGAATAAGTCCGGATAGTACATGTCGTGCGTTTTCAAATGGTTTAATATCTCCGGGACATTTACGTTTGTTGGAACGCCGCGTACAAAAACCGTTTTTCCGTTTTCGTCAAGAGCCAGGACAAAAGTTGACGCAAACAGGTTGTTTGCTACGGTAAAGATCAAGTCGGCGGTTTTTTCGTCGTGTCCGTTTCCGTCGTACTGATCAAACATCTTGTGCAACATTGGGATCTCGATATCATTTCTGAAAAATATGTTGTTATAGCTGAGTAATAATATCCCTGTCGGCAGCGACAGCAGACAGCACAATAAAAAAAAGCCGGTGATTCGCTTGATTGCTTGGTCAAGAATCATCAGATACCTCAATTAATTCCACGGGAATTTCTGCTGCGCTGTGCACACAATCAAGCTACCCGCACCGGATAGCTGTGCGGCGGCTCAAAGCTGTAACCGATGCCGCGGACAGCTTTGATGGACCCGTTAAGCGGGGAATACGCACAAAGCTTTTTACGCAGATTATTTATGTGTGTGTCGATAGTGCGGGAACAAGAGTTGTTACTGGGGCCAAGCGCCTGATTTGCCAAATATTCGCGTGAAAGTGCGCAACCGAAGTTTTTCGCGAAGACCAACAGCAAATTAAACTCTACCGGAGTCAGCGGCAACCGGTCGCCGTCAACATAAACGGCAACGGCATCTGTAGATATGTGCAATTCGTGTTCGGAACGCAGGTTTGGCAAAACTCCGGCTCTGCGAGTCACCTGCCGAATTGTTGCGTTGACACGGGCGGTGAATTCATCCAGCTCGAATGGTTTGGTGATGTATTCGTCGGCACCAATGTTCAGTCCGTTAATAATGTCCTGCTTATCGGTTTTTGCGGTGAGCAACATTACATAGGTGGTACGCAGGTCGTTATGGTTGCGAATGTTTTTCAGTATTTCCAGCCCGCTGATACGCGGCATGGAGATGTCCAGGATTAGCAGGTCAGGCCGAAAAAGCAGTAGCTGTTCCTGAATGTTTGCTCCGTCATAGTATGTGGCAACCTCGTGTCCAAAGTTTCGTAAAATCTGGCTCAACATGTTACAAAAGAGTCGTTCATCATCCACGAGCATTATTTTTGCCATGCCGTTTCTCTCCCCATACTTTACAGATTGTGGCTGGTTTAACCATTTCATTATAGGTGAAGCTAATGGTTAAATCAAGAATAGAGGTATCAATTTTGCGCAGATATTGTGGAGAAGATGGTATCTTGACAAAATCTCAACGAATCCCGTAAAAATTGACAAACACTTGACAAAAATCGCTGTGTGCGGTGATAAACTGACTATGACAAGAGTATTATTCCGGTGAAGTTGATTCATAAGGAGAGCTGATTATGTTAAATTGTTTTCGCGCGGCCACGCGCAGCCGCAAGGGTTTTACACTGGTGGAATTATTGGTTGTTATTGCCATTCTCGGCATCTTGGCGGCGATTGTCATTCCGAAACTTATGGGACAGAACGATTCGGCGCGGGTGTCAAAGGTCAAAGCCGACTTGGCAACTATGGAGCAAGCTGCCCAGATCTACGCGGCGCAAAGATCTGTTCAGGTCTCGTTGGGGCCGGCTGGTATTCAAGATTTAGTGAACGCTGGATTGCTGGTTGTCGAACCGGTTCCGCCGATGCAAGCGTTCACTGTGAAAAACACAGACGGTACGGTGTCTGGTGTCATTCCTGCAACGCAGGAATATATAATCCTGATGAAAGCCGGGACAGAGACTCATCGACCTATTTTTGGCGATCACACCAATGCTTACTTAATTGAGGACATTTCGAGTTGGAATTAGATTATTTTTTCCATAGCGGCGTGGCAAATCCTTATTGCACTACATTTAAATAATGTTTCCTGAGAAACTCATATAGGTTGTAGAGAAAAACCAAACGAAGCCGCACTTTTAGACGGGTTATCAAGCACACGTTTTTTGGGTCTGTGAAAAAAGTCTGTAAATAGCCAACTATGATAAAATTTAAATAATCGTAGGAGGCTATTTTTATGACTAAACGCAGAGCTCCAATGAACGAAGGAAGTGACACGGCTTTGTTGAAAGCGTTGTATCTCGCAACATTCGAAGCCACCAAAAAATGGACGATGCCTGTAAAAGACTGGTCGAAAGTGTATGGTGAACTAACAATTATGCACGGCGACAGA
>Ga0172379_10006705_pt1 | contig 15264 bp, 20 predicted proteins | sample GrowelOW334metaG_FD_119756 | JGI IMG/M metagenome (GOLD analysis project Ga0172379, IMG submission 119756) | Groundwater microbial communities from an aquifer near a municipal landfill in Southern Ontario, Canada - Groundwater well OW334 metaG | ecosystem: Environmental > Aquatic > Deep...
GCGCTCGCGAAAAAGGCTTACTGCATACCGAAGGTAAACATTACATTGTTCAGGACGGGGATTTGATTCTTGTCAGATTTAATATATAGGACCGAGCCCTAGTTTTTTCATCCGCTCGATAGCTTCAGCAATCCGCTCTTTAGGCAGGGTAATAGCTAGGCGGACATAACCTTCGCCTGACGGTCCGTAGCCGTTGCCGGGGACGACTAAGATACCGCATTTTTCCAAAAGCTTTTCCGCAAAAGAAGCGGAGGTTTCGCCTTTGGGGACGGGTATCCAGGCGTAAAAGGTGGCTTTCAGATGAGGTAATTTCCAACCGAGGGAATTTAAACCATTAATCAAAGTTTTAGCGCGCTCGCCGAAAACTTTGTTGTTTTCTTCAACAGAAGTTTGTGGACCAGACAATGCTTCGATCGCGGCTAATTGAATAGCCTTAAAGGCGCCGCTATCAATATTAGACTTAATGGTCCCCAAAGCGTGAACAGCTTCTTTATTCCCCACCGCCATTCCGATCCGCCAGCCGGTCATGTTATAAGTTTTCGAGAGCGAATGAAACTCGATCGTCACATCTTTGGCGCCGGGGACTTCCAGCACGCTATGAGGTTTAAATCCATCATAACCCATTTCCGAATAAGCCAGATCAGAAACTAAAAGCAGGTCATGTTGTTTAGCAAATTTGACGCATTTTTCAAAAAAGCCTAAATCAGCCACGGCCCCCGTTGGATTATTGGGATAGTTAATGTAAAGTAATTTTGCTTTTTTCAGGACGTTGGCCGGAATTTTATCGAGCTCCGGTAAAAAGTTGTTAGCGGTGTTTAAGGGGAGTGGGTAGGCTTCTCCTCCGGCTAATGTCGTGCAGATTTTATAGACAGGGTATGAGGGGTCGGGAACTAGAGCAATGTCGCCGGGATCAATAAAAGCCAGCGGCAGGTGGGCCAGCCCCTCCTTGGAACCAATTAAACAACATATCTCGTCTCTGGGATTTAGCTCCACTTGAAAACGTTTTTGGTACCATTTAGAAACAGCTTTTCTAAAAGGGAATTCTCCTCTGGAAGTCGGATAATTAGCGGCCTCTTTAGTATCGATGACCTCTTGCATCTTGTTGATTATATGCGGCGGCGTTGGCAGGTCGGGGTCGCCAATGCCAAAATCGATGATATCGATCCCCTGTTTTTGCAGTTCCTCTTTTTTCTCTTCTATTTTAACGAAAAGATAGGGCGGGATCTTTTTTAAACGTTCAGATTTTTTCATTGTTGTAATCCTTGTGATTTATTTTAACATAAATATCATGATTTTGGTGATAGAAAACCATATATGGTTTTTAAGAGTTGTGGATCAGGTTATCAGGGAATCAGTGGGCAGAGTATCAGTGGACCAGAATACCAGGGAAAAACGATGGCCGGATTTGAAAAGTTGTGGGTATGGCAGAGAGCGCACCAGTTGATGTTGGAAGTTCACAAAATCTGCCAGACATTACCTCACGAAGAAAAATACAGAAAAAGAGATCAACTTGAAAGGGCATCTTCATCTGTTCCAGATAATATTGCTGAGGGCCATACCAGTTATTATTATCAGGACAAAATAAAGGGTTTTAATGTAGCACGGAAGGAAGCTGGGGAGACGCAGAATCATATCAGGGCGTTGCAAGATAAATTATATTTGGATACCAATAAAGCTAGAGAGCTTATTGCTCGATATGAGGAGGTAATAAGGGGATTAAATGGTTACATGCGTTGGGTCAGAGAAAAACGTGGGAACAAAAGATGATCTGCAATAATAGGTATATCAGGACACCAGATAATCAGTTGGCAGAATATCGGGTTATCAGAAATCAGAACGAATGTAATCTGATGCCCTGATATCTGATCCCCTGCCTACTGATTTTCTGATTCGCTGATTTACTTAGTGTGAGCTGTAAATGCCGCTAAAGACCCGTTCCGCCGGCCCGCGCATCAGGACGTGATTGTCTTTCGCCCATTCAATTTCTAACGAGCCGCCGGGGAGACGAACCAGGGCGCGGCGTTCAATTTTGCCGGCCAAAACGGCGGCGACGACACAAGCGCAAGCTCCTGTTCCGCAAGCTAATGTCTCTCCCGCACCTCGTTCCCAGACCAGGACTTCTAATTCCTTGGAATTGAGGACTTTAACAAATTCAACATTCGTCCGATTGGGAAAATGAGGGTCGTTTTCAATCTTTGTTCCCATATCTTCCAAGTTAACGCTGGCTAAATCATCGACAAAAGTGATGGCATGGGGGTTCCCCATGGAGATTTTGTGAAAATTAATACCCTGAAGTGTTACGCTTCCCAAATCTTTTGGCTCACCCATATCGACTTCAACGCCGACAACCTGTTTTTCCGCGTTCAAAATAACCGCCGGGAGCATTATACCTGCTGTGGTCTCAACCGAGATAACTTCCTCGCTTAATTTGTCGGTCTCATAGACATATTTGGCGAAACAGCGGATGCCGTTGCCGCACATCTCGGCTTCAGAGCCGTCGGAATTAATGACCTGCATCCGGTAGTGGGCTTTGGTTGAAGGCCAGACGATCAAAATCCCATCGGCGCCGATCCCAAAGTGACGATCGCAGAGCTCTTGTCCCAATTGTTTCAGGTCCAAGCCGTCTAGCTTATCTTTGCGGGCGTCGATTAAGATAAAATCGTTCCCCAAGCCGTGCATTTTGGTAAAGTTAAGTGCAGTCATGTCCATATTTTAGCATGAAATTGGGCGTTACGCAGTGTAACTCGCGCAGGTGGTGGCTGATTCCCAGATAGTAACGCGAGCCAAGTTGGGCAGAGTTGACTTTAGCTGCTCAAAAATAACCCGGGCAATGTTTTCCGATGAGGGGTTTTGCTCTTTAAATTCAGGCAGGTTATTAAGATCAGCATGATCAAATTTCTTCAAGACCTGATGTAGATGTTTTTTGATTGTTTTGAAATCTTCAAGCAACCCCAAATTATTCAGTTTTTCACCTTTGATCTGGACCTGCACTTTAAAGGTATGCCCATGGACATTTTCACATGGGCCCTCATATCCGCGCAGGGCGTGGGCGGCGGCAAAGGGTTCCTCAACATTAAGTTCATACACGATATAAATATTATAGCATGAAATATAAGCTATTTATCTTCATTATCGACTAAAAAACCGATTCTTTTAGCTGGTTTTGCTTCGACCGTTAGCATTTTCTTAATAAGTTTAAAAATGATTGTTATTTCTTCGTCGTGTTTGCTAAGTTGTTTTCCAACTTTGGCTTCTAGCTGGGTTAATTTATCGGCTAATTCTTTGTGATTAGCAAGTACCTGTCGCAAACGGACAAATGTTCGCATGATTGCGATGTTTACTTCAATTGCTCGGTTGCTTCTCAACACAGAAGACAACATGGCAATCCCTTGTTCTGTAAAAGCGTAAGGTAGATATTTTGAATGTTGCCCTCTCTTTAAGGTTCCAATTTGGAACCTTAAAGAATTGTATTCATCTTTTGTAAGTTGAAACATGAAATCTTCTGGAAATCTTTTTCTGTTTCTTGAAATAGCCTTGTTCAAGTTTTTGGTCATTACTTGGTAAAGCTTTGCTAAATCAAAATCCAGCATTACTTTTTGTCCACGAAGTAGATAAATTTTGTTTTCTATGTGCTCAATTGGAATCAAGTTTGTCATAACATGCTCATACAAGCAATTTTATTGCCAGGTAGAAATCGGTTACGGTTGGGGTTAAGATGCCGGTATGGTCAAGAGGTTATGGTTGGGTCAAAAAATACCAAAAGACTTAACCCAATGACAAAACAGGCTTCATAACCATGACCTTAACCTAAAGATTTTTCTGCTGCCTCAAACATGGTAGTAAACGGAGCTGGCTGATCTGTCCAGAGGGAAAAGCCGAGTGCGCCTTGGCGGACCAGCATATCGAGGCCGGAGCAGGTTTGACAGCCGGCGGCTACGGCGGTTTTAAGCAATTTGGTCTGTCGCGGATTGTAAACCAGGTCGTAAACTAAAAGGGTTGATGGTAATTTAATTTTTTCAGCCAAAGGGCTGGCGTCGATTTTTGGTTTCATGCCGATGGGAGTTGTGTTCACCAAAAGATTGGCTTGATCGAGCGCTTTTTGTAATTCCTCGCTGTTTGGCTCAACTGATTTAACAGGTAGGCCAAAATATGAGCCGACATATTCTGCCAGTGCCTCCGCTTTTTCTTTGACCACATCGCTGATGACGATCGACTTCACTTTTGACTCCGCCAGCATCACTGTTATCGCTCGGCTGGCACCACCTGCACCTATAACCACCACTTTTTTATCGGCGGAATTAAAATTGGCCGTTGCTTTCAAAGAATCAATAAAACCGGGACCATCGGTGTTATAGCCGATGAGCTGACCATTTTGATTGACCACCGTGTTTACGGCCCCGATGATTTTTGCTAGCGGGGTTACTTCATCAAGAAAGGGAATAACGGCCTCTTTATGCGGCACAGTAATATTGAAGCCGGCCACATGGAGGGCTCGCAAGCCGTTTAGCGCTTCTTCAAGCTCTTCCGGCGGGACTTCAAAAGTGGTGTAGTCAAAATCAAGATGCAGCTTTTTAAAAGCCGCATTATGCATTGCGGGAGAGACAGAATGACCGAGCGGATAGCCGATTAAACCGACGATTTTTGTCATTAAAGTCAATTATAACACAGTTGTAAAAAAGAAAAAAATACGATATAATAAAATTTCCGAAGGAGGAGAAAATATGCCGAGAATTTATATAATTGACGTAACCAATCGTGACGGGGTGCAAACCAGCCGCATTGGCTTGGCCAAACTGGAAAAAACCCTGGTGAACTGGTATCTCAACGAATTGGGTGTTTTCCAATCAGAATTTGGCTTCCCTTTTACTCACCACGAGACCAATTATCTCAATGCCAACCTCGATTTAGCCGAAAAAGGGGTGCTGGCCCCAATTCGCCTTGAGGGATGGTGCCGAGCGGTTAAAAAAGATGTCGATTTGGCCTATAAGCTTTGTCCCAAAATCCAACATTTAAATTTATCAATTTCAACCTCGCCGTTAATGCTGGAGTTAAAGTTTGGTGGAAAGATGTCGATTGAGGCGATCGTTGATTCAATGGTCGAAGCCCTAAAAGCGGCGTATAAATATGGAGCACAAAGCGTTGGGGTTAATGCCGAAGATGCTTCACGGACAGAGATCCCGGAATTAATTAAATTTGCCAATGCTGCCAAACAAGCTGGAGCAAAAAGGATCCGCTATTGTGACACGTTAGGCGTCGATGATCCCCTCACCATTTACCAACGGATGAAAGAACTAGCTTCGAAGACTAAAATTGATTGGGAGATGCACTGCCACAATGATTTGGGGATGGGGGTGGCCTGTTCCGTTTCCGGAGCGCTGGGTATTATCGACGGCGGCCAAGATGCTTACATCAACACAACCATCAATAGTGTGGGGGAACGAGCTGGAAATGCCGACCTGTTGTCGGTCCTTTTGGCTTTAAAATATTCCAGCGGATTCAAGGAGAAGAATCTTTTCCCGCCGGAAATCAAGCTTGATAAAATTTGGTCTTTTGCCAAATACGCTTCTTACGCCTTTGGCATTCCCATCCCGGTCAATCAAGTTGGGGTAGGTGCCAACGCTTTTGCCCACGAGTCTGGCATCCATGCCGATGGCGCCATCAAGAACCGCCGCAATTATGAATTGTATGATTATGAAGAACTTGGCCGCGGTGAACCCGAATTAGTTGAGTCCGGCCGAATGATTACTGTTGGTGAATATTCCGGCATCAAAGGTTTCCGCAATGTTTTTGGCAAGCTGGAAGTAGAATTCAAAGATGATGCCGAAGCGGCGCGGGTCCTGGAACTGGTCCGTTATGCCAATGTCCATACCCAAAAGCCGTTAACAAGGGAAGAGCTACTCTTTGTGGCTAGATACCCCGAAGCGGCGCGCCAGATTATGACGGTTACTCCTTAGGAGGTAATATGGCTCAAGAACGAAGACCCAAAGTTGGCATTATCGTCGGCAGTAAGTCAGACCTCGCGTTAATTGAAAAAGCGGAACAGCAATTAAAAGAATTTGGGATTGCGTACGATATAACGGTTGCCTCTGCCCACCGCGCCCCCAAGGAAGTTGAATATTACGCCGAGGAAGCGGAAGAAAATTACGATTTAATTATTGCCGGAGCTGGGATGGCGGCGGCTTTGCCTGGGGTAATAGCCGCGCATACATCTTTACCTGTTATTGGTTTACCTATCCATACTCCTGCGCTCTCAGGCCACGATGCCCTCTTTGCAATTGTCCAGATGCCGCCGGGAGTTCCGGTTGCCACAGTTGCCATTGATGGAGCAAAAAACGCGGCCATACTGGCGGCGCAGATTTTGGCGCTTAAGTATCCCAAATTAACAGCCAAATTAAAGGAATTCAAATCCCGTTTAGCAAAAGGCTCGTCCTGAGAAAATAATAAAGGGAGCTAATCAATGCTTGATGTCGGCATCGGGATATTTATCTGTCTCTTCGTAGTACTGGGCTTTTACGAAGGTCTGTTCAAGGCCCTATTAAGTTTCATTCTAATTTTTGTCGCCCTCTTTTTTGCTGGTCCGGTAATGTCTTTTTTGGCTAATACCAGTCCTCAATTTAGAGATCCGCATAATTTAGTTGCCATTGTTACCTTTGCTGTTGTTTGGCTGGCAATTTACATTGTAATTGATGTTTTTTTAACGATACTACTAAAAAAACTATTTTCTGTTTCAGTTTTTATGCCAGTGGATAAGACGCTAGGGATGGTTGTTGGTTGTTTTAAGGGTTTATTGATAATTGGAATATTGGCTCAACTTGCGCTGGCGCTCCCTTTAGCACCAGCCTCAAAAAATGACATCAAAAATTCTACTTTTGTCCGTTTTTCAATCGCGACTTATTTTTGGGCCAGCCCTTATGTAAAAAATGTTGTGCCGATGGTCCAGAGCTGGTGGCAGCAGAGTTCAAAAATTAAGGTTGATAATACCGCCCCGGCCAAAAGCGAAGGGCTTTCCATAGACCAGATTATTGATAGTTCTAATAAGGAAGTAAAACCGCCTGATATCAAAGTGGACCCACAACAGAAATTGTTGGAAATTTTAAAACAACAAAAACTTGTCCCCGATGCGACAAATCAGGGTGGTCCCGGAAAATGAAAGCCCTGGTCCTGATTGGCGACGGGATGTCTGATCGTCCGCTAAAAGAATTAAATGGAAAAACACCTTTAGAATTTGCCAAAACCCCCAATATGGATTTTCTGGCCCAAAATGGTACCTGCGGTTGGGTCAATAACGTGCCTAAAAATCTTCCTCCGGCTTCCGATGTCGCAAATTTAAGCATCTTCGGCTACGATCCGCAAAAATATTACACGGGCCGCGGTCCATTGGAAGCGGCCAGCCTCGGCGTTAAATTAAAGAAAGATGAAATTGCCTTTCGCTGCAATCTGGTTACTGTAGCTGACGGAAAGATGAAAGATTTTACGGCTGGGCACATTAAAACGGAAGAGGCGCGGCGTTTAATTACCCTTTGTGATAAAAAATTAGGCTGTCCGGGAATTAAATTTTACACAGGATTAAGTTATCGACATTTATTGGTTGTTAATAAAAGTTTATCTAATGCCAAAGTAAAAACAACCCCGCCGCATGATATTACCGGGCAATCGATTAAAAATTATTTGCCAAAAGGGCAGGGAGCGAATCCTTTACTACAATTAATGAACGAAAGCGAAGTTCTTTTTCACGACCAGAAGACTAACGCGACGATGATCTGGCCCTGGAGTCCCGGCGAAATGCCCAAAATGCCCTTGTTCAAAAAACAATTTGGCGTAAAGGGTGCAATCATTACTGCTGTCCATTTATTGAAAGGTATTGGCCGAGTTTTAGGGATGGAAGTGATTGATGTCCCCGGGGCGACCGGTTATCTTGATACGAATTATAAAGGTAAAGCGGAAGCGGCGTTGCGAGCTCTTAAACGCAATGATGTGGTTTTTATTCATGTGGAGGCGCCGGATGAGGCGGGGCATGAAGGGAATGTTGCTCACAAGATTCAGGCGATTGAAGACTTTGACCGGCTGGTCGTGGGAACTATTCTGTCACGAGTTCGGAGTAATGAGTTCGGAGTAATGAGTTCGGGGCTTGGAGTGCGGATTCTGGTTCTCCCGGATCACCCGACGCCGATTAAGCTTATGACCCATTCGCGGGAAGCGGTACCTTTTACAATCTATGACGGGAGAAGGCGATTGGAGGGCGGTTGTAAGGCAATAGAGGGCTATAATGAGCGGGCGATGAAAAAGGCAAAGTTATCTTTCAAGGCTGGACATAAACTTTTACAATACTTTTTAACACTGAATTGATTTTCTTGGTGCAGCGGCAAGTTGGTTTCTAAGCGGAGGGACGCCAGTCAGGCTCTTAAAAGATTCAATTGGCTGATTCTTAACTCGGGTTTCTAAATCTTTACTAATGCTGCTTTGCCAGCATAATTCTTCTGTGGCTCCCAAACATAATCTTTGATTATCAATTCTGCCTCTTGTCCCATACCATTCTGCCGCATCCACAAGCAAGGCGAGACTTAGTTTCCTTTCATTGCGAGCCCATAGTTTCCGCACTGTCGGAAAAATGCTCATCATTGGATGCCCCAAATAGGAGAGGCTGGTTGAACAGGCTAGGGCAATTACCGCTTGTAATCGGTTAACGCCATTAATGTTTGTCCTATCTTGAGAGAGCTTTCCTGTTAATTCATCGGCTACAGCAATAATTTTTTTACTAGTATCATATAGTCCCCGACTTTCTTGATTAATAGAAAAATATAAACGGACAATATCATAAAATGTGATGGCTAAAGTTCTTAAATCTAGATGTTCAAATTGGCTGTTGACCTGGGCGACGCAGCTATCGAGCCTTTCCAGGGCTAAAGCGTAGTTTTTTTGCTTCAAGGCTTTGGTTGCCGCAGCAAGCGATGGTGCTTTGGTCCCTTGATTTTGCCTGCGCTGTGCTGTAACTGAAGGGAGAACGACGCTCTCTCCCACGGGTATCTGCATAGTCATAATTAGTACCTCTTTTATGGTAAGTGCTCAGACAGTATATATATCGTAAAAAGAGGGTAATAAATTGCACCATTTGCCACGGGCGAACACATGAAAAAAGCCAGTGGTTGCTGATCTCCACTGGCTTATAAAATTAAACTAAAGCTTACTTTTTAGCGACGGCGTCCTTGATCAATCCCAAACCAATCTGGTTGCGCTGTATCTGGTTGGTTCCCTCATAAATCTGGGTAATTTTGGCGTCGCGAGCCATCTTCTCAACCGGGTATTCCTTCATGTAGCCGTAACCACCCAAGACCTGAATAGCGTCGATGGTTACTCTCATGGCGGTATCGGAGGCAAAAAGTTTCGCTTGAGAAGCCGGTAGGGTATAGTCCTTGGCTCCGGCATCGATCATCCTCGCTACTCCGTAGACCAGGGCGCGAGCGGCCTCAATTTGGGTCGACATGTCGGCCAGAATATGTTGAATTGCCTGCAACGCGATAATCGGTTTGCCAAATTGAACACGTTCGCGGGCATACTTTAACGCTTCATCTAACGCACCTTGGGCAATCCCGACCGCCTGGGCGCCAATCCCTGGTCTGGTCAGGTCTAATGTTCTCATCGCAACAATAAAGCCCATTCCTTCTTTACCTAACAGTTGGCTTTTGTGGACTTTGCAATCCTGAAAGACCAATTCGCGGGTAGCGGAGCAACGGATCCCCATTTTGTTCTCTTTTTTACCGAAAGTGAAACCCGGCATTCCCTTTTCCAAAATAAAAGCGGAAGCGCCGCGCGGTCCCTTGGTTTTATCAGTAATAGCGATCACAGAATAAGTGTCAGCTTCGCCGCCATTGGTAATCCACTGCTTGGTTCCATTAATAATGTAATAATCGCCCTCTTTTTTGGCAGTTGTTTCCAGTCCCGCGGCATCAGAACCGGCATTGGCTTCGGTCAAACCAAAAGCGGCTAGTTTTTTGCCGGCGGCGATCGGCGGCATATATTTTTTCTTCTGTTCGTCAGTGCCAAAAAGGATTATTGGGGTGGAGCCGAGGGCGGAAGCGGCAAAAGTTACGCCAACGCCACCACAAATTCGGCTGATTTCTTCCGTCGCCAAACAGAAATTAAAAACACTCTGTCCCATGCCGCCCAGTTCTTCAGAAATATATAGACCGCAAAGATCAGCTTCAGAAAAAGCCTTCATCGCCTCCCAGGGAAATTCTCCCGTCTCGTCCCATTCCGCCCGTTTCGGCAAAACTTTTTCCAATGCCACCTTACGAGCCAAGTCTTTAATCATCTGCTGTTCTTCGGTCAATTGATAATCAAGCATTCCCTATTCCTCTACTTTCTTAATTTATTAATCGATATGATATATATCGATTTCTTTTATTTTGTCAAAATGTCGAATATTTCTTGTCACCAATTCTACGCCAACTTTCCAGGCGCTAGCAGCAATCAAACTATCAATTAATTCACAGCGGTATTTACGGCGAAACTCCGCGCCTTTTTGGGCAATTTCAGAGTCAAGATCGATGCGCTGGAATATTGACAATAGTTTATTAATTTCCTCGATTTTACGAGCACTTAGATTAAATCCTGCCAACACCTCGGCTTCAATTATTGTGGAAATATATCCTTTAATGGTCCCAGTTTCTATTTTTGAAAGAAGAGCCGTAGCTTTCTCTTCTCCGCGCAAATGGTCAATAATTATATTAGTATCAATAAGCATTTTGTTAAAGAGGATTAATTAATCGTTTAGCGGCTTGTTTACGCAATTTATTTTCATATTGAATGCCGGAGGCTTTTATTTTTAAAATTCCAGCGGTTTTTTTAACAATCCCTTCCTTTTTAGGAGAAGAAAGAATTATCTTTTTTCCGCTTTCGACATCGACCAATAAATCTCCATCAGGTGTGATAGGCAAAACTTTTAAAATAAACTTGTAAATATCTCTAATCTTTATTCTTGTCATCAATCCCTCCAATTCCTGGTTTTTTAAAATAAAGTGAAATTTCCTAAATAACTTACTGACAATATTATAGCACCTCGACAGGGCTCGGTGCAAAGCGGGATTAAGGCTTGTCAGTAAAGTCAAAGCCTTGTCAAACAGGAGGAAGATAAAAATGGCAGTAAGAACAATAGGACCAGTTTTCTTGGCGGAGTACGCGGCGCGAGTAGCCGGGAGTTCGGCGCGTTTAGCAAGAGTAAGGGCGCGTCGAGCAGAGCAAGCAGGAGGGAGTGTTGCAGCTGGAGTTAAAGGGATTGGCAGCGTCATCGCATCAGCCGCATCCCGAGCCCTGGCAATTATTAAGCCGGAGATGGTAACCAGCGAGAGGCTTTCATTCAACATTATGAAAAAGCCGGTTACAGTCGAAATGTTCCGCCAATTTGTTGAAGACAGCGGATATAAAATAGTAGGCTATAATGCCAATGAATTAATAGCACTTCTGACTGACCCCAAAACGAGCGACGATACTTTAACGTATGTAAACCATGAAGATGCAACGGCATTTGTCGCTTGGCGTAAGGAAAAAACCGGCCAAGATTTGAGAATGCCAACTGAAAATGAATGGTTGGCGGCAAAAAATGCTGTTGGCAATCAATTAACAGGCGGCTTATGGGAGTGGACGCAGACAATTTATAGTGGCGTTGTTAGAGTTCTCCGTTCCCTGTTCGACGGCAGCAGCTTCTCCTACCGTCCTGCTAGCCGTTATTACGATCTTACGGTTCGCCTTGTCGAGGACAAAATAACGGCTTAAACTTTATATTTTTACTTTTTTACCCTTTATAGGGGAGGGGCAGCCGCAGCGCCTTTCGGCTTATCGGGACTTATAAAAAAGGTTAAATTTACCAGCGGATAATATTTGCCCCGGCCGTTAAGCCGGCGCCAAAACCGGACAAAATAATAAGATCACCTTTGTGGATTTTTCCATCTGTCAGCGCTTCATCCAAAGCCAGAGGAATGGACGCGGCCGAGGTGTTACCGTACTTTTGAAGGTTAACATATACTTTTTCTTTTGGCAATCCAAGTTTTTTTGTCACATGATCGATAATCCTTATGTTGGCTTGGTGTGGAATCAATAAATCAACGTCAGCAATTGTAAGTTTTGCCTTAGCCAAAACTTCCTTAATAGATTCTTCCAGGACGCGGACGGCAAATTTAAAAACCTCTTTCCCCTCCATAGTGATAAAGCGGCCGTTTTTCTCTTCCGGGTCGCGGGAACCACCGCCCGGCATGATCAAATATTTGCCCAACGCGCCTTCAGCCTTTAACCAACTGGCGAGAATGCCCGAATCATCTTTGCTTGGCGATAAAACCACCGCGCCCGCGGCGTCGCCAAAAAGGATGCAGGTGCCGCGGTCCTGCCAGTTAAGATATTTGGTTGGAGTATCAGCCCCAACAACCAGTATATTTTTAAAAGTGCCATTTTCAATAAAATTGGTAGCGACGGTTAAGGCGTAGTTAAAACCAGCGCAGGCGGCAGAGACGTCAAAGGCGGCCGCCCGGGTTGCCCCAAGCTCTTTTTGCAAAATGCAGGCAACGGAAGGGAAGAGAGAATCGGGCGAAGTAGTTCCTACGATAATCAGATCAAGCTGATCAGCGGCTAAACCGGAGGCTTTTAGGGCTTTGGCCGCTGCTTTAACGGCCAGGTCTGAAGTTGCTGTCTTTTCGTCGGAGACGCGGCGCTCCTGGATCCCCGTGCGGGTGCGAATCCATTCGTCATTGGTGTCAACAATTTTTGCGAGATCATCATTGGTGACTATTTTGTCGGGAATAGCGGAACCGACTCCGGTTATGGTTGCTCTCATAGGTGGGCTCCCAATTTCCCGACCATATCGCCTTGAACCGCCGCGACCGTTTCGCGAATAGCGCTGTTGAAAGCGGCCGCTTTGGCCCGGCCGTGGGCCTTAAAGACGGTGCCGGCAATACCCAGCATGGGGGCGCCGCCGTATTCTTCATAAGTTATTTTTTTGCGGAGCTTTAATAAGCTGGGAATAAGAAATGCCAGTCCAATTTTGTTCAGAACCCCCCGAGACAATTCAGTTTTTAATAATTTAAATACCGCGCCGGCTAAGCTCTCGGCAAATTTCAGGATCAAATTGCCGACAAAACCGTCGCAAACAACGACATCGACATTTCCCTGCAATATTTCTTTTGATTCAATATTACCGATGAAATTAATTGGCAGGGCTTTGATGAGCGGCCACGATTCGCGGGTCAGTTCGTTCCCTTTTTCTTTCTCTTCTCCGATACTAAGTAGTCCGACGCGTGGGTTGGCGATGTTCATGACATGCTTGGCATAGATGTGTCCCATCAAGGCGAATTGTTCGAGGTGGTGGGGTTTGCAATCGACATTGGCTCCCATATCCAGCAGGAGGACCTTACCGGAGGGGAGGGGAAATTCGGTGGCGATAGCGGGACGTTCAATCCCGGAGATGCGGCCGAGCTTAAAAAGAGCGGCGGCCATTATGGCTCCGGTGTTACCGGCGGAAACGATAGCATCGGCTTTGCCATCTTTAACGAGGGCGACAGCCACGTTGATGGAGGCGTCTTTTTTTGTTTTCACTGCCTGGGCAGGAGATTCGTCCATACCGATGGTTTCGCTGGCGGCAACGACAGAAATCTTCCCTTTTTGGTTGTAGCGGCTTAATTCGAGATTGATTTGCTCTGGTTGTCCGACCAGGATAATCTCAACGTCGGGCTGAAGGCTGGCTAGAACGGCCCCTTTAACTATTTCGGCCGGCGCATAGTCGCCGCCCATAGCGTCGACGGCGATCTTGGGCACTTAGGCTTTCTCCTTCTTCGCCTTCTTTGTCTTGAGCTTCAAGACCTGGCGGCCACGATAGGTGCCGCAAGTTGGGCAGGCGTGGTGGGGCAGGGTCGGCCCGCCGCACTGGGGACAGCGGCTAATGGTGGCGGCGGTCAATCTATAATTTGACGCGCGGCGTTTCCCCTGACGGCAATTTGAATGTCTCTTTTTTGGTACTGGCATAATATTTCCTCTCCTTTTTACCCTATTTTTGCGATTCCCTGGCAATCGGGTGAACACAAACATTTTATCGGCAAATTTAACAACAAATTTTGCCGCAATAGTTCTGTTAAGTCAATTGTATTATCCTTCTCGATCGGATAAACAAAGTCTTCGGCTTTAAGCTCCATCTCCCCGCTGGTTTTTGAAGAAAATGGTCGTTGGGCAAATTCCTCATCAAGCTCGATAACCAGCGGCTGGCGGAAAGTTTTCAGGCATCTTGAGCATTGCAACTCGACTTCTGTCTCTGCCCGGCCGAACATTATTATGGAAGGGCCGGTGTTAACCAGATGAGCGGAAATTTTGACCGGTTTGGACAATACCAGCTCATCTTCTGGAAAATTAACCTTTTCGGTTATCTCTACATCGGCTTCGTTATCAACGGCTTGCAGTAGTTCCGTCAGGTCAATTCTCACAACAATTTAACATTATACGCGAGAGGGAGAATGGTGTCAATTTTGGGCTTTGTCAAAGCACCCCGCCTGGAGTAAAATATCCTCATGGATTTTGCCAGACTGCGAGAAGAAATGGTTGCTACCCAGCTAATACCACGGGGAATTGCTGATGCACGAGTTTTGGACGCTTTTAGAGTTGTGCCACGGGAGGTGTTTGTTCCCCCGGAGATGCAAAATTTTGCCTATGATGATGGAGCTCTGCCCATTGCTGAAGGGCAAACCATATCCCAGCCTTATATGGTTGCCATAATGACCGAGAAGCTCGAGTTAAAAGGGAGCGAGAAGATTTTAGAAATCGGGACCGGTTCCGGCTACCAGACTGCTATTCTGGCAAAACTCTGCAAAAAAGCTTACACAATAGAAGTGCATAAATCTCTTTCCCAGCAAGCCGAGAAGATTATCAAAGAATTGGGATACAATAATGTGGAATTTATAACTGCGGATGGCAGCCAGGGATATCCTGATGCCGCGCCTTATGATGGTATTCTGGTTACTGCCGGTTCCCCAAATATTCCTCAGCCGTTGATTGAACAATTACAGGATGGAGGGAGATTAGTCATTCCGGTGGGGGACGTTTACCAGCAGATGCTTACGACAATTGTTAAACATGGGAATAAAATTACCACCGAAAAATCTGTCCCATGTGTCTTTGTCCCGCTGGTCGGGAAATTTGGCTGGTAGTTCATGCTCGCGGGTGCGCCTGGTCGTAGACCTCTCTTAGTCTTTCCTTGGTAATATGAGTGTAAACTTGCGTTGTCGAAAGTGAAGC
>Ga0172379_10006706_pt1 | contig 15263 bp, 9 predicted proteins | sample GrowelOW334metaG_FD_119756 | JGI IMG/M metagenome (GOLD analysis project Ga0172379, IMG submission 119756) | Groundwater microbial communities from an aquifer near a municipal landfill in Southern Ontario, Canada - Groundwater well OW334 metaG | ecosystem: Environmental > Aquatic > Deep...
ACGACTATTGGCGGGGATGTATATCAGGCGGGGGGCGACAGTACTTACGAATATACTCCGTCACTTTTGAGTGGCGTTGACGGAAAAGGTGTCGGCTATCAGAGAGTCTTCGTCTGGGGCGACTACATGGCGCTCGGAACGAACGCCGCGACTTCTTCCACCGCAACCACTCCTTGTGCAGGGAAAGAAGTATGCATTTATGACATAAAAGACAAACGAAATCCGGTAGAGGTTGGGGGTGTTGAAACAGGGTTTCTTGTTCAGAAATTGGTAGTATCTGATGATGTAATGTATATCGCCACGAACTCGAATTCCGGCGGAAATGATATTCTTTTCGTGGATATAAGTATTCCCCAAAGCCCGGTCATTCTTGGAGGCGATGAATATGGAACAAACGCTCTTTTTATGAAGATTGTTGGAAAGTATCTCTATGTTGGAAAAAGCGCTGGCGGTACAGAAGCGAATGAGTTTATTATCTATGATATTTCAAACCTTCGTTCTCCCGTTCAGGTTGGGGGTTTTAGCAGCGGAGAAAGTGTAAATAAGTTCGATGTGCAAGGGAGCTACGCCTATCTCGGAATGTCCAACAATACGGGCGAATGTAACAACACAACAAAAGTTTTTACAGGCTGTGAATTTCTTGTTGTGGATATATCAAATCCAGTAACTCCGTTTATCGTAAGCGGTGAACAAGTTGCAAACGCCGTAAACGGTCTTTCGGTTCAGGGAAATTATGCTTATGTGAGCAGGGCTTCGGTTGCTGGAACATGCTCTCCAACCTCGGCTGTAGGTTGCGATATGCAGATTTATGATATATCAAACGCCGCTTCTTCAACATTTAAGGGTGGGTATGATTACGCCAATACCGGGCAGATGATTATTGCTCAAGGTAAATATCTTTACGCAACAGTCAGCGGAACCGGAGTAAAATCTCTCACCATCTTTGACGCAAGCGACGTGTCTTCTCCGAAGGTTGTTGGCTCGTATACAACCGGCGCAAATGGGGTTGATATACAGGTTGTCGGAAGATACGCCTACTTATCAGGGCCCAGTGTTGAGGGGAATGACGCTTTCATTCTTGATCTCGGTGGTATAGAGGGTCAGACAGGAAACTTCGGTTCATTGCTTTCTGGTTCCGCTGTTATCTCTAAAGACCTGACTGTAAACGCAAACGGATATTTTGGAGGATTGAACGTGGGGCAAGGAGGAATTCAATCTACCGGCCCTTTCTCTGTGTTCACAGCCTCTTCGACTATCGCAAACCCGATCTCGGCAACATTTATGGGTGGAAATGTCGGTATCGGGACGGTTTCTCCTTATGCAAAACTTTCTGTTTGGGGTTCTGGCGATACCTCTACCACTCAGAACTTTGAACTTGTGAACTCCGCCTCCACCACTCTCGCGAAAATGCTTGATGATGGCACTTTCTATCTTTCCGGAAATGTTGGAATAGGAACAACTACCCCGACGTTTAAATTTGTCGTTGATGGAGGAGATATTAATCTTTCTGCAGGAAATTATTATCGCTACAACGGTCTCCCAATAATGTATGCCTCAACAACCCTTAATAACATATTCTTCGCTAATTCCGGAAATCTTACAATGACGGGAAGTGACAACTCAGCAATCGGAAATACCGCTTTGGACTCTCTTACTACAGGAGACGATAATATCGCGTGGGGAACAAATTCTCTAAGCACGAATTCGACAGGAGGCTGGAATGTTGGTATCGGAAACTTCACTCTCCAACAGAATAATAATAATTATAATACCGCTATCGGCACTTGGGCGCTCCAGGCGAATTCGTCCGGATGGGGAAACTTCGGACTCGGTGTATCTGCTCTCAACTCAAACACTACCGGAAACCAAAATGTTGCGATTGGAAGCTGGTCTCTTACTGAACTCACCGGAAGTAGTCACGGTAATGTTGCCATTGGGGGTAGTGCTGGGGGAAGAATCACCTCCGGAACAAATAATATTTTTGTAGGATCATCTACCGGATACAACACTAATTCCGGAAGTGGAAACATTCTTATCGGTAATGCTTTAAATGCTCCGAGTATGACCGCTTCCAATCAACTTTCCATCGGAAATATGATTTACGGAAGAAATATTGACGGTACAGCAACAACAACATCAACCGGAGGTATCGGTATCGGCACATCCACTCCATATTCACGGCTTACTGTTTGGGGAACGGGAACCGCCAATAATAAACTTTTTGAATTAGTAAACAGCGCATCAACATCCGTCTTTAGTGTTCTCGAGAACGGAATATCAACCATACGAGCTACTACGACGCTCGGTGTTTCCGGTTCAACTTCTGTTCAGGCTGGAATTCAAATTGGATTTGGAGGACTCTGTGTTGATAATGACGGTACTTGTACCGCTTCTACTACCGGTCGTATTACCGCACGTGCCTACAATACCTCGGGTGCCGATCTTGCCGAAAGTTATTTTTCTGATGAATCTCTTGAACCGGGTGATATCGTTATTACTAAAGGGTTATATTCTGTCGGTAAAGCCTCCGCTCAAAATCAAGCTGTTCTCGGTATCGTTTCCACTAAACCAGGTGTAACTCTCGGTATCGATGAAGAAGAACCTCTTTTGCCTTTGCCGGAATTTCCAATCGCTCTTGCCGGGCGCGTGCCGGTAAAGATTAATCTCGAAGGAGGAGAAATCAAGATGGGAGATAAGATCACCCTCTCTTCAGTAGATGGCGTTGGAAAGAAATCCGCGCCGGGAGATCCTATTGTTGCCATTGCTCTTGAAGACTACTCAAAAGACGAAGAAGGAAAAATACTCGCCTTCATGAATCTCTCTTGGCAGAAACTTGATAGCTCTGTTGTCGGTGATGGAATAAATACAAATGAGAGCGGTCTTTTTGTCAGCGGTCCGACAATACTCGACGCTCTCAAAGGTCTTGATTTTAATTTGAACGCTATCGCTTCCACTACGGCCTCGTCTACTCCCGAATCACAATCTTTCGCATTTAATTTCTGGGGAAATGTTTTCTCTCGGGTAACAAATTGGCTTGCGGACGTTACCAATGGAGTAGGGGAAGTATTCGCAAATACTTTCCGAGCAAAAGAAAAGATCTGTGTCGATGATGAGTGCCTCACAAAAGATGATATTCGCACGCTTCTCAACCTTACAAGAACAGAGAATGCTTCTTCCCAAGTCGCTACCCCTTCCATTACTACAGAAGATGAGGAATTGCCTGAAGAGAATTCGGCTACTCCATCCGAAACCCCTGCTCCTGCGGAAGAGCCGGTAGTTGAACCTGTCGAACAAACCACTTCAGATGAAGAAACGATTCTTCCGGATTTGGAACAGTCCGCTGTTTCAGAAACTGTTCCAGAAGAAGGAGGTACTCTCGGAGGAACGGAGGAAATTCTTTAATTGTGATAGTCTTGTTTATGAAAAAAAGGCCAAATAAAATACGAATAGCTTCATTTTTTCTCAGCTTTTTTGTTGTTCTTTTTCCGGAGTCTTTTTTGTTTGCCGCTACGAATACTTTTTTGGTATCAAATCCGGGGACGACTCTACAAACATGGACTGTCCCTTCTGATTGGAGCAATTCAAACAATCAGGTGGCTTGTATCGGTGCAGGGGGAAAAGGAGCCGACTCTACAACGGCAGCTCTCGGCGGTGGAGGAGGCGGGGGCGGAGGTGCTTATGCCTCCTCATCTAATATCATCCTCGTTTCAGGAGCTTCGATTTCTTATTTCATAGGAGCGGAAGCTACTTCTACTGGTCCGGCCTCGGCGATTCGTGCAAGTGAAACGTGGTTTAATAGCACGGCTTCTTCCACCGCGACTATTTCGTGTGCTTTTGGAAAGCCAGGAATGATGACGGCGACTTCAACAGGGGGAAGCATTGCAAATTCTACAGGGACGACAAAATACGCCGGGGGTAGTGGCGGATACAGAGCAGGGGGGACTTTGGGCGGAGGCGGAGGCGGAGGGTCTGCTGGAATCTATGGAGCAGGAAAAGACGGTTCGGGAGGGCATCCTACTTACGCGGGAGGAAATGGTGGAGGTGGTTCAAACGGGCGTTCTTCTACTGTCGGCTCCATATCGGCGTCAAACTTTACAGGAGGAGCCGGCGGAGCCGGAACGAGCGGAACGGGTGGCGGGGCAGGGGGGACAAATACCGTCGGAGATGAAGATGGACATGTTGGAACAGACGGTGGCGGAGGTGGAGGAGGGCGAGGAAGATCAACAAGTAATACATCTGTCGGAGACGGCGGTTCCGGGGGGTTGGATACAAGTTTTGATGCTACTCACGGGGCTGGTGGAGGAGGTGGCGGAGGTGGGGCGCAAACAAGTACCGCTTCAAGTTATACTCATGTCGGAGGATTCGGTGGCACTTATGGTGGCGGTGGTGGAGGTGGAGGAAGACATCCGACAGCAGTTCAGATCGGAGGAACAGGCGGACAAGGGTTAATATTCATTACTTATACCGGAATCGTCCCCGGTACGATGTCCGCGCCGATTTTTTCTACGGTTTCTTATACTTCGCTTACTGTTTTGTGGACGGCGACGACAACCGCTGACACCTATAATATAGAACGATGCGCCGGGGTCGGGTGTTCAAGTTTTTCTACTATCGCTACGGGAATAGATGGGGCTGAAAATCACTATGATGATTCGGGCCTCACAGCGGGGGAAACCTATACGTATAAAATATGGGGCACTAATCCGACGGGAGACGGAATACATAGCGCGGGAGGTACCATAAGGGCGCTTCCTTCCACAGATACTCCTATTACGAGAACCATCCGTCTTCGGGGGAACGTTCGCCTTCGAAATAATGTCCGTTTGCGATAATCTAGATCAATATGTTTATTTTCAAAAGGTGGAAAAATAGCATCATTTTCTTTGTTTTTGCGGTTTTTTCTGTGTCCGCTTATTTTTATTTCAACCAATCTCAATCTTCCTTAAAAACAAAAACCGATCTTTCTGATACAGAAACTTCCGAAAAAAATTCGACAAAGGACCCAAACGCAGTTCCTCTCGGGTACAAAAGATATGATAATGCGTGGAACCGTTTCTTCCTTTTTTATCCGGAATATCTTTCCGTTCGAGAATATAAAGAAGAAAATGGGTCTTTTACTATAACCTTTGAAGAGAAAGAAGGAGGGGGGGGGCGAGGGTTTCAAGTTTTTATCCTTCCTTATGAGGGGAAAACAATCGATAAAAATCGTTTTTCATTGGACATACCGTCTGGGATTATAAAAGAGCCCGTAGATATTGTGATTAACGGCTCTATTCCGGCTACTGTCTTTTGGAGTACCGATCAAATACTGGGGGAAACAAGGGAAGTTTGGTTCATACACAAGGGTTTTTTGTACGAAATTACGACTTTTGCTGAATATGACTCATGGCTCGCCGAGATAATGACCTACTGGAAGTTTTTATAAGAAAAGAGAGAGAAATCGTTCCGTATGCTGAATTCCCGGTTTTCCTTCGGGAGAAAATTCTCGGTTTTGCCGTTTTTTGGATCGCTCCCGCTAATCTAACTTGCTTTTCGGGGTAAAAATCAAAATATGCTTAAAAATAAGGCTTTTATGCCTTGTTTTTTGTTGAGAAGAAGGTAAACCGCTGTCAAATTGACTAATATCGTAATATATGATATAATATAAAAACATCATAGAACCATGGTTCTATATGTGCTACAGTAAATCCTGTTCGGTAATGCTTGCTTTTTGGCAAGACCCAAGCCCGCTTCGGGACTGGGCAAAGTGCAAAAAGAGCCCCATAAATGCGTTTTACGTACAGAAAGGGGCTGACACGGAATACCTTCGGAGTTTGGCGGAAGCAAAAACCGCTCACAATGGGTAATATATTAATACAACTTAAAATGTCCATCGCTGCTCTGCCACTTCTTACGATGGGCCTCACATCTCCCTTCATTTCTGCCGATTCTCTTGCTCCCTCTGCAACCAATGCGGCCGTCTTAGGCGATCATGTTGCTTTGGTGGAAGAAGATATCGTCTTAGAGCGGGCAAAAATGATCAACACCTTCTTTAGCGAGCGCAGTATGCCCCTTGCCGGTTTTGGTGTGAAAATGGTTGAAGAATCCGAAAAGAACGGTCTCGACTGGAGACTTATTCCCGCGATTGCAGCTCGCGAATCAAGCGGAGGGAAGCAGGCCTGTGGATACAATCCGTTCGGATGGGCTTCATGTAAGGTGAATTTCAAAAGCTATCACGAGGCAATAGAGGTTATCGCAAAAAACCTTGGGGGTAATAATCCTAAAACCGCAGACTATTACGAAGGCGCTTCCACTGAAAAAATCCTTCATCACTACAACGGTACCGTTATGCCCGCATACACCGGCGAAGTTCTCGCTATTATGAATATGATTGGCCCGAAAGACTCTACGACAAACTAATATTAGATACAAAAAACCGCCCCGTTACTTACGAGGCGGTTTTTTTGGTATGCGGGTGTAATAGTTTTTTCTTGTGGGGGGTACTTATGATATAATGAGAAGGAAATACGAAAAAAGATAAAATGACACATTTAATCAAAACATACATCTTTATTTTTGCCTGCATGGCATTTTTCTTAAACGGTGCCACGGCTTCTGCGGCGAACGCCGGGTTTGTCCGGGCGGAGAGATTTGGTGGGGGTGGAAATGATTATACGGTTGGTATTGACGAGGACGGGAACGGTAATACGTATGTTGTTGGGTATATAACTGGCACGGCGGACATCAATGGCAATGGAACGACAACAGATCCGTTTGAAACGGTTGCTTCTCCTTATGGAGGAGTAGACATTGTCCTTGTTAAATTTGATCCGAACTGGAATGTCCTGTGGTACAAGCGTTTTGGCGGAACTGGAAATGACTTTGCCACCATCTATTTAAAAGTGAATGGCGATAAAGTCGTGTTATCAGAAAGAATCGACGGTGCTGGAGATATGAATGGCGACGGAGATACTCTTGATACTCAAGAAGCATCTACAACGGCGCCGTTCGGGGGAATAGATGCGTTCATCACTGTTTTTGATACGGATGGAAATCCTCTCTGGCAGAAACGATTCGGCGGAACTGGTAGTGAATTTCCGTATAGTCTCTCGTTTGATTCTTCAGGGGACATTATTGTTTCCGGTCTGAGGTCTCCCACTGCCGATATGAACGGCGATGGCGACACGACTGATCTCGGCGAAACATCCGCGAGCCCGTATGGGGGTACGGGCGACGGCTTTGTCGCTGTCTATGACATTGATAACGGAGATATTCTGATGAACAAAAAATTCGGCGGGGCGAATAACACAGATGGCGCAAGAGCCGTTTCAATAAATGAATCTGGTAATAGGTTTGTTGTAATCGGACACGCGGAAGGCGTCGGCGATTTAAACGGCGATGGGGATACCACCGACTTTTTTGAGGCATCAACTACTGCGCCGTTCGGTTCAACGGATATATTTATAAGTGTTTTTGACGAGAATTGGAACAATCTGTGGTACAAGCGATTGGGAAGTACCGGAAATGACAGTGGCTCGCGTCATGCGGTTTTTGACAACGACGGCAATATCTTCGTTGGGTTCACTTTGGTTCCCGGTGGTACCGCTTCCGACCTGAATAGCGATGGAGATACTCTTGACGAACATGAATCGGCGGACGCAAGATTCGGATCGGCTGACTTCTTTCTTGAGAAATGGACGGCTGACGGAACACTCATTTGGAGCAAGAAATTTGGAGGATTGGATAGTGATAATTTGTGGGACGTCGCTGTCGATTCTTCTAATCATTATCTTTTTTCGGCATATGTGAAGGGTACTTCTGCTTCCGACCTAAACGGCGATGGCGATATGACGGACGTCTGGGAAACAGTAACCGAGGCTAGTGGAAGTTCAGCTAACGATCTCTACCTTGGTGCCGTTGATGAAGATGGAAATTTCCTCTGGGGAAAGAAAATTGGTGGAACTGGAGCCGATAATGCATACTCTTTGTCCGTTTCTTCAAACGGTGAAGTTTCTTACGCGGGAGGTATAATTGGCTCAGTAGACTTTAACAGTGACGGCGACACAGCTGACGACGCGGAAACTCCCGAATCTTTTCACGGCGGTGCCGACGCCCTCCTCCTCACCCTCCTCCCCGATTACTCTAACCCCACAATCTCCCTGGACTCTCCCTCCGCAAGCACCCACATCCACGGCACGGTCTCCCTCACCGCAACCGCGACCGACAACAACGCCGTTTCTGGCGTAAAGTTCTACGCCAACAACACCCTCATCGGAAGTGAAGACACCACTTCTCCTTACTCCGTTTCGTGGGACACCACTGCCACTTCTTCCGAATCAAAAACCCTTGTTGCCGTCGCTCGCGATTCTGCGGGAAACTACTCCACCTCCACTTCTGTCCTTATCACCGTAGACAACGAAACCCCATCTACTCCCATCATCACAACCCCATCGGGAAGTACCAACAGTGCGACTATCACCATTAGTGGTACAGCAGAATCAGGAACAACCATTACCATAACCGGAGGATCAGGTACGGAAACGGGAACCTCCGACGGTTCGTTCTCCATTTCCGTCTCTCTTACCCACGATACCGAAAACACTCTTTCAATAACAGCAACCGATACTGCCGGAAATGTTTCTTCAGCATCTTCCGTCGTCATCACCCACGTCTCTCCCGGTGTTGCTAGTATCGCTTACATCCCAATCACTCCCGTCGTTGTTCCCCACCTCCTCGAACCAAACCCTCCTCAATCCGAGAATTCCTCCCAAACACTCACTCTTGCAAACCTTATCTCCCAACTTCAAACCCTCCTCCAACAAGCCAGAGAGCAGGGAATACCGATTCCCCCAGGAGCGGAAAGCTTTTTCTCTTCTTCCATTTCCTTCACTAAAAACCTTCATTACGGAATAATCGACGACGAAGTCCTTCTTCTTCAAAAGAAGCTAAATACTTTTGGCTACACCGTCTCTCCCGACGGCCCAGGCTCAATCGGCAACGAATCCACCTACTTCGGTGTCAAAACCCAAATCGCACTCCGAAAATTCCAGTGCCAAGAGATGGGTATTTGCTCAGGAATGCCAACCACCACCGGCTACGGAAACTTTGGGCCTGCGACGAGGGGGAAGATAGGGGAGAGGTAGAATAAAGAATTAAAAAACCCGCCCCGTTACTTACGGGGCGGATTTTTGGTACAATAGTGTTTATGGAACATATCATAAAAAATTATTCCGAACTCGCGACTTCTCCTCTTCGGAAAGATGCTCTCGATATCTTGGAAGCAGGATACGGCGCAATAATGACCAAAAATGCGATTCATCGATGTCTCGCCACGGATGATGGAAACCTCAAGATAATGAATTTTGAATTCCGCAGAGAAGATTACAATCGTATCTTTTTTGTCGGAATCGGAAAGTGTGCCGTTGATGCCGGTTTGGCGGTGGAAGAAATACTGGGAGAGAAAATTACCGATGGGGTCATCGTTGATGTAAAAGAAGGAACGTTTAAAAAAATGCGTTCATTTCTCGGGACCCACCCTTTTCCTTCCGAACAAAATGTCCTCGCTGCAAAAGAAGTCGCGGAAATGCTCAAAAATCTTACCGAAAAAGATTTGGTACTTACTGTTATCTCGGGAGGAGGTTCATCGCTTCTTTCTTTACCTCACGGAATATCCCCCGAAATGCTTACCAAAATTACGAAGACCTTAATGGACAAAGGCGCTCCGATTGGAGAAGTAAATATTATTCGCAAGCATCTTTCAGACATACAAGGCGGATTTCTCGCAAAGATGGCTTATCCCGCTACCGTAATCTCGCTTCTTTTTTCCGATGTTCCGGGAAACGATATAAGCACGATTGCATCCGGCCCGACAGTTCTTGATAAAAGTACAAAAAAAGATGCCGAAGAATTGATTGAAAGATATGAGATTCTGAAGGAATGTGGTCTCCAAAGTTTGGATATAGTGGAAACTCCGAAAGAAGAAAAATATTTCCGAGAGGTTCATAACCTTTTAATCGTTACAAATCTTATTGCTCTTGATGCTATGACGGAAAAAGCAAAAGAGCTCGGTTATTTTTCTTTAATATGTACCGATTGCGGTGTCGGAGAGGCTCGAGAGTTTGGAAAGAAAATGGTATCTGAAGAACGAGCCAAAGGATGTTATTTTTATGGAGGAGAAACGACCGTAACATCTTTCGGAAAAAGGGGTAAAGGTGGGAGAAATCAGGAAGTTGTTCTCGGGGCTCTTCCTCATATCGGAGATAATATGGTTATTGTTGCCGCCGCTTCAGATGGTTGGGATAACGGAGAAAGCGCCGGGGCGATGGGGGATAAGGAACTCTTTGTTTTGGCGGAACAAAAAGGCATTTCCCCAAAAGTCTTTTTAGATGAAAACAACTCTTTTGAATTTTTTGAGAAAGCCGGCGGTCATATTTTTACGGGCCGAACGGGGGCGAATGTTGCGGATCTTTATTTTGTTTTGACGAAATAACTTTTCCGACCCGTTGTTTTGCCCGCTTTCTTTAATATTGGTATAATTAAAGCATTAAAATCATAATTAAATTTTGAAATTTATGGACGAAAAAAAGGACAAGCGGATATTGTGGCTCGCCGAAATCACGAACAAAGACGTCGGGCTTGTCGGCGGGAAAAATGCCTCCCTTGGAGAAATGTGGAATGAACTTGTTCCGAAGGGGATTCGTATTCCGAACGCATTTGTTATGACCGCCACCGGATATAGGCGTTTTATCGGCGAAACGGGATTGCAAGAAAAACTCAAAGCTGCACTTGCTGGACTCGACACGACGAATATCAAGGATCTCCAGAAAAAAGGAAAAGCGACTCGTGAACTTATTTTAAAAACTCCGTTTCCTGAAGACCTCAAGAAAGAAATTCTTGAAAACTATCACAAACTCTCAAAGGAGTCCGGCCAAGAAAACACCGATGTCGCCGTTCGCTCAAGTGCTACGGCTGAGGATCTTCCCGGAGCATCATTTGCGGGAGAAATGGAAACATATTTGAATGTCTCGGGTGACGCAAATGTTTTGGAAGCTGCCCGTAAGGCTATGGCATCGCTCTTTACTGATCGCGCTATTTCGTATCGCGTGGACAAAGGTTTCGATCACTTTCAGGTTGCGCTTTCCGTCGGATTTCAGAAAATGGTACGCTCGGACAAGGGTGCTTCAGGCGTTATGTTTTCCCTTGATACAGAAACCGGTTTCAGGAACGTTGTTGAAATAAACTCATCATACGGTTTGGGAGAAATGGTGGTACAGGGAAAGGTTACCCCTGATGAATTTACCGTCTTCAAGCCGACCCTCGAGACAGGATTCCAACCCATCATTAAAAAAGCGATGGGCCCAAAAACCGTTAAAATGATTTACGCGACAGGAAAATCCCCGGTAAAAGAAGTTTCTGTTCCGGACGCTGATCGTAAAAAATTCTCCCTCAATGACGACGAAGTGGTATTGCTTGCAAAGTGGGCGGTCCTTATAGAAAAGCATTATACCGAGCGTCATGGTCGCCCGATGCCGATGGATATGGAGTGGGCGAAAGACGGTATTTCGAATGAGCTTTTCATCGTTCAAGCAAGACCGGAAACGATTCATGCGGAGAAAAAAGGATTTACTCTCGAGGAATACGCCATAAAAGAAAACAAACCCCACCTCATTCAGGGTGTTTCCGTCGGAAAGAAAATTGTAACAGGGAAGGCTCGCGTAATTTTAAATACGGCAAAACTTTCTGAGTTTAAAAAAGGAGAGATCCTCGTAACGGAAATCACGGACCCTGACTGGGAGCCGATAATGAAGATTGCCACTGCTATCGTTACCGAAAAAGGCGGACGCACTTCTCATGCGGCAATCGTTTCCCGCGAACTCGGAATTCCGGCCGTTGTCGGAGCCGAAGGAGCTCTTGGAAAGATTAAAACCGGAGATATTATTACCGTAGATGCGTCGCTTGGTGATGTCGGGCGCGTGTATGCGGGAGAGGTGGCCTTCGAAAAGAAAACATACGATCTTGAACACATTCCCGAAGTGAATACGAAAGTGACGATGAACATCGGTTCTCCCGAAGGAGCATTTGGTCATTCTTTCCTTCCAAACAAAGGAGTAGGGCTCGCTCGCGAAGAGTTCATCATTATGTCGCACATTCAGATTCACCCGATGGCTCTCATCAATTTCAAAGATATTCCCGATAAAAAAGTAAAAGCAAAGATTGAGGCCATTACGGTCGGATATGAAGACAAAAAGGAATTTTACATCGAAAAACTCGCGGAGGGGATTTCTCAGATTGGTGCCGCCTTTTACCCAAACCAGGTAATCGTTCGTTTCTCGGATTTCAAAACAAACGAGTATCGCGCTCTTTTGGGCGGGCAGTATTATGAGCCCCAAGAAGAAAATCCGATGATCGGCTGGCGCGGAGCTTCTCGCTACGCCCATCCGAATTTCGCCCCCGCTTTCGGTCTCGAGTGTGTTGCTATCAAAAGAGTTCGTGAAAAATTCGGCCTTGATAACGTTCAGGTAATGGTTCCGTTCTGCCGTACTCCGGAAGAAGGAAAGGGGGTAGTAGATATTATGAAGACATTCGGTCTTACTCAGGGAGAGAACGGACTCAAGGTTTACGTGATGTGCGAAATTCCGACCAACGTTTTGCGGGCTGATGATTTCTTGGATATTTTTGACGGTTTCAGTATCGGCAGTAATGATCTTTCACAGATGACTCTTGGAATGGATCGCGATTCCGCACTGGTCGCAAAAATATCAAATGAGAATGATAAGTCGGTCCGAGCCCTCGTTTCTATGGCTATCTCCGCCTGTAAGCGTCGCGGAAAATATATCGGCATTTGCGGGCAGGCTCCTTCCGATTATCCTGATTTCCTTCGTTTCCTTATTACACAGAATATTGATTCCGTTTCTCTCAATCCCGACTCTGTCGTTTCGATGATATTGGAAATTGCGAAAGAAGAGGAGGCCCAAAAACAAAAACCGGCTCAATAAAAAAACAAAAAGCGCCCGGTATCACGGGCGCTTTGGTTGAAAATCATTAAATACCAACACTATGAACAAAATCACTTCGTGTACAGCGAAACAAATTACCGACTCTCGCGGGATGGCGACTATTGAGGTTGAGATCACGGCGGGCGAAAGAGAAAAGATAATGGCTTCCGCGTCTGTTCCTGCAGGGAAGAGTACCGGTACCGGCGAGGCGTTTGTGATTCGCGATGCGGACGGCGGGGTTTTAAGCGCGATAGAAAAAGTAGAAAAAGAGATCGCCCCAAAGATTATGGGAAAAGAAGTCGATTCGGAGGAGATCGACCACATAATGCTCACTATTGATACTACTCGGGATAAACGCCATCTCGGTGCAAATCCGATGCTTGGAGTGAGCGAGGCGATAATGCGTCTTGAGGCGAAAATGCTCGGTATTCCCCTTTGGAAGCTTATTTCAAAAAGGACAGGATTTACGCCGGGAAAACCGCTTCTCTATATGAACACAATGAACGGAGGAGCGCATGCTGATTTCTGCCTTCCTTTTCAGGAATACATTTCTGTTGTCGGCGGAGCCTCTCTTTTTGAAGCAAACGAAAAAGCAAAATCTCTTTTCGGGAAAGTGAAAGGGAAGCTCGACGCCCTAAAGAATAATTATTATTACGGCGATGAAGGAGGGTTCGCCGCAAAATTTGAAAAGATAGAAGAACCGTTCCAGATTCTCACCGAATGCATTGCCGGAGATAAAGATATTTTTATCGCCATTGATGCGGCGGCATCGGAGTTTTATAAAATCGGGAATTACGAAATACTTGGAAAAAGTCTTTCACGCGGAGAGCTTTTTGAAACGTATAAATATCTGACCGAGAACTTTGACCTTCGGAGCATTGAGGACCCTTTTGATGAAAAAGATTTTACGGGTTTTGAACAAATGGTTCGATGGTTCGGAGAAAAGACGCTTGTCGTCGGCGACGATCTGACCACAACAAATCCCTACACGATAAAAGAAAAAGCTCTCCGAAAATTGGCGAATGCAGTCATCATAAAACCAAATCAGATAGGCACGATGCATGAGACATTCGAAGCAATACGCGAAGCGAGAAATTTTGATTGGAAAATAATCGTGTCACATCGATCCGGGGAAACAATGGATTCATTTATTTCGGATCTCGCCGTTGGTGTCGGGGCATACGGTATCAAGGCCGGCGCTCATACACAGCCCGAGCGAAACGCAAAATATGAACGGCTTGTGGAGATAGAAAAAGAAATGGAAGGAAAATAATGAATTTAAAAAACCGTCTCGCATTTGCGAGACGGTTTGCGTTTAATTACAACTCATCATTGGCAAAGTCCGCGAGGCGCGAACGTTCACCGCGACGAAGGGTAATGCACGCGGCATGTTCCCAAGACTTGGAACGGTCTATCAGGTAGGTCAGGCCGGATGTTGTCGCCGAAAGATATGGCGAGTCGATTTGGGCCAGGTTTCCGAGAACGACCACTTTTGTTCCGGGGCCGGCGCGGGAGATTACCGCTTTCATCATTTTTGGAGGCATATTCTGCGCCTCGTCGATGATAAGGTACCGGTCGAGAAGAGTTCGTCCGCGCATAAAGTTCATTGCTTTGATCGTTATTTTTCCGCTCAGGAATTTGAGGGCGGCGGCGCGTACTTGTTCCTCTGATTCGGATGATTTCCGGCGTTCCGTGGTGTCGGAGGGTTTTTGTTGAGAACCGGAAAGAAGTTCTAGATTATCAAAGACGGCGCCCATCCATGGACCCATTTTCTTTCCTTCGTCTCCGGGGAGGAACCCGATCTCTTCGCCCATCGAGACGAGGTCTCGAGTAACGATGACTTCGCGATACCTTTTTTCGTCGTAGACTTGCATTGCCCCGGCGGCGAGAGCTTCGAGCGTTTTTCCCGTACCCGCGACCCCCAAGAGAATTACGAGGTCGATATCGGGGTCCGTAAGGAAATTGAACCCAGCGTTCTGTTCCTTGTTGCGGGCATTAATTCCAAAGACGTTTTTGTTCTTGTAGTAAGACGTGAGGGTCGAGATGACGGCGGTGTTTTCCTTCACGTTTATTTTTTTAACAATCGCTTCAAAACCCAGGTCTCCCGGAAGATACAGAAATTCGTTCGGGTAGAAATGACGAACGAGAGGGCCTGATACTTTGTAGGACGTTCTCCCTGTCAAAGTATCTGTTTCCATTGAAGTCCCGTCGAAGTGGGTTTCCCAGAAGTTCTCAGGGAGTTCTATTGCACCGCTGTATAGGAGATCCAGATCATCCACGACCTGGTCG
>Ga0172379_10006708_pt1 | contig 15260 bp, 10 predicted proteins | sample GrowelOW334metaG_FD_119756 | JGI IMG/M metagenome (GOLD analysis project Ga0172379, IMG submission 119756) | Groundwater microbial communities from an aquifer near a municipal landfill in Southern Ontario, Canada - Groundwater well OW334 metaG | ecosystem: Environmental > Aquatic > Deep...
AAATAATCTATCAATTTGCTATCGTTGCGGCACGCCGATTGAGCCATTGCCGAGTCTTCAATGGTTTATAGATGTAAATAAGAAAATTTCCAAATATGATAAAACGATCAAGGATTTGGCGATTGAAGCTGTGGAGTCTGGGGTTTTTGGCAAACAAAAAATCAAGATTGTTCCGGAGCGGTTTGAAAAAAATTATTTCCATTGGGTGCGCAATCTTCGCGACTGGTGCATCAGCCGGCAGATCTGGTTCGGCCATCAAGTGCCGGTTTGGTACTGCGGAGGCGCGGATAAAGGCCAGTGCTTGCCCGGCTGCGAAAAACCGATCGTTTCGATAACAACGCCGACCGAATGCCCGGTTTGCGGCAGCAAAGATTTGATCCAAGATAATGATACTTTGGACACTTGGTTTTCATCCGGTCTCTGGACTTTTTCTACGCTCGCGCGCAAAGAGGAAGAAATAAAAATAGAGAACGGGAGGTTGGTGATAGATAGTGATGATTTTAAAAAGTTCCATCCGACAGCCGTACTGGAAACCGGTTATGATATTTTATTTTTTTGGGTGGCAAGGATGATCATCATGACCACCTACTCAATTAGCGACATTCCATTCCAGGACGTGTATCTGCATGGTTTGATTCGTGATGAAAAAGGCAAGAAGATGAGCAAGTCTTTGGGCAATGTGATTGATCCACTGGACATGATTGCCAAGTATGGCGCTGATGCAACCCGTTTGAGCCTGGTGTCCGGTACGACCCCCGGCAATGACATGAATTTGAGTGAAGAAAAAATCGCCGGTTTCAGGAATTTTACCAATAAACTTTGGAATATATCGAGATATATTTTATCGACTGTCGATCAAGCGAATCAGAACTTTAATCCCGCAGAACAGCCTGCTCCAAAAAGTTTGGCTGACCACTGGGTTATGAACGCTTTTAATAATCATATCGAAACTGCAAGTAATTCAATCGAGCGTTATCAATTTTCTCAAAGCGCAGAAAGCTTAGCAATCTTCACCTGGGACATCTTTGCTGATTGGTATTTGGAAATTGCGAAAATTGAAAAAGACAAAGATGAAATTCTCGTATATGTTTTAAAAAATCTTTTAAAACTATGGCATCCATTCATGCCGTTTGTAACGGAAACGATCTGGAAAGAATTCAATGATAATTTATTATTAATCCAGAAATGGCCGCAAAAAAACCAGAATTCAAAACCGCAGCCGGATTTTGAATTAATAATAAAAATTATTGAATCTATCAGGCACGCCAGAAGCGAACATAAGATTGAGCCGGCTCGAAAAATTAAAGCAGTAATTTATCCAGGAGAAAAAACCGAACTGGTAAAATCACAGGCGCATTTGATTCGGGGTTTGAAAACCGGCATCGAATCGCTGGAAATAAAAGAAAACGGCGAAAAGATTGAAAAAGCGATTTATCTAGCGGTTGGCGGAATCGAAGTTTATCTATTGGGTGCGAGAGACGAGGTTAAAGAACGGGCGCGGCTTGATAAGGAAATTGTAAATTTAAAAAGTTTAGTGAAAAAAATGAAGGAAAAATTAGCCAACGAAGAATTCGTAGCTAAAGCACCGCCGGCGGTAATAGAAAAAGAGCGGGCTAAATTAGCCGGCTGGGAGTCAGAACTGAAAAAAATAACCGATCAACTAACTAATCAATAAATTTTTTTATGTCGCAAAAAACTTATCTGACAATTCTAAAGAGTGGAATTTATCTTTCTTTTTTGATTATTTTTTTCGTTTTTTCCAATCTGCTTTTTCCCTATATCACCTCCAAGCAGATTCCATTTAATATTTTGATCGAATTATTACTGATTTTTTGGATCGGCCTGATTGTTAAGTATCCAAGCTGGCGGCCTCAAAAATCATATATAACTTTCGGCCTGGTTGCTTTTTTTACTGCGGTGGTAATCACCTGCTTCACCGGAGTTGATTTCAATTTAAGTTTTTGGGGCGATATTGAACGGATGCTCGGGGCTTTTCACTTGCTTCATTTTCTAGTCTATTATCTGATCATCGTTACCGTCATGCGTGAATGGAAAGATTGGCGTAATTTGTTCACAGCTGCCGTGATTGCCGGTGTTATCGTGGCAATTTATAGCATGACCAAGATCAACTATAGTACGCTTGGTAACACATCTTATGTGAGCGGTCTGATGATTTTTGATATTTATTTCGCTTTAATTCTAGCTTTCCGCAGCAGCAACCGATATTTAAAAGGGCTGTATTTATTATCGACTCCGATCTTATTCAGCGGGATGGTTATGGCAGCTACGCGCGGCGCTTACATCGGTCTAGGCTTAAGCATCTTGTTGTTTTTTGGCCTGGTAGTATTGTTTGTAAAAAATAAAAAGTTACAAATTGCCAGCGTTGCTTCCATTGTCTTATTTATAATCGGTATTTCGTTGGTGTTCATTTATCAAGAAAGCAGCTTTGTAAAAAGCAATCGCTTTTTATCCCGGCTGACCGATATCAAGGTAAGCAGTTATACCTTTCAAACGCGGTTGATTTCTTGGCGTGGCGCTTGGTTGGATTTTCCGAATCATCCTTTGCTTGGCACCGGCTACGGTACATATGCCATCAGTTTTGATAAATTTTTTGACCCGACCTTCTATAATTACACCAAGGGTGAAACCTATTTTGACCACGCGCATAATAATGTTATAGATATAGCCTCTACCACAGGATTGATCGGTTTAGCGGCTTATTTATCGATTTTTGTTGCCGCTCTGTATTATCTCTTCCGGGGCAGGAAAAACGGTCAGATCGGTTGGCTGGAATTTTCTTTTTTGCTTTGTTTGATCGTTGCTTACTTCATCCAAAATATAGTTTTATTCGATTCGTTCGTCACTTATCTGTCGTTGATGCTGATGCTCGGTTTTATTTATTGGTTAGTGACGGGTGAAAAGAAAACTGAGCTGGACCAGCCGTTTACTAATAATGAAAGCACTGCGCTGGTTGCGGCCGGCTTGATTTTGTTCGTGATATTCTTCCAATATAATTATCGGGTGCTGCAGATGCTCTCCGGCACTATTGACGGCCAGATTGCGGTGGCTCGAGGCGGCGGCCTACCGGCCGCAATCACCGAATATAAAAAGGCCTTAAGTTATGAAACGCCGCTTGATCGCGACAGCCGCGCCAGTCTCGGCCAGTTGCTCTTGAATCAGGCAAATGCTCTTTACACAATGCCCGCAGATGATGCCAATAAAATATCAGATTATGTGATTGGTGAATTAAAAAAGAACGTAGCACTGAATCCTGAGGATAGTTTTATGCAGATGAACCTGGCGCAGGCCTTGAGTCTGGCCGCCAGCGTTAACATCAAGGATCAAAGCAAGTTTGCTTTTTATTCCAACCAGGCGCTGGAGGCGATTGACAAGTCGCTCGCAGCAACGCCGAGAAGAGTACCGGTCTATTTCATCAAAGCACAAATATTACTGACTCGCGGGGAAAAAGACAAAGCAATCGAGACATTACAATATGCCATTAGCTTGAATCCGATATATTCAGACGGTTATTGCCAACTGGCTAAAGTATATCTGTATTACCAGGATCAGGTGAAGGGATTTGAAAATATGAATAGCTGTATTGATTATAGTGGTCTGGATCAGATACAAAACACCACACAAGTGAGAGAACTTGCTAAATACTATGAAGTGAAAAAAGATTGGCCTCGCGCAGTCAAGCTATATGAGCGATTGACGGTGGTTGAGGCGGCCGAGCCGCGTAATTGGGCGGCCTTGGCTAACGCTTATTTGGCTGACGGGCAAAAAGATCAGGCGATAATTGCGGCAAGAAAAGCCGGTGAAATAGACCCGAAATTTTTACCTGGCGCAGAAGACTTTATCAAGAAAGTCGAGTCCTCAAAATAGACTGAATTTATCCATATTGATTGCCCGCCCTTGTTAGATTAAAAGGGCGGGCAATTTTATACGGTACCGCTATCTATCTTTATCTTCCTTTAATTATATCGTCAGTAAGTTCAAATTAGGGCAGTTTCAGTTGTTTTTTTAGCGTTAGTTGGCTATAATTAGTCTATGCTTAAACTAAGACGCGATGGCGTGGTATTGGCGCCGACCAAAAATATTTTTGAGAATAAATCAGTGTTGAATCCGGCTGTGTATCAGGACGGAGAGACAATTCATCTGATTTATCGCGCCATCAGCAATAACTTTATTTCTTCGCTTGGTTATGCGCGGCTTGACGGGCCGACTAAGGTGGTAGAGCGTTGGACCAGGCCTTTTTTGGCGCCGGAATTGAAATATGAATGTAAGGGCGTGGAAGATGCACGAATTTCCAAGATTGGCGATATTTTTTATCTGGTTTATATCGTTCATGACGGCAAAAATGCGTTGCTCGCTTATTCTTTCGGCAAGGATCTGTTCAATTTGAAGCGTGGCGGCATCATTAGCCCGAAAATCCAGTATGCTAAAGCAGCAAAGCTTTTTGGCCACTCTAAGTTAAAAGACGATTATTATTTTTTTGAATCTTATTATAAAGAATACGCCGGCAAAAATGTGTTTATTTGGGACAAAGATGGTTTTTTGTATCCGGAAAAATTTGAGGGACAGTTTGTGCTGGCACACCGGATCCTGCCCGATATTCAATTAGTATATTTCAATGATTTTAGCGAGCTGAAAGACATGTTTTTTTGGGGCGAGTATCTGATGAATCTGTCTAAGCATGTGGTGCTGGAAGGCGAACAGGGCTGGGAAAATCGGCATATCGGCGGCGGCGCGCCGCCGATCAAGACCGAATATGGCTGGTTGATGATTTACCATGGCACGCAGGAAGAAAACGACGGCCGTACATATCGCGGCGGCGCGGCATTATTTGATCTGAAGAATCCCAGCAAGCTTATCGCTAAGCTGCCCTATCCGATACTGGCGCCGGAAAAAACCTATGAATTGCGCGGACACGTTTCGGAGGTGGTTTTTCCGACCGGTACGGCGGTTTTTAAAAAAAGGCTGTATGTTTATTACGGCGCCGCCGATTCAGTCATTGCCGCTGGAAGCATAGAGCTTGATAAATTAATACACGAACTCTTAAAATATCGCGTTAAGGCCGGCAAGAAAAAATAGTATGTTTGTCCGCTCGTCTCATAATCCAATCCTGAAACCCGATAAGAATATCAGCTGGCGCAGCCTGAAGGTCTACAATCCGGCCGTACTGTTTGAAAATAACAGATACAAACTGTTTTATCGGGCCGTAGATCAGGAGCAACGCTCAAGCATCGGTTATGGCCAATCAAGCGCCGGTATAAAATTTACGCTTGAGAAACAGCCAAGCATCAAACCTGCCGGTAAATTTGAAACATGCGGAGCCGAGGACCCGCGGCTGGTAAAAGTTGGTAAAGAATATTTGTTGACTTATACCGCATATGACGGTGATTATGCAAAGTTGGCGTTAGCGCAGTCATTCGATTTGAAAAAATGGAAGAAATTCGGCCCGATTCTGCCGGACTGGGACTTATTTCAGGCAAGCGGATTTTTGGTCGATTGGGACGAGGCGCGGGTTAAAAATAACCCGAAATGGTGCAAGGCTGGAGGAATTTTTTCTGAAAAATTTGAAGAGAATTATCTGATGCTCTTCGGTGATTCTAATATGTGGTTCGCCGAGAGCAATAATTTAAAAACTTGGCAGACAGACACCAAGCCATTCATCAGGCGTCGCCCAGGTTTTTTTGATAACGCTCATCTTGAGATGGGTCCGCCGCCCATAAAAACTAAACACGGCTGGCTGGTTTTGTATCATGGAGTGGATGATAAAATCGTCTATCGGTTGGGTTATCTGTTGCTTGATTTAAAAAATCCGCGTAAAATAATCAAACGCTCTAAATCACCTATCTTTGAGCCGCGAGCGCCGTACGAGCTGACCGGCTTGATAGATATTGCCAAGAACAGGAAGCCTAAAGTGATTTTTTGCAATGGAGCAGTTTTGATCGGAAATATATTAAAGATATATTATGGCGCGGCCGACTCGGTCATTTGCACCGCCAGCGCGAAGCTCGAAGATATATTGCGAGCAAGATAGTTATGACAAAGCCAAAAGCACCAACCATAGTTTATGTCGCTACTTATCCGCCTCGTCCGTGCGGCATTGCTACTTTTACCCAGGATCTGACCAACGCGATTGACCGGGAATTCAGTCCGGCAGTCAAGGGTAAGATTTTGGCTATCAATGACAACGGAACCTCTATTTATAATTATCCGCCTAAGGTGAAGATGCAGATGCGCGAGATTGATATTGATGATTATCTGAAATTTGCGCACGAAATCAATCGCAATCCCGACGTTAAGCTGGTCAACATTCAGCATGAATACGGCATCTACGGCGGAGATTGGGGCAATTATCTGATCCCTTTTTTAGAGATGCTGAAAAAACCGATAGTGACTACGATGCATACTGTGTTGCCTAACCCGGAAGATAAATTGAAAAAAATCACTCAAAATATCATTGAGCGTTCCGACGGCGTGATAGTCATGACCAAGAGTATGGCAAGGATTCTGGAGGAGGTGTACGAGATTAACAAGCATAAGATCATGGTGATACCGCACGGCGTTCATCATGTCGCCTTTCCTTCAAAAACCAAAGCCAAGAAAAAATTGAATCTGTCGGGACGTATCGTACTTTCTACCTTCGGCATGCTAAATCGCGACAAAGGCATTGAATACGCGATTGCCGCCTTGCCGAAAATCATTGCCAAGTATCCGGATGTGCTTTACTTGGTGCTTGGCGCTACTCATCCGGTGGTACGCAAACAGCAGGGAGAGATTTACCGCAATAAATTAAAAGCGCTGGTGACTAAACTTGGCCTGGAGAATCATGTAAAATTCTATGACAAGTATATGGATTTGGACGAGCTGATTGAGTTTTTGAAAGCGACCGATATCTATGTATCACCGACCCTGAATCCTCTGCAGGCGGTGTCCGGCACGATTTCCTACGCGCTTTCTTGCGCTTGTCCGGTCATTGCCACTGCCAACCAATATGCGACCGATGTCATTAATGAAGAGCGGGGCATTCTGGTCCGTTTTCGGAATGCCAAAGATATTGAAAAAGCGCTGTTTGATTTGCTTGGCAATCCGAAACGCCGCAAAGAGATGAAAAAGAATTCGTATTTCTATTCCCGCCATATGACCTGGCAGAATGTGGCGCTTTCTTATTTTAAATTTTTCAATAATTTTGCCAAGATTATGCCGCGCGAGGCAGGTAAACCGCCCGTGTTAAATATGGACCACCTGAAGACACTGACCAACCAGTTCGGCATCATCCAGTTTGCTAACCATACTAAACCGGATCCCGGCTCCGGCTACTGTTTGGATGATAACGCCCGCTCGCTCTTGGCTTACTTGATGCTCTATCGCCAACAGCCGCTTAAAAGTTACCTGGGGCCGATTGAAAAATATTTCAAATTTATCAAGTTCACGCAAAAAGCGGGCGGCAAATTTTATAATTTTGTAAACTACAACCGGTCCATAACCGATAAATCTGATTCTGAAGATACTTTCGGCCGCGCAATCTGGGCGCTCGGGTTTATGATTGGCACCAAGAATTTGCCGGACCAGTTGCGCAAGCAAGCTTGTGCGATGATCAGGAAATCGCGGCGGCATATTGGCGACTTAAAATCACTGCGCGCCGTTTCCTTCGCCACGCTCGGTCTCTATTATTTGCTGGAAAATTATCAGTGCGATGGCCAAGATGAGAAAAAAACAGCACAGGAGAAAGAAGAATTTATCAAGTTAGTAAAAAAATCAGCTAATTTGCTGGTGAAGCGTTATGAGCAGCAAACGGAGTTCAAGACCAAGCACAAATGGAATTGGTTTGAGAACGTGATGACCTACTCAAACTATAAACTGCCAGAGGCTTTATTGCGTGCATATAAATTGACCGGTAATCAGAAATATCAGCAAGTAGCTGAAGAGTCCATCAAATTTTTATCGCAGGTGAGTTTTGAACATGAGTATTTTTCCGCCATCGGCCAGGATGGCTGGTATCATCGTGATGGCCGGCGCGCCTATTTCGACCAGCAGCCGGAGGATACCGCCTCGGCGGTTGAGGCGCTTTCTACGGCTTATGATATAACCAAGAAGAAGGAATATGGCGAACAGGCGAAATTAGCTTTTGAGTGGTTTTTAGGCAAGAACCACCTGAATCAGATGATCTATGACGAAGCGACGGGCGGCTGCTATGACGGCCTCGGGCGCGAATCTATCAACTTCAACCAGGGAGCGGAGTCTACGATTTCTTATTTGCTGGCGCGGTTGGCGGTGGAGAGGGTGAAATAGGTTTAAGATTTATGATTTATGATTTAAGAATGAACACCAATTGATTTTTCTTAAATCGTAAATCTTAAATCGTAAATTTTGTTATGAGAATAGTAGACAGGGCATACAATAAAGCCGTTGAAGTAATTCGCGCCTGTGTGCGTCCGACAGGCTTCTATGCTTCCGGTTTGCCGGGAGGCTACGAGGCGACCTGGGCGCGTGACTCTATGACAACCACGCTCGGGGCGGCACTCTTGGGCGAGGAATTCAAGACAACAATCAAAAAAAGCATCACCTTGCTGAAAAAAAATCAGACTGAGCTTGGCTTGATTCCGAATTGCGTCGGGTCGTATAACACTGAGCGGCAGTCAGATGTGACCTTCAACTCAGTGGACGCGCCGCTTTGGTATATCATCGGCCAGTTCGCTTATGCAAATGCATTTAACGAGAGATCAATCTTAAAAGAAAATAAAAAAAGCCTGGAGGCGGCGCTTACTTGGTTGAAATATCAGGATCCGAATAATGACCTATTGATTGTTACTCAGCCGACTGGCGATTGGATGGACGCTTTTCCACATAAATACGGACGAGTTTTGAATAACCTGGCACTTTATTATGGCGCGCTTAATTTAATGGGTGAGGGAGAGCGGGCAGAACAGATGAAGAAAATCATCAATGGCGACACACAGCAATATCTTTCGCTTTATGATAAAAAACGAGGGTTTTATCTACCTTGGGTTTGGAAAGGCCATGACAGCATCCGCGAACAAGAAGAATATTTTGACTGCGCAGCTAACTTGACCGCAATCATCACCGGGCTGGCCACACCCGCGATTGCCAAGAGTATTTTGAGTTATATTGAAAAAGAAAAAATCAATCGACCCTATCCTTGTAAGGTGATTTGGCCGCCAATCAAACCTGGCGACAAGGAATGGCACGACTATTTTGCCAACTGCGACGCGCGCGAGCCGTATCATTATCTGAACGGCGGCATCTGGCCATTCATCGGCGGGTTATATGTGGTGGCGCTGGTCAAAATTGGTGAATTTAAAAAGGCGCAAGCCGAATTGGATTTGTTGTCGGAAGCAGTTTTAAAAAAATTGAAAATCCGCAATCTCTCCGAAGCTTTCGAATTTAATGAATGGCTGGACGGTATCACCGGCGAGCCGAAAGGAGAACCCTATCAGGCCTGGAGCGCCGGAGTATTCGTTTATGCGTATGAGTGCGTGAAGCGGAAAAAGGTTTTGTATTTCTAAGATTATCAGATAACATAAAAAAACGGCCTCGCATTTTGCGGAGCCGTTTTTTTATGTATATATTTTGTTCAGCTCTATTTTATTTTCAGTTTTTGTTCAATCATCTTCAGAGCCTTCTTAGCTACATCAACATATTGGAAATTATCCATTGCATGCTGATGAGCGGCCTTGCCCATCTTTTCGCGCAGCTTGTCGTCGGACAGAAGTTGTAATGTATATTTAGCCAGTTCCGGAACATTGGCGCGGTAAGCGAATATTTTTGGTTTATCAAAAGCGATGCGGTGGTCGGCATCAAAACCCATACCCTCCCAAGCCCATTCAGACTCAAGTTCGATCGTCTGGCCGACGGAAGCGAGGAAGCCGGTCTTATTGTGGACGATGGTATCAGCCGGTCCGCCGACATCGATAGAAATCACCGGCCGGCCACAAGCCATCGCCTCCACCTGAATCATACCAAAACCCTCAAGGCGCGAAGGAGCAGCGTAAATATCTGCCGCGCCGATCAGATAGGGCATAAAGTCATGAGAGAAGGCGCCGGTGAGATAAGTGATCTTGTCTTTATTCAAGCCCAGTTCTTCAACCAGCCGCTCTTCTTCCTGGCGATGCACCTCAGCGCTTTCCGAATCCCAGGTCTTCATCACGTAGCGCCAATCCTTGAAATCTTTATCAACGATGGCGAGCGCCTTAAGCATTTCCTGCGCGCCCTTACTAGTGACATCGCCGCCGATTGTCAGAATCATTTTTTCGTGCGGCTGGATGCCGAGCATGGCGCGGAGCTTCTGGATTTTCGGATCGGTTACCGGAATCGGAAAAATTTCTTTCGGATCAAAACCGATATGTAGCACCTCATAATTCTTTACATCTACGCCGTCGCGCTTGAAAGTGTCTTTGACCCATTGGCTAGTGACGAAAGCGAGCGGCAGTTCCGAGAGTTGCTTGTGATAGTTGGCTACCCAACCATTGGCGACGAACCAGGGTATGGCGGTGATTCCGTTGTTCTGCGGACTGAACAAGATGTCCGGCGAGTAGGTCCAACAGCCGATGCCGATAGTTACGTCCGGCTTATAGGCATCCATCATCCATTGTTTCTGAAAGTTTGGACGGTAGTGACAAGGCATCACGTCTACGCCCAGTTCCTTTAAGCCGCGGTATAAAAGATTTCCTTGGATTGAAAGTCCGTCCGGCTCGACCGGATGGGCATACAAAACTGCGATTTTTCCGCCGAAGGCGGAGGTATTGTTGGTCATATATTGACTTAATTATTTATTTTTAGTGCCTCAGTATCAGTACAAAAACCGGTATCAATACCATCGGGTGCAAAACCATAAATATCGGTCATTAACGATTTCTTTTTTAAAAAATTTTTTGTTGAAAGTTTAATTTTTAATTCAGCATCAGTCTTGGGGGCAAGTTTGTATTTACTGATTTTTTTGTAATTGAAAAAATATAATTTTTTAGTTTTTAATTCGTCTTTTTTTACCATTTTGGCAACAACTGAATGGACCGACTTATGACGCGGATGACCATACTCTCCGTTAGCGCCGTGGGTGAAAATATGATGGAAGCTTTTTTTAGCGAGATGTTTTAACAATAATGAACGGATTTGCGGTAACGCTTGCTGCTCGCTGATTCGTCCTTCGTCATCCAGGTCTGTGATGATTGCGTGAGCTCCGAGCGTCGTGCAAATGCGGCGGAACTTGGGCGCGCGATCAGTATCTGAGGCGCGGCAGAGGGCATAGATGGTCCAGCGTAGCTCCGGGTGGCTCATAATAAAACCGCCGAGCCAGATGGTCTCGTCATCGGGATGAGCAACGACGACGAGCGCACGCTCGCCCTGCTTGAACTGCGGTTGATTCATATGCTAATTTAATTATAGCAGGTTAGCCGAATTATTCAATGATTTTTTGTTTAATCTATGGTAAAATGTTAATGAAAGATAAATTGATTACATATGCTTGAATTGCAAATAAAAAAGATGAAGGTCGCGATAGTGAACGACTATCAAGAGCTTTCTCGTTTGGCTGCCGGCGAAATCATCAAGCAGCTGAAAAAAAACAAGGCAGCGGTATTCGGTTTGGCCACCGGCGCTACGCCGCTCGGTATGTATCGTGAATTGGTGCGCGCCAACACGGAAGAACAGATCAGCTTCAAAAAGGCAAAGACCTTCAATCTTGATGAGCTGGTCGGGGTCAGCCAGGCTGACCGTGGCAGCTTGTTTCATTATATGAGGGTGAATTTTTTTTCCAAAGTTGATTTGCCGCATGAGGGGATAAATTTTTTACACGGCCTGGCCAAGGACTGGAAAAAGGAATGCTTGAGTTATGAGCGGAAGATCAGACAGACGGGAGGCATAGATCTGCAGATTTTGGGCATCGGCTTGGATGGCCATATCGGCTTTGACGAGCCCGGCTCAAGTTTTCGTTCGCGCACCGGCAGGGTCAAATTGAAACTAATCACGCGGCAGGGGCAGGCGAAAAATTTTTCCGGCACGCGTGCCGTGCCTAAGTTCGGTCTGTCAATGGGTATCGCTACCATTATGCGGGCGAAAAAAATTATCCTCTTGGCCTCGGGCAAGGAAAAAGCGGAAGTGGTGGCGCATGCACTGAGGGGAAAGATAACACCGAAGCTGCCGGCCTCGGTACTGCAGCGGCATCCGAATTGCCTGGTAATTCTTGATAAAGCAGCAGCTTCTAAGTTGTAACTATCAATCAAATCGCCTGAATATCTGGGGCGGTTTTTTATTGCCAAAATAAGCTAAATCGGGTAAAATAAAATCAATTTTAGATTAATTTTATGGCAGGAATTGAAAGACAAATATACGGTTACGATGCGGTGAGTGATAAAATATATAAGAAAGAAAAAGCAGAAGAAGCACATAGCGAAACGAAAAAATATCCGGCGTACAAAGTTGACGCGCAAACCGGCGACTTGAGCGAAATAAAGGCCAAAGAAGAAAAAAACCCCCGGTATTCAAAACGTTTACTGAAAGCGATTGCCTTAGGATCGGTCTTGTCAGCTGGAGTTATTGCTTGGATGAGTGATAAGCATGAATCTGATGTTAAGGAGAAAATTATTTCAACAACGATAGAACACGATACCGATAGCAGGAAAAGGGTTTTTTTAGAGCAGGCGGCGCTTAAAGCAGAGGAAGAAAACGTTACCAGGGAAGTTTTCTTCAGTCCACGAGAAGAAAAAATAATCCTTAATAACGCGAAAGAAAAAGAGTTGGTTGATTTATGGATGCACAAATATCGTACCAACCCTAAACTAAGAAACAGTCTGGTTTCCGGATTCAAAGAAATGGGCAAGTGGCAGGATTATCTGGAACCTATCTTTAAAGAAGAGGGCGTACCAACTGAATATATGTATCTAGCGTTAGCGGAATCTCACTGGCAGACGCAAGCCGTATCACGAGCTGGCGCTACCGGCCCATATCAATTTATGCCGGAAACGGCAAAATTATATGACCTACAAATTGGTGATGGACTTAATGAAAGCAAAGACCCATTAAAAAGCGCTAGAGCTTGCGCACAACTACTGCATGATTTGCATCAAGCGTGTGGGGATTGGAACTTAGCGCTAGCCGGTTATAACGGTCCATATCTTTGGCGCTATATCAAAAACTGTAAAACTAATGGCGAGGCGATGTCGCATGAGCACTTTCTGAAATACCTGGAAGGTGAGATTAACAATGTAAAAAATGGTTTGGCCGGAAAAGAATTTAGACTGGATATTATTCATAATAATAAAAGCGTTAAATATTGGGCTGAAAGGTATCATCTGAAACCGCACAAATTATGCGAGCTGATCGGTATAGCGCATGGGGCTCAATCAATACCGGATAGTATAAAGTCTGTTATAATCAAAGGTGAAAAACACCCATTAGAAATCAAAAATCACAATAATGAAATAAATTATTTGGCTAAAAAATACCGTTTAGGGCCGACAAAGCTGTGCCAGATTATCGGCATTCCGGAAAATTCCAAACGGTTGCCGGATAATATAAAATCAATCACCATTCCCATGTCTCAACTCTCGGAAGTAAAGAGACATCAACTGCTTGATTACCAGATCAGGGGTTTGAATGAAAATGAAAAATATCCGGCGAAAGGCATTGCCATCAATAAGTTGATTAAGGAAGGAGCAGTTAAGGAACAAGAACCGACAATTAAGTTTAAGGAAGTTGTTATAAAACAGCCTCAACAAAACAAGCCAGAGGGAGTAAAAAAAACAGGGAAGAAAAAAAAGAGAAAACAACACATGACGGGATATGTTTCTTTAACAGTCGTGGCCCGCAACTATGGCAATACGCTTAAAGAAATAAGCGAATTAAATCCTGGGCTTGAGCTGGGTGCGCGTATTCCCGATGGATATAAAGTCAGAATAAGAGGTTAAAATTATTAATTATTTATTCATATGGTAAAAATAATCACGGCAAAAGAAAAAATCAATGAGGTGTTGACGCGGGGGGTGGAGAAAATTTATCCCGACCGTGGGAGTCTGGAAAAAGTTTTAGCATCCGGTAAACGATTGCGGATTTATTGCGGTTTTGATCCCACCGCAAAATCTCTTCATATAGGCAACGCGATTGCAATCAATAAATTGTCGCAATTGCAGTCGCTCGGGCACGAGATTATTTTTTTGATCGGTGATTTTACCGCGACAATCGGCGATCCGACCGATAAGCTGGCGGCGCGGAAAAAATTGTCACGCGCAGAAGTTTTGGCTAATGCGAAAAATTACAAAAAGCAGGCCTCGGCTTATCTGAAATTTATCGGCGATAACCAGGCTAAACAGATGTACAACAGCAAGTGGCACGATAAATTAACATTCCGTGATTTGATTGAAGTCGCATCAAATTTTACCGTCGGCCAATTGATCGTGCGCGATATGTTCCAGGAGCGGATGAAACAGGATAAGCCGATTTTTCTGCATGAGTTTTTATATCCGTTGGCACAGGGTTACGACAGCGTGGCGATGGATGTTGATATGGAAGTCGGCGGTAATGATCAGACATTCAATATGCTTTGCGGCCGCGATCTATTAAAAGCGACTAAAGGCAAGGAAAAATTCGTGCTGACGATGAAATTATTAGCTGACGATGCCGGCAAGAAGATGGGCAAGACCGAGGGCAATGTGGTCAATCTTGATGAAACGCCGGAAAATATGTACGGCCAGGTGATGTCCTGGCCGGACGGCGCGATTGTTATTGGTATGGAACTTTGCACCAAACTGCCAATGGCGGAAATTGAATCAGCCAAGGTTTCGATGACGGGCGGCGCTAATCCACGGGATCTAAAGATGAAGCTGGCTTATGCTATAACAGAACTGGTCTGGGGCGAGAAAAAAGCCAAGGCTGCTCAAGATTATTTCGTGCGTACGGTTCAAAAAAAGGAAGTACCGACAGACGTTAAAAGTTTAAAGCTGGGCGTGAAAAAGTTGAATATCATTGATCTGTTGGTTGAAACGAAATTAGCCGCAAGCAAAGGTGAGGCTCGCAGATTGATTGAGCAGGGCGGAGTAAAGATTGATGGCGAAATAGTGAGGGATATAAAAAAAGAAGTTGATTTGTCTAAGGAAATATTGGTGCAGCGCGGGAAACTGCAATTCATTAAAGTTGTGCAATAAATCATATATGTATCCTCTAGAAAAAATAAAGCAGCAAATAGTTGATGCAATCAACAAATTTTACGGCAAGAACTTGGTTGATTTAACTGATTTCAG
>Ga0172379_10006709_pt1 | contig 15260 bp, 19 predicted proteins | sample GrowelOW334metaG_FD_119756 | JGI IMG/M metagenome (GOLD analysis project Ga0172379, IMG submission 119756) | Groundwater microbial communities from an aquifer near a municipal landfill in Southern Ontario, Canada - Groundwater well OW334 metaG | ecosystem: Environmental > Aquatic > Deep...
AATTCTCAATCCAGTAGAACTGCCTCCAAGTGTTCCAGACGTTCCAAAAGGAAATTCCTTTTTAGCCATAATTACGTTTATGTAAGGAGGTAAATTATTAGAATTACTGGTTACGTAGTCAATACTATGAGTGTGGTATGCGCTAGATGCTGAGGAACCACTTGCAGCATAACTAGTAGTACCCCCTGCATAACCAGTAGTAATTGATCCGTTATGCGCATGAGTACTTCCACCAAGATTACCAGCGAAAGTACTACTACCTTTTATATATCTGTTTTCAAAAACACCACCAGAACCACTAACCTTTGTCCAGCCATCAGGGTTATTATCAAACATGGAGATTATACCCAAAGGAAGTGAGGTATCCACATTTGCTTTTGCCATAATCGTAGAAACGTATAAAGGCTCATTACTGGCAGCAACAAGACTACTTGAAAATGGGCTACCATGTGTATGGGTTGTTGATGCAGAGCTACTAGATATTTCGCCCAAAACCGATGTCGTCGCTGTTGGTGAAGAAAGCGTTATATTGGCCGTGTGGTCGTGGGTTGCGTTACCCCCCGTTGTCACGGAACTATTCCCCTGTACAAAGTAATTATTTTGTACACTGTATTGTGACCAATTTGCTGGAACTGTAGTATCGAAAAAAGCGATAGCTCCAGCTGGTATGGTGGCAGAGATACCGCTTAAGTATTTGATGACTTTTAAGCTTCTATATGGCGGTAAACCATTATTTGAACTGGCACCCAAGGAACTATTGGTGATGGTATGCGCATGATAACTAGCTGCTACAGAAGTACCGCTATTACTTCCATTCGTCACAGGAGAGCTACCTGGATTACTAGGTGTAAATGTGTGGTTATGAAGAGCATCTGATCCCCCCGTCCCACCATATGTATCAGCGCCTCTAATAAATTTCTGGTAAAATGGTTCGCCCACTCCATCCGAGACTATTTCCCAACCGGCTGGTGCAGTAGCACCATCCCATAGAAGTATCATATTGGCACCGCTACCAGCACTACTCGAAAGGGTTACAGAGGAATCGTCAGCGTCATTACTACCAGAAATAGAAAGCCCCGAATTACTGGCCGTACTAAAGTCTCCCCTCGTAGTCCATGTTTTTGTTGTTGACCCTGCATAGGCGTATTGTTGCAATCCTGGCAGTAACATCTGTGAAAGTGATAGCACTGCAAAAGTAGCCACGAATGTTACCAGTGTGGCCTTATGGACAGCATCAGAGTATGGCTTGTCAGACCAGGCACGATAGTATTTATTTTTATGATAAATAGCGTCGTGAAAATACCGAATTATCAGATGAAACCCGTAACCAGCCTCCATGAGAGCTATTTTTTGATAGTGTAAAACCTCTTTAAGTACTGAAAATAAACCATTCGAAGACACCCTCCCCTTGGCCCCCATACTGCGGATTCTATTCGTATGGTTCTCTTTCACAACCCTCACATATTATGTATAAATTATACTCAAATTTGAGGAGTGATACAACCCACAAGTTATGCTGTTAGGTAGAGCAAATATTCTACATTGCCCTTGGCGCCGGTAATTGGAGATTCTACAAGTCCGCAAATTTCAAACCCTTGCTCCACGGCAAAAGCCTCAATGTCTTCGACAATTCCTAGGCGCAGCTTTTCGTCGCGGATTACTCCCTTCCCCCTACTGACTTCTTTGGCTCCCGCTTCGAATTGTGGTTTGATAAGGAGGATGATGTCAACGCCCCTGTCATCTCGAGCAGCGTCGAGAGATCTTCCCAAAGAAGATTCCTCCGCTACGGTCGGAATGACATCCTGGGCCATGATAAGCGCGGCAATCTTCGGGATTATCTTCTTCAGTGAGATAAACGAAACATCACAAACAAACATATCAATTGGTTCTGGCAGTGTAACGTCGCGAAAATCAGTTTTTTCCATCACAACCACACGATTATCCTCGCGTATTTTCTGCGCCAGTTGTCCTGTGCCGACGTCTATAGCAAATGCTTTCTTTGCGCCATGTTGAAGCGCAAAATCAGTAAATCCACCGGTAGATGAGCCAATATCACAAATAGTTTTGTCCGTAAAATCTAGCCCGAATTCTTGAAATGCCTTTTCTACTTTCAGAGCACCTCGAGAAACATATGGAAATGCCTCTTTTACTAAAATTTCAGCACTTTCCGCAGTAGGGCGGCCCGATTTATCGGAGAGCTGTCCATCTACAAAAACTTGCCCAGACATGATGAGTGCTTGGGCTTTGGTTTTTGTGTCTGCAAGTCCGCTGTCTACAAGCAATTGATCAAGACGTAGTTTACTTTGCGCGCTCAACGTAACTTCCGTCCGTTGTATTTATACGAATCTTGTCGCCCTGTTTTATGAACAACGGCACATTAATTTTCAGCCCTGTTTCTATAGTGATGACCTTGGTTGAGCCACTAGCGGTGTCTCCCTTGAGTCCTTCACTGGCTTCCGTGACGAGAAAATCCATTTTTATAGGTAATTCCAGATTAATCGGTTTATCACCATAAAACTGAAATTGGACAGGTTCTCCGTCTTTGAGATAGTTCACATTACTTCCCATGTCTTCGGCAGACAGATCAAACTGGGTATAGTCGTTTTGATCCATAAAGTAGTATCTGCCACTATCTTCGTACAAATACTGAACTTTTTTGCGTTCAATCTGTACTTCGGCAAACTTTTCGCTACCGGAAAAGGTTCGTTGAACTGTGGCACCAGTCAGCAAGTTCTTGAGTTTAGTGCGAAGTACTGCACCACTGCGACCCTGCTTTGAGTGCTGATAGTCTAGGACTACAAAAGGCGCACCATCTAGTTCAAATGTTGTTCCAGTTTTTAAATCGTTGATTGAATACACTTTAGCTCCCTTCGGTTGTGTTTGATTGTTTGAGTTGTTTGAACACACACTGCGGTGTGTTTGTTTGTTCCCCGAAAATGCAGTTCTAACAAATCTAACATTTCCAACAGTTCAAACACTTTTAGCGATTAACGAAAGGCAACAGTGCCATGATGCGAGCACGCTTGATAGCAGTGGCTAGAGCACGTTGGTGTTTTGGACAAGTACCACTCTTCTTGCGAGTATCTATCTTGCCAATGCTAGAAGTGAACTTCTGCAATCCCTTGACGTCTTTGTAGTCGATGTATTCCATGCGAGCCTCACAAAAGCGACAGGTTTTACGCACAAATGTTGATTGTTCTTGTTTTTGGTATGCCATATTTATCTATTCTCCTTAAAATGGAATGTCATCAATATTAATATCTTCATCACTTACTTGTGGTTCTGCCTCTGGGGCGGGCTTATCTACACCCTCTTTTACTCCTGCTGGTAGCGGAGCTGTGCTTCCGCCGCCCTTACCACCAACTAAAGATATGTCTGCAGCGATAATTTCGGTTTTGTTACGCTTTGTCCCGTCAGTACCTTCCCAATTGCGATTTTGTAAACGTCCCGAGACATGAACGCCTTGGCCCTTACTGCCATATTGGCTGATGATTTCAGCCAGTTTACCCCAGGCTACAACGTCAAAGAAATCTACTTCTTCTTTCTTGTCTCCCGCGGCATCTTTGTAAGTTCTGTTGATTGCGAGCCCAAAGCTGGCTACAGCTTTGCCATTCGGAGTGTAGCGAAGTTCGGCATCGCGGGTCATATTACCCATCAGTATTACCATATTTACGCTTTTCATATTGTTCTCCTTATTTCAAAAGCTCGTCGAGCTTTTCGTCTAGTTTCTTTAGTCGTTCGGCTTCATCCACTTCCGCCGTTTTGGCAGCTTTTTTCGCAGACCCTGAGCCTGTCGAACGGGTTGGTGCAGCTTTCTTCTTTTTGTCATTCTGAATTTCGTGAAGAATCTCGGGATCCTTCGCTTCGCTCAAGGATGACACTGATTTTTTAGGGGCAGCTTTTTTTACTACCTTTTTAACAGGTTTTTCTTCGGCAACAATGATACTCGCAGGTGCTTCTGCCTTCTTGTCCAGCGGAGCTTCAGCGGCGTTGGATTCTTTTCTAGGCTTCAGCACGATCTCTTTTACATCTGGAACCACAACAATCATGGAACGCAATATTTCTTCTGATAAACGAAGATCGCGCTCTACGAGATGCAGTTTAGTTGATTCCACGCTAAAATTGACCAAAACATAGACACCAAAGTCATTCTTGGCCATGGTATAGGCGAGCTTACGCTTGCCCCAGTCTTCCTGACTGGTTATCTCTCCATCGGCTTTTTTGATAAAGCCAGTGACTTTCTCTGTCACTTTCTCTGTTGAGCCCTCTAGGTCCGGATGGACGATATAGAGCAGTTCATAGTTTTTTTGCATTAAAAAAACTCCTTTCTCACGGATCGCTTTTTTGCGAGCCCTAGATTTTTCACTAGAGCGACATGGAGCGAAAGTTGTTAATACTTACTTTTCTGGGCTAATTTTAACAAAAATAAGCACTTTTGTCAATCAAACAGTTGCAGATTCGCTAGCCTTTACGAAAGACGGATTCTTTACCTTAGTTGAGGTATCATCGACAGTTATTCTATCCTTTTCTATCGAAATTATCTGCTTGTAGGAAATAATGTATTGCTTGCCCAGACTGCCGAGCATCTTTGAGCCGACGTATATACGGGAAATCATAAAATGGCTAAGATCTAGTGTATAATCAAAAACTTTCCCCAGATATGTCCCAGAGGCCGTATACACCTTGTTCCCTGTTATCTTCGTGTCTTTATCCATTATTTGTTTTAATCGAACTATCTCGTCCATATCCCCTAGTGTTTCGTAGCTAGGAACCAAATAAAAATCTGAAGAAATACCAAGTATGTCTTTGGCGGCTAAGGTCTTTAAATTTTTTTTACCAAAACCCTCTCGGACAATTAACCCCGCTAGTTCCCCATTATCGGGGTTAATGATTAGACTCTGGACCAGACCAACTAGTGCACCTTCTCCACTCTGAATAGCACTCTTCACGAGGACGGGTTTCAGTACAAGTTCTGAAGCAAATTTGTTCACTACTTAATTATAACAGAGTGTTTTGTTCTTTGTTGTCATATCCCAAATGTTTATAGCCTTTCGCCGTAACCTTACGCCCCCGTGGAGTACGCTCAATAAAACCAATTTGAAGCAAATATGGCTCATATACGTCTTCAATGGTTTCGATTTCTTCACTAGTAGCAGCGGCAAGTGTAGATAACCCCACTGGGCCACCCTTGAAGTTCTCGATAATAGTTGCGATAAGTCGTCTGTCAGTATTATCCAAGCCACATTCGTCCACTTCCAGCATGTCTAGGGCTTTATTGGCTATATCTTGGTCGATAATTCCTTTTGCCTTTACCTGAGCATAATCTCTGACTCTTTTCAGTAGTCTATTGGCAATACGCGGGGTTTTACGCGCACGTTTCGCAATTTCCTTGGCTCCGTCCTCGCTAATCTCGATATTCAGTATCTTGGCAGATCTCTTAATAATGCGCTCCACCTCTTCGTCACTATAGAATTCCAGGCGATTCACAAGTCCAAATCGATCACGGAGCGGAGAACTGATACTACCAATACGAGTAGTCGCACCAATTATGGTGAACTTTGGTAAATCAAGGCGAATAGAACGAGCCGCTGGTCCCTTGCCTATCACAATATCCAGTACAAAATCCTCCATCGCTGGGTAGAGTACTTCTTCAACCGTGCGGTTAAGTCTGTGTATCTCGTCAATAAAGAGAATATCTCCCTCAGCAAGATTTGTCAGAATAGACGCCAAATCACCAGCTCTTTCTATTGCAGGGCCAGACGTAACACGAATTTCGGCGCCAATCTCGGCAGCAATCACGTTCGCTAGTGTCGTTTTGCCCAGTCCTGGAGGGCCATACAAAAGCACATGGTCAATCGGTTCCTTGCGAGTTTTAGCCGCTTCTATCATGATGTGGAGGCCGTCTTTGACCTTTTTTTGGCCGATATATTCGCCAAATTTACGAGGACGAAGTGTTTCCTCGAACTTTTCTTCCTCTGGGAGCTCTATGCTATCTAATATGTGGTCCATGTCATTTGCCATTATTTTGCTCTATTCAAACTCGTTAAACAATATTTCAACTGACTTTCTGGTCCGATGCAATCATCTGGCATACTCGCAATAGCTTCTCTTGCCTCGTTTGGCTTGAATCCAAGTTGCATCAACGCTTCATAAACATCCTCCGCTTTGCCACCGACATCAAATAGTGAACCAGTAGCACCAACCTTGTTTTTAAGCTCAATAACTACTTTCTCGGCTGTCTTCTTGCCTACACCTGACACACTAGAAAGGAGTGTTGGATCCTGATTCACGATACTAGCTCGGATTTTCTCCACAGAAGCCGCCGAAAGTATACCCATTGCCGCCTTTGGGCCAATACCCGAAACTGAGATGAGAAGTTCAAATAAATCTAGGTCTGCCAGTGTCTCAAACCCATACAAAGCCAAAATGTCTTCGCGAACTTGAGTATATGTATAAACCTGAATGTTTTCGTCAGGATGAACCTTGGTAGTAAGATTAGGACCAATATTCACTTTATAACCTACGCCGGCCACATTTATTATTACTAGACCGTCGCGCACTAGCTGAACTTTGCCTTCTAGATATGCAATCATGCCCATATTTTACCAGTAGAGGATGATAAAACAAGTAGACAAGCTATAGTTTATTAAATTTACGTGAAGCTGCATGGCAAATGGCAATAGCCAGTGCATCAGCGGCGTCATCGGGCTGAGGCACTTCCGTAAGTTTCAGTAACATTTGAACCATTTTTTGTACTTGCTTCTTGTCAGCGTTGCCGTTTCCGCAAATGCCATTCTTCACCTGATTTGGTGTATATTCAGCAATATTTACACCTGATTTTTTCGCCACAAGTAATATTACTCCACGAGCTTGGCCAACAGACATGGCAGTTTTTACGTTTGTACTAAAAAACAACTCTTCGACAGCTATCTCATCAGGATTATATTCATCGATAATATCACCTAACTGGTCGTGGAGTAGTTCTAGTCTATCCTCGAGTGGTTGTTTAGACTCCGTAATGATAACTCCATAATCAACCATCGATAGCTTACCGGATTTCTCTTCAATAAGACCATAACCAGTGGTAGCTGTTCCAGGATCTACGCCCAATATTATCATTAGAGTTTCTCCAGAATTTCCTCTGGTATATCAAAATTTGCGTGAACAGCCGTTACGTCTTCCAGGTCCTCGATAGATTCTACTAGCTTCATGATTTTGCCAGCAACTATTGCATCGTCCACTTTTACTTCGTTTTTTGCGATATAAACAAGTTCAGCGTCGTCAACTTTGATGTCGGCTGTTTCCAGTGACTCCTTGACACTTTGTAAATCCACTGCCCTTGTGGTAACCCTATAAACACCTTCGGAAAGCTCAAAATCTTCGGCACCGCTATCGATGATTGCCATTTCTATGTCATCGGGAAGAAGTTTTTGATCTTTGGCATTCAGGTAGATCTGCCCCTTTTTGTCGAATTGAAAGGCCACCGCTCCGGTTTCTGCCATACTACCGCCATGTTTCGAAAATGCGGCACGAACTTCTGGGCCTGTCCTATTTCTATTATCAGTAAGCGCTTCTACCAGCACTGCTACCCCAGCTTGGGCGTATCCTTCATATAAAAGCTCCTCTGGTGCCGCTCCTCCGAGCTCCCCAGTACCCTTCTTGATAGAACGTTCGATATTTGCTGCCGGCATATTGACACTCTTCGCTTTATCGATGGCGAGACGCAAAGCAAAGTTCATTTTGGCGTCACCACCGCCTTGCTTGGCGGCAATAGTAATCATAGCCGCCGCCTTGGTAAATTCCTTACCTTTCTTGGCGTCTGTAGCGGCTTTTTTGTGTTTTATACTGGCCCACTTAGAATGTCCCGACATAATATCTCCAAACTATTTATTATTGTTCGAACGCAGTGAGAACTAAGAGTAGTTCTCGATTTGTTTCACTCTCTCGAACAATACCCAGCTTTAGTCTTCCGCGATCTCAACGCTTTCGCTGGCAACTTCGTGATAGCTACCGATGATAGCTAGCACCAAGATACACACTAAAAGTAATGTAGAAATAATTACCAACATATTGGATACATCATAACAACTGCACACATGTCCGTCAAATGATATAAAAAGAACTTGGCGCCTTCCCCACATCGGGAAAGGCGCCAGTTTGTGCTCTGGAGGGATGTTATCCACCCAGCTGGAGAACGGCTTCTTGGGCCACCTGCCCAACGAGCTGTCGATCGCCACCCCCGAACCATGCCCTCCCGTCAGGAAGAACTCGGAAGGCAACGTCCAGCTCGCCAACGACCCCCCAGACGAACGACTCGATATCCGGAACAACTGGCAGGCGAACGACCGTCTCGTACTGCGGGCTCCGCAGTTCCGAGAGCTTGGCCTCAACCTTGCTCTTGTTGACCGACTGGCCATCTAGCCCGACAGTCAGAACTCCGTTCTGTACAGTGACCGGCAGGTGCCCGTACTCGCCGAGCGCCTCTCTGGCGACCTTCTGAGTAACCCAACACGGTACCGCGAAGACAATCTGTCCCTCACTCATTGGCTCCTCCTCGGAACGGGGTGAATTTTGGTCGAGCGAGTAGGAGTTTCCCCCTACAAGCCCGAGATAAAAAATCTCGCCTTTTGGCGAGTACATATGTGTCAGACTGTTCCAAACTATTTTCTAAACACAAACCTCGCCACTGTTACGAATCACTAGTGGTAATAGGCTCTTACGGAATGTGTTGTTTGCAATCATTGTGTTGTTATTTTACCATCACAGCAGTATTTGTCAATTCGAATTTGACGTCACCGTCATAATCTGTGCGATATACAATGAGGCCTTTTAGTAGTTCCAACATTTCTCTAGCTGGATGACCAAATTTATTGTCCTTTCCGACTGGGATTACTGCGTATTTCGGACCCACTGCCACGAGAAAACTGGCATTCACCGAATCCTTACTGCCATGATGCGAGATTTTGATAATGTTCGCCTTCACATTTTGGTTACTCGCGAGCAATTCGTCTTGTCCTTCGCTTTCTAGGTCACCCATAAATATCGCTGACGAATCGCCCCAAGAGAGCTTGGTTACTACGGAGCTATTATTTAGGTTATCAACCGTTTGATTCTCCATCTTGGTCAAAGGGAAAAGAAAATCTAGTTTTATCCCATCTCCGAAATCAAGAGAATCACCAGCTTTCACAAGCTGAACATCAACGTTTTTTCCCTTCAGAATCTCGAGGAATGCCAAATACTCTGGCGCAGTATGCGTAACACCGCTCATATAGACTTTGTTTATCTGGTATTTGTTTGCCACTGCTACAAGTCCCGCTACATGGTCTGCATGTGGGTGAGTAAGAACGACTGCATCTAGTTTGTGATTATAAAACGGAATGCTTTCATCTAGTTTATTCACCACACTATCGTTTGGCCCACCATCTATCAATATATCCTGGCCCTTGGGAGTAACCGCCAGGGTGGCATCACCTTGTCCAACATCAAGAAAGGTGAGCTGAACACTGGCGTTGCTTGGTTGCAAATAGGAATAACCTAAAAAGAATAAAACTCCAGCTAGAAGCAAAAAGACAAGTGGGCTTACTTTAGATTTTCGGACATCTTCCATCCACACATTTTAGCTCATTTATACTATTAACAAAATATAGAAAGAATGATAAAATATCGCAGTTGCTATCGAGACCATGAAAGGATGTTGATAACGCGATGGGGGACAACGACGCTCCGTTGGTGGGGCAAAGGGTACCGTCAGACAGAAAGCCCGTCGAACCACCGACGACCAAGGGCAAGATCGCAGATAACGTGAAGGCAGGGGGTGCACCAACCACGAGCAATGCGCCAGCACGAATCCGAGGCCTTTGGGAACACGACGACTAGGAGGCCCAGCGTGAGCTCACACCCAGAGAACCCTCCGCCCAAGAAGCCGGAACCACACCTCGTCAAGTGCACTGGGACAGATGCGTTCCAGATACAACAACAGCTACGTGGCCACGAGGTCTGGGCAACGCCGTGTCGTCCTGCAGGACATATTCGCCAGATGGTGAACGGCGTACTGATGTGCGTCACCACCATCGATGAGGGACGACCGAAACGTTGTCCCGTGCCGTGGAACGGAGATTGCAACAAGGCGCGAGTACTCCCCGATTAGTCGGTGGGGCGCTCGCGCTTCACCTTTGAAGCTAGAAGCCAAATATCAAATAGAACAAAATACATCGCCAGAATCCATATAGGATTCTGTATTTTTATACTCCTAGCTGCTTCTGGCAAACTACCAAAAAATGCGATGAGCATGTTTATTAGTTTCAAGATTACAAAACTCGGAATTGCTACGAAGTTTCCCAGAGACTGCCATACGATACCAGACAACCCAATGGCAAAAGAAGTCAGCATCCCTAGTGGCACGAGTGACAGGATCACCAAGTTTGCAAGTGGCGAAATGAGTGAAACACTGCCAAAGTAATATGCCAGTAATGGCATGGCGGTCAGTTGTGCCCCAATTGTTTCAGAGAGCATTCCAGAGATGCGATCGGGCAATTTTGATAAAAATCGTGCGATTATCGGAGCCAGATAAATCATCCCCGCGAGAGCCGCAAATGAAAGTTGAAAACCAACATCAAATAGAGCCAGAAATGGGTTGAATAACACCATAATAACCGCTGAAAAGAGAATCGAGATGAAGCTATCTCCTTCACGACCTAGATACGCTGCCAGAAGTGGCATAAAGCCCATAATGGCTGCACGAATCAAGCTCGCCGCACCTCCTGTCATAACAACGAATGCCAGGATAAAGCCGATAGGGACGAGCAGTTTAGTCAGTCTAGACCATTTCTTTTCAAAGAAAACGAACAAACCCAGGATTATGGTAATGTTATAGCCAGAAAGAGCAATGATATGAGTAGTACCGCTAATTTGCAGTTGTCTAGTCACCTCGGGAGTCAGAAGAGCCTTTTCTCCAAGTATTAGCCCGCTAGCCAGCCCACTTTCCGCCGAGGGCAAACTACTACTAATAATTTCGTTAAAACGGGAACGAACAGCAAACAGCCATCCCTTTATCACAACTTTTGGGCTTTGCTCAACTCCCGTAACTGCATAATCCCCCAGATTTGCCTCACCCGCGAAGCCGTCTTTTATGAGTCGCCACTTCTTCTCTCCATATGGTTTCACTTTCAGCTCAAAACTCAGTACTTGGCCATACTCCGGCTTTGGATATGTGGGCGCATATGCCTTGATTTTCACGTTTTCGGGTAAATCGTTCACACTCGTTAGCACTATCTCGATTGTCTGACCGAAGTCGTTTGTTGTTGGTACGTCAGCAACGTAGCCGACAGCCGATACGGATTGAGCCGAGAGAACCTCGTTTTTACGTACCAAATTTGCTTCTTTAAATTGAAATGAAGAGATAGAAAGCAGAAATATGCCCAAACCAAAGAAAATTGCGAAAAAATATCGTCTGGAGTAGATAAAAAACGAGCTAGCGGTTAACGCTAGCCCGAGTAACAAATACAAATTCGGGGACATTTCAAAAAGCGGCGCTGTCATAGAACCAAGCAAAAATAGTATCAGCCAGATTGTAAATATCCGCGCCCTCATGGGAAAATCATACAGCATGTGCTAAAATGAAGCTATGAAAAATTTATTATGAGGTTAATTATGAAAATTGTAATTGGTGGCAGTATGGCATTTGCCAAAGAGCAAGTGGAAGCGATGAGAATTTTGAAAAACAGGGGGTTTGAGGTTCTCGCAACAGAAAATATTGAGAAATACGTTGATACTCCGGCTATCAAATCAAGCTTTGACGAAGAATTAAAGATTTCTCTCGAATACGACATCATGCGTGATTTCTTCAACAAAATCGCCGAAAGTGACGCCTTCCTTGTCATGAATTACCCAAAGAAGGGAATTGAGGGATATTTAGGCGCCTCTGTACTCATGGAAATGGGTCTAGCCTATTATTTAAAGAAGAAGATTTTTCTACTATTCCAGGTTGATCAAGAACAAAGTTACGCCTTGGAGTCGGCCATTATTGACCCAATTGTCCTCAACGGAGATTTGAACAAAATTAATTAAAATAAAAGAACCCCATTTCTGGGGTCCTTTTTGTCTAATCTCAAATAATTAGGCTCTGTGTTTCGCAAAACAGTCGCGGCAGTAAACTGGGCGGTCTGTTTTAGGTTCGAAAGGCACAGTAGTTGTCTGGCCACAATCGGCGCAAACTACCTCAAAACTGCGTCGCTCATTCTTTTGTTCTTTGAACTTGCGTCTGCAATCAGGGCATCTCTTTGGCTCATTCTCAAAGCCTTTTTCAGCATAAAATTCTTGTTCACGGGCTGTGAACGCAAAGTCAGCTTCGCAATCAACACATTTGAGAGTTTTGTCTTCATAACTCATTTAGTCGGGTCTCCTTTCGATAGATTCGCCATCCGGCGTGGGGCTCGACTTAGTGTAGATTGGGGTATGACCTTGCTCTTCCTAAATTAGGGCCGAGTACACTATACCATAATTGTCCAAAAAAAGCTATGAGATAATGTAATCTGTCAAGTGTTTTACAAAAATGAGTTAACCAGTAAACTGATTAACTCATTTTTGGTAGCGGGGGTAGGATTCGAAGCTGCTCAGCCGCTTTTCCTTCATCATTCCAAGCCGGTCGAAGAATCCAGGGCTCGTTAAATCCATTTGTTTGTCTGCATATCGCGTCATCATGTGAGTTCTCACGCTATCACCCAGCAAAGAAAAAACACCACCAAGCGGTGATGTGTTTTCTTTGGTAGCGGGGGTAGGATTCGAACCTACGACCTCCGGGTTATGAGCCCGACGAGCTGCCACTGCTCTACCCCGCGTCGTGAACGAAGTAAATATTAGCATAATTTGTGCTTAGAGTCAACTCTTCTTACGTCATCCTGAACTTGATTCAGGATCTACTTTTTATTCATTTTTCCATTTTCTCTTGAAAGAAAATGGAGTTAAGTTCAAGAAAATCAAGTTCTCCCCAGGCTCCGTACGAAATCGGCCTACGCCTATATTTCTAGCGTCGCCAGTGGTCGTGCCTCACGCCGGCAGGTTGATTTTCACAGAGTCGAGAAAAGATTTATGATTGGAAGAAGAAGTTCCACCATTTTTGATAGTTCGGAAGTCCGTCATCGGCGTTCTCTTCGATCGTTTTTGGTTTGGCTTCCGGTAGTATCACTATCACTTCCTCTCCTGGCTTCTGTAGCCCCATTCTTTCTCGCGCTATTTTCTCACGATAAGAGGCGCTTTGATAATAAATTATCTTGCTGGACAGGTCTCTGTTGGTCTCGGATAGCTTGCCTATAGAGATCTTCAAATTCTCGACTTCTTGGCGGACTTGATAACCCTGATAAAGGGTTTTGCCAACTACATACAAAAGATAGAGTATAACCAAGGCCGCGACAATACGAAATAAGCTTTTATCCTTCTTCATAACTCAATTATAACAGATACGCATTCGACCTTGAAGTAAAGCTTTAAATGTGTTATAGTATCCGGTCCTGTTGCTGCAATCATACCAAGGAGGTTGAGGAGAATGATTCTCCAAAACTGTATCTCCTGGGTCATGAGGACTGCACAGGGGATATACAACAAGGTCTCTGGTATAGCAGAGGCAAACGGGGTAAATGCGATCGTATTCTCGGTCCTTTATCTCGGTACCTACTGGCTACTACCGTTCGGGATTGTGGATTGTGTGGCACATCGAGTTTTGACGGTAGTGGGACTGACCAGCATTATCATCTCCTACGTCATCCCATGGGGTTACGTCTACATCGCGGGCCACTTCACGTGGTACACGAAGCTCTATCTTGTCGGTGTTGTTATCGTGGCAACGATCACACTGACGATCAAGATTGGGCTTACGGGCGCACTCCTTGTGCTTGGCTCAACGCTGGCGATTCTCATCGTCGGCAAGTACCTTTGGGGCATAGTTCGGTAGTACTTCGGTAATATCGGACTGTGCCCTGTTCGTTTTAGAAAACGGTCATAAGAATCCATTTTGTTTGTAGGCTTATAATCCCTACGCGTGGTTAAACATTGAATTGACTACAAGAGCAAAATTCGGTATAATATTCTCGTTTCAAAGTTTTCTCACTCAGGTCAAATACACCTATTTGCGGCCCTCTGCCGCTAGTCTTTGACTCGGAGAAAATTTTGTTATTAACCCACCCGCCTCATTCGCGGGCCCGTAGCTCAGTCGGTAGAGCAATTGCCTTTTAAGCAACTGGTCGTGGGTTCGAGTCCCACCGGGCCCTCCATTTTTCGCCTCAAGACTATGAAAAAAGCGAAAAATGTCCTTCCGAAGCTATTTCGAATGCGAAGGAGGACAAATACCCAGCGGATTCCGACGCGGCTGCGTAGCTCAGGGGTAGAGCAGCAGACTCATAAGCTGTTGGTCGGTGGTTCAAATCCACCCGCAGCCACCATTCGACTCACTAAAGTTCGCTCATGGTCTACGACCAAATTTGCGAGCTTTTTTGATAACAAAATTTGTATACTAGAGTCGAATGTCCCGAGTGAGTTATCATAATAACGAATCGAGGGGCAATATGTATCACGTTTATGTACTTAGGAACTCACAAAACAAATTATATATCGGTCAAACAAACAACATTTTTGATCGGGAGAAGCGACATGGTTACGGGTTCGCGTCGCAATTTACTTCACATAACAATCGTGATTTCAGAATTGTTTATACCGAAGAATTTGCAACTCGGACTGAAGCAATGGCTAGAGAAGCACAACTCAAAAAATGGTCAAGAGCTAAAAAGGAGGCATTAATCGCAAAAAATATTCCTCTCCTAAAAAAGTTGTAATAAATCAAAAAAGAGCCTTCCGGCTCTTTTTTTTGTTTTTATCTTTTCCCAAACCTCGACATTATGTTGGCGGCTATCACTGCTAGTATCGGTGCCGTCAGCCAGATGAGACGATAATTATAGACCTGCGTAGCAAGTTGGCTACCGGAGAACAGATTTACTTGTTCTGCGTTGCCCATAAATCCAAAGACGCTAGAGAGTATGAGACCAGCTGCCAATATACCGTATAGAACTGTCCACGGCTTACTCGCTGGAGCGTCATCACGGATACCAAGTAATTCGCTATTCAGTGTAAGTACGAAAACAACAAGCGCGAATACAAATACCTTTGCCCCGAATAGAGTTACCGTCACAGAATGTGACAGTTGAGATGCCCTGGTTAGATAATCAAAGGCAAAATCTCCGAGCTCGAAGGCAACCACATAGCCAACGTAGGAA
>Ga0172379_10006710_pt1 | contig 15259 bp, 15 predicted proteins | sample GrowelOW334metaG_FD_119756 | JGI IMG/M metagenome (GOLD analysis project Ga0172379, IMG submission 119756) | Groundwater microbial communities from an aquifer near a municipal landfill in Southern Ontario, Canada - Groundwater well OW334 metaG | ecosystem: Environmental > Aquatic > Deep...
ACTATGCTCTTAATTAAAATATTCTTTAACTTAAATATTATGTTTTAACTTAACCATTATTCTTTAACACATACAAATTAATCCATATAAAAAACTAAAAATAAAAAGTCAAAACTAAAAAAACTAAAATTAAAAATCATCTACACTCACCCCATCTAAATTCATCTTTCACAAGTTTTATAAAAAAAATAAAACCAATTAAGTAACCAAAAAATGAATGAGGGGGTAAAAAATGAAAACAAAAATATTACTTTTAGGACTATTTTTAGTGATAGGCCTAGTCGCAACTGGATGTGCAACAGACAACAAAACAGATAATGATGATACACTCGAAAATACAAATGATGATGACGCATTTAATGTAGCTAAAGGACCCTACACTCTTGATGTAGAAGATTCAACTATTGCGTGGAGCGCAACAAAAATTGCTGCAACACCTCATACAGGAACCATTAATTTGAAAAGCGGATCAATAGATTTAACTGATATTAACTTTGCAACAGGATCATTTGTAATCGATATGACGACAATAACTTCAGATCAAAATCTTGATAATTTAATAAAACACCTAAATAGCGCTGATTTTTTCAATGTTAAAATGTATCCGACATCAACTCTAAACGTAAAATCAATAAGCAAATTAGATGATTCAAAATATAACATAGTTGCAGATTTAACAATTCTTAATGTAACTAAAGAAATAACATTTCCAGCAACATTAATTATGGATGATGACAATTTAATTGCTAATGCTAAATTCGATATTGATAGAACAAAATGGGGAATTAAATATAATTCGGGTTCATTTTTCAAAGACCTCGGAGACAACACAATAAAAGATGAAATTTCATACACATTAAATTTGAAATTTAACCCTAATTAATTATTTAGATTAAATAATTAATACGCAAAATATTTTTATTTTATTTTTATTTCCTTTAAATTCTTATATTTTTTTAACATACTAAACTATATCAATACGAACCAATATTAATCAGAACCAACATCAATACAAACCAAAATAGATTCAATCAAATTGAATTACATATTCAATAAAGCTTATTTAATATAAAATTCCGACGAGAACTCCATGAATCTGCGAAAATCTAACCTTATCTTTATCTTTTAGAGGATTATTATCTCCTTTTGTAATCGCATACCATCCTTCTAAGTCATATCCAACTTCCAGAACTCTATGAATTATTATTAACTTGTTTGCACTAAATTTATCATTTAATTCATAACTTATTATGTCTCCAGGGTAAATATCCGAGGGTTTAAGAGGAATTATTTCAATACCAATAGCATCTGAACTTAAAATAGGAAGCATAGATCCTGTATCTTCAAATTGAGATAAATACGACTTATTCAAGTATATAATCATCATAGATTTATTCAATGCAATATCTTTAAGCAATATTCTATCTCTAGGCGCTGGAATTGCAGCTTCAATAGGCAATATTTCATTTTCTTTTATTGATAAATTATCTTTTAATTCTAAATTTTGTTTCTCTAAAAATGCTATTCTTTCAGAATACCCTTTTACTTGTTCTTGAAGAAGAGCAGTTTCAGAAAAATATTTTTTCATAGAATCTTCATCATTTTCAAAAGTATAATTCAAAAAAGCTAACATAACTATTGCAAATGCAACAAAAAATATCGCATTCACATACCACGGCATATATCTTTTTACAGGCTCTATATTTTTTTGTTCGAGTTCTTGTTCATGTTCAAGTTTATTTATTCTTTTATCGAGCAATCGAACAAATTCTCTTCTAGTTCTTGCAATTTCAAGTCTCATTAAAAGACATTCATCACTATAATTTTCTTTTATCCAATTTATAACTTTTAAACCTGAATTTAAATCATTTTTAAAATCCGCATCATCTATTACTCTAAGTTCAGTTAGAAGTTCTTTATAATTATGAACAAATAGTCCTTCTTTTATTCTTAATGCCTTATCGAATCTAACATTAGATAAATAATCCATTAATTACCTCTTTTTTACGTACTCACTCTTAAAGGAAAGCTAAATTATTTATATTTAACTATTTCTATACTCTTTTATGTCTCAATTAAGAATAAACACCACTCCAACTTTAAATGATTGCTCTGCTGATAAAACATTTTGGACACACAACGGAGTTGTTTGTAGAAATATCCATGAACTTGCAAATAATATAAGCAGTATGAATGATTATAATTTTAAGTACCACGTCAATAAAGACAATAAAAAAAACGATTTTGCAGAATGGATACGTCATGTTATAGGTGATGATGTTCTCGCTGAAAGATTATATGCAATAAAAGAAAAAGATCTTTATGCCGATATAATAAAAGAAAGAATCAAAGAACTCGAATACCATTAAATTATCTAACAATATTCTTATTTTAATTTAAACCCAACAGGCAGCCTATTTTCAACTCTATTTAATCTTTCACGTTCAATTTGCGCCAAATTTTGTCTTATTCTATTTAACTCCAAATCATTATTGGCGGACGTAACGCACAAATAATTAAATTCTGCATGCACTTTACTTGCTCTTCCACTTACTTCTTTTATTTGTTTGCGCAAATCTTCAGATTGATCATATAATTTATGATACTCAGGTAAAATTAATTTCGATAATTGACGAGAAACAAATCCCAACACCGGATTTAAATCTTGATCCATTCTTCCAACCATCGAGAATAAAGAAGAACATTTAGCAAGATCAATATCAGTATTAGGCTTACTTACTTCTTCAAAAATATTTTTTATAATTTTATCCTTTGCACCTATAATTTTAATTATAAATTCTAATTTTACTAAAATAATATTTAAATTATTTTCCATATCTTTTATTTCAGTCAATTCCAATTTCAAACCTGAATCAACTGCCACACATCCCTTGAGTTCTTGTTGAATAAAATTATGAACCTCTTCAACATTTTTAAGCTCTTTTTCTTCACTAGCTTTCAAATGCATTACATTATTAGCATTAAATCCCATATTCGTAGATTTGTACGCATTATTTAAATCCATACTCGCTATTTTACAAAGAAATATATAAATGTATCTCTTACTAAATAAATTACTCTCAATAAAGAACTTATAATCGCTTCATACTTTTCGCAATTGAAATCGCTTTTAATGCACTTTTTTCTTTATCCTTAATTTCAAGCATTAAATCAAAATCCAATCCTTTTGTTTCTTCAAGAAATTTTTTGAACAATTGTTCATCGATATTTGTTGCATGCGCACCTTTACGCTCACCCATTTTTTGACTACTATAATCCATAATTAAAATACCATCTTTTTTCTTCCACGTTTTTGATGCGAGCTTAACTGCCTCCGCAAGAGGTTCTTCATTATTTAAACATTCGTGATGAAATGCATCAAAAATTATTGGAACTTTAGTTTTCTTATGAATTTCTAAACAATCCTTTAAACTATATGATTTATCATCATTTTCAATAATTAATCTTGCTTTTACTCTTTCAGGTAATTTTTTGTAATTCTTAACAAATCGTTCTATTGATTTCTCTTTATCATCATAAACTCCACCGACGTGGATTTGAATTTTAGCAGTTTCATCAAGATCCATAACATCAAGAAGTTTAGCATGATAAACTAATTCTTTAATGCTATTTTCAAGAACATCTTTTTTTTCTGAATTTAAAAGAACAAACTGATCAGGATGCATAGATATTCTCATATTATGCTCTTTGATAAAATTACCGATATCAATAAATGCTTCTTTTAGCATTAAATCCCACTCAACATTACATATTTCATGAGATGCGAAAGGAATAAAATCAGAACCTATTCTAAATAAAAAAATATCATGATCCAAATTATATTTTAAAATTTTTTTTAAACAACCAATATTATTAATTGATTTTTCAAGAAGCAATTGATCAGTATAATTTGCAAGTCTAAATGTGGTGTTAGCAGTACAGCCTATACTCCAATTAATACACGGATAACCTATCTTCATACGCTCTTGAAATCGGCTCCCTTTTTAATAGTTACGAAATCAAGAGCTTAAATTTTGAAAAAGCCCCTCAACTTACCACTTAATTTCTTTTATTTTCTTTGCAAGCATTTCAAAGAGCAATTTATGACTCTTAGCAGTCATATGAACTCCATCGATTCCAACTTCGAGATTACTTGCATCAATAAATAAGCAATTATTTTTCCGTGCAACCTCTGCATAAATATGGCTTAGCTGTTTCGCTTTCTTAGTTCCATCAACATATCTTGGCGAAGCTATCGTTTCATCAATAATAGGCGGACAAATAATTAACAATTTTGGACCAGGGCATCCACTCATTGATTTTTGCTTAGGTATAACTTGCGCATAATATTTGTCAAGAAATTTTCCTATGTCTTTTGGCGAATTATTAAACTCCTTTTTTAATTCAGTTGTTCCAAGCATTAAAATTACTAAATTTAATGGTTCGTGAGATAATAAACAAGGAACTAAGTATGTTTTTCCATTTCTTCCTTCTTTACCAGATCTTTGATATTCTGACGCCAAAGTTCTAGCAAAAAGTCCTTCTTCAATAACTTCGAACTTTGAACCTAGTTCATTTTGTAAACGTTTAGTGAATCTTATTTTTTCAGAAAATCTCTCGAAATTTGTTCCAGGTACATAACCCCATGTATTGGAGTCGCCATAACAAATTATTCTTTTCTTTTCCATAAATAGAAAATACAACTAACTATTAATATACTTTTTTATTTAATTAACCCACTTTCACAATTTTGAGGTTGAGAACAAGTATTAGTGCAATACCAATGTTTGTGAACTGGTTCTTGAAAAATAACTTTCTGTCCTTCAAGGCAAGGTATTGACTCATAAACTGAACAAGTACAATAATCTTTCATAGCTTCGCCTATTTTGTAACCAATAAAACCTAAAATGAAAAACGAAAAACGAAAAAACATGAACAATTAAAGCCAATATAAGTAGAATTCATTCCATAGTAGTTAATATAAATATATTTATATAATCATCCCCATTCTTAATCAAAATTGAACTGAAAATAACTACTGAAAAAAATGAAAGAAATTCTAAATACTCTAGGTTTTGAAGAAAACTATAAAATGGACGATCTCTTCGGCCATTACTCTGAAGAAGCAATATTATATTTTTTCAAACTACATACAAAAAATGAACAAAATAATCTTTCATTCATAGAATCATTAGATGTATATCTAAAAACGAACATGCATGGCGTGCTTACATTTCTAAACGACAATGAAAGTGTGAAAGAACTTTTGAACCTTGAAAAAGAAACAGAAACACCATATTTAGAATGGAGATTTAATTTACCTAACAAATTTAAACAAATCATAGAAAAAAACATCTATGACAATTACCAAAAAAACCCAACCAATCCTTCAATTGTCCGAGTAATTAAACTTGCAACTGATAACTTTTATGATAATCTTACTTATACAATGACCTTAAAGGAACGCAAAAATGCAATAGATGAAATAATTCCTGCAGGAACTAGTTATTTCGGGCATCATTTTACAGAATTCGGACAAGACATGGAAAGGAGCACCGGGATGTTTCTATACTTGCTATTCAAAGGAGAAAGTCTGTACATGAATGATATAAAAATAAAAAAGAACGGCAGACTTAAAATATTGAATGAACTAAAAACACAAAACTATCTTAACGCAGAACAATTTACACTAATTGATTCACTTGCTAAAGAATATTTGAAATAAACATATTAACAAAATCAAAGACATAATTTTAATTTATCTCAATCACTATATGTTTCTTATCGGGCAAAGAAACAAGTATTTCTTCACCACCTTTAAGATCTAGGCTTCTTGCAATATCTTTATTTATGTACATTCCGAGTCTATCTTGGGACAACTTCACTATTTTTTGTTTTATCTTCAAAACAGAATGTAATTCTTCAACAACTTTTTTAGAAGACTCGCTTTCAAATTCATAATAATCACAATTAGAACACTGATAACTAACTGCTTTGTTCTTGGCGCCATTAATTGTCACCAAAACTTTTCTCAATTCGACTTTACAGTTTGGACATTTCATTTTCGTTTAGCATTTATTACATATAATGTGTTGTTTTCAATTTTAAATAAAATGTAATACTTAGTATTTTCTATCTCGAATTTATCTTCTTTTTTTCTAGGATTTTTTGTGAATAATATTATTTCCACCACATCATCCCAAGGCACATCTTTTTCATGTTCTTCTATGTAATGTTTTGTCGGTTGAATACTCGTAAAGTAAACCATAAGTCACTCCGACTACAAATATGTAGTCTTTTGTACTATATAAATATTTCGATGTCAGTCTAGAAAAAAATCACTTATTAATAACCTCGCCCTTTAAAATTCCGCAATTAATACATAAATAATTTAACTAATAATTCACAAATAACTCTTACCACAACAAACAATAATTACTTCAAGAATTCTTTTTCAACAATCTTAAATACTTTCATTTCAGATAAATTTGTAACATCTAGAACATAGCCACGTCTATAACTGTATTTTTTGAATACTTTTTTTATTATTGCTTCAGAAAAATAACGTTCTGTTCTAGTTTTATTATTCTTCAAACAATGATCTATTGAACAAGAAAGAGATATTTCTATTATTTCATACTTATTTTTTTTAAGCAATCTTTTAAGACTTGCAATTTTATTAGGATTTAATGCCTCAGTAATAATATTATACTCTCGCGCAATTAACGCTTTTGCATAAGTATAACAAATATTAATTGCAATCTCAGAACGCTCTTTACTTCGTTTAGGAGAAAATGCAAGCATAAAATAATCAGAATCACAATGCTTAAAATCATATTTATTACTAATATTTCTCGCAAGAGTTGTTTTTCCAGCCCCTGAAGGACCAAATAAAAGAATTGCTTTCTTATTAATTACTTTTTTCATCAATTAACCAAAAATTCTAATCAATATAAATTTTACTAAACTTATTAGATCAATATTAAAAAAATAAACCATGATCAACATAACAAATATTAGACTTAAATCTAAAACAAATAAAACAACAAATAATCTAATCTAACATAATAAATAATATCTAAATAATAAAAAAGAAAAAAAAGAAAAATAGGCAAGCCGAAACTCGCCTATCTTCTTTACCTTGCGGTAAAAACCCGATTGAGTTAAAACTCTCTCGGACTTTTCATTTTTTGCAAAATGAAAAGAAAAAAGAAACCATGCATAATTTTGTCACGACATTTTGTAAGGAAAGATATGACGTTTAGTAAGCGCGGGCTGAATACCTCGTTGCCTTGGTACTTACACCCCACTTCTATCAAACCTATCTTCTATAGGCGTCTAGGAAATCTCTTTTCAAGGCCGGTTTCGTACTTAGATGCTTTCAGTACTTATCCATTAGCGCGTAGCTGCTCAGCAAATACCTTATCAGATAACTGATAGACCAGAGGCGCCGATTCTCCGTTCCTCTCGTACTAAGAGATTCTTCCTTTCAGATTTCCAACACTTCCAGTAGATATCAAACCAACTGCCTCACAGCGTTGTGAACCCAGCTCACGATCCCTTTTAATGGGTGAACACCCCCACCCTTGGCCGCTTGTGCACGGCCAGGATAGGAAGAGCCGACATCGATGTAGCAAGCCGCGCCGTCGATAGGAGCTCTCGGGCGCGACAACTCTGTTATCCCCGGAGTAACTTTTCAGTCATGCCTACCCCCCAGTCAAAGAGAGGTAGGAGTTCGCTAGACCCAGATTTCTCTACTAAGATTGCTTATGTAACAATCCTAGTTAGGCTTCCTTTTGCTCTTGCACTCTACGACGGATTTCTGACCCGTCTGAGGAAACCATTGGGCGCTGTTGATATCTTTTCAACAGCGTGCCACCCCAGCCAAACTGTCCACCTGCCGCTGTTCCTCTGTCGAGGTTAGCAAGGTAAAACGCAAAGAGTAGTGTTACATTATTGTCTAAACAAGAACTGGCGTCCTTGCATCAAACGACTCCTACTTACGCTATACAATACATCTTGCCTTGCAACAACAGGCTACAGTAAAGTTTCACGGGGTCTTCGCTTCCCACTGGAAGTCTCTGGCCTTTGCACCAGAATGGAATATTCGGAGGGTTCTAGTTAGGGACAGTGGACATCTCGTTACGCCATTCATGCAGGCCGTCAATCAAACGGCAAGGCATTTCGCTACCTTAAGAGAGTTATAGTTACCCCCGCCGTTTACCCGCTCTTAGCCCCATTGAACTGAGGTTTGAAGTACGGGCACTGGGCAGACGTCACCGACTATTCACACCTTTACAGGCTTGCAGTCAGTTATGTTTTTGTTAAACAGTCGGACATCCTTTGTCACTGCGCCCTGAACTCGCATTCATACAAACACGAGACCAGGGACCCCTTATACCGAAGGTACGGGGCTAATATGCCGAATTCCCTTAACTAGATTATCCCTTCACGCCTTGGGCTTCTCACCCAGGGGCACCTGTGCCGGTTCTTGGTATGGATACTAAAGATTTTTTTTGTTTCCTTTTTCACGGGCACCGAGCATCATCTGAACATCCTAAAGGATGCACGTCTAAAGATTATTCGAGTTCTCATCATTACAATACTCCCTCGAATTGTCTTTGTTATCAGGCCTGAATGACCTGTCAGACTAGCCGAATGCGTCAGAAAACAAACTTGTGTTGCCACGCATACTCTAGCAGTACTGGAATATTAACCAGTTTCCCTTTCCCGCTAAATCAATTTATGATCGCGGTTAGGACCAACTTACCCTTGGCTGAACTGCATTGCCAAGGAACCCTTGCCCTTTCGGCGGCAGAGATTCTCACTCTGCTATGTTCCTACTTTTGCCAGGATTCGCATTCCCACACGGTTCATCCCTCTTCTCAGAAGAACTTTATCCCATGCGGGACGCCTGCCTATCACTCACCTTACGGTGGTCTACAGTATCGGTAACTAACTTAGCCCCGTCCGTTTTCGGCGCTTATAGCCTTGACAAGTAAGCTGTTACGCACTTTTTAAAGGATGGCTGCTTCTAAGCCAACCTCCTCGCTGTTTTAGGCTATAAACAACCTTGTGCCTTTTACACTTAGTTAGTATTTAGGGACCTTAACTGTAGTCTGGGTTCTTACCCTTTCGGAGCTCAAGTTTACCCCGAGCCCCCGTCCCCCTCGGTCTACGACGTTCAGGTATTCGGAGTTGGACAAGGAACCGAGGGATTTCTCCCCCTAAATCCCCAATCCGTAGCTCTACCCCCTGAACTATCTCGCGAGAGATTTGACTACGGCCAAATTTGGCAGGAACCAGCTATCTCCGAGCTCGATTGGCTTTTTACCCCTATTCGCAAGTTAGAAAAACACTTGCACGTAGAACTTCTTCAGGCCTCCACGCCCTTTAACAGGCGCTTCACCTTACTCACGAATAGATCGCTCGGTTTCGGGTCGCATCCAAGTGACTCAAGGCACTTTCATACCTCGTCCCTCGTAAACTGCGGACGTTTGGTTTCCCTTCGGATGCTCTTGTTAGATTATCCTCGCCACTCAAATGCACTCCCTGGCACGTTATTCAAAACGTACGGCACACACCCGGAGGCGCGTGCCAATCTATAACTAGTAGATTTCAAGCTCTTTTTACTCTCGGTCAAGAGTTCTTTTCAGCGTTCCCTCACGGTACTATATGCTATCGGACTCGACTTGTATTTAGGGTTGGAGGTTGATGTCCCCCAAATTGGCGCATCAATTCCAAGATGCGTTACTCAAGAACTCGCTCAAGTCCTTCCTTATTTCCCTGACGGGGCTGTCACCCTCTAAGGCGTTCCATTCCAGAAAACTTTAGGTCATGGGAAGGATCAAAAGAACGGTCTTAAAACACCACATTTCCATTACATTACTGCAACGGATTCAGTTTGCCCTATTCTGGTTTCGCTCGCTGCTACTAACAGAATCCCAATTGGTTTCTTTTCCTGCGGGTACTAAGACGTTTCAATTCCCCGCGTTGCTTCTCCGTTAGGAGTGTTTTAGTGAAGTCACATTCGGAAATCTTGGGGTCAAAGGCTGCATGCGCCTAACCCAAGCTTATCGCAGCTTGCCACGTCCTTCTTCATCCATCGAGCCAAGCTATCCATCTACTAGCGTAGGTTCTTTCCTTTATTTGGATTATTCTAGTTTAATTCGTATATTCCATCTAATTACAAATGCCAGGACAAAATTATGCACGGTTTCATTGAACGTAAATATTACTACCAACCCGGATTATGCTCCTGGATCCGGGAAGTATCTCCACCTTCCGATCGCAAGCTCAATGCTTGCGAGCAGTCCACAAGGATATGCTCCTCCAACCATATAGGTTGTCAATGAATTGAATGAATGTAAATTGAATTTTTTGATTTTAAATTTTTAACTTTATTTTAAATTATTTGACTATTTTTTTAAATATAAAATGGACTCGTCGGGACTTCCAATATCATACGAAGTCCTTTGAATCCGCGATGATTTTTGAACCCGAAGCCTCTCGCTTGCAAAGCGAGCGCTCTACCGTTGAGCTACGAGCCCATATGATAAAAAGGCAAAAGAATATGTAAGGTAATTTATTATTGTTCTTTTTTATTTGTTAAAATAAAAAAAAGGAGGTGATCCAGCCGCAGGTTCCCCTACGGCTACCTTGTGACGACTTAACCCGCCTCACTGAGCTTAGATTCAACAAAACTAATAGGCTTTGTTTTACCTAAACCCTGCTCGGTTGGTTTGACGGGCGGTGTGTGCAAGGCGCAGGGACATATTCACCAGGCTTTGATGAAACCTGATTACTAGGGATTCCGACGTCATGAGGGTGAGTTGCAACCCTCAATCTGAACTTGGGTAGAGTTTAGAGGTTTAGCTTCTCTTTTCAGAGTTGCATCCCATTGTCTCTACCATTGTTGCGCGCGTGTAGCCTAGGAGATTCGGGGCATACAGACCTACCGTAGCCTGCACCTTCCTCCTTGTTTCCAAGGCAGTCCCTGCAATGTGCTCAGTCCACCGTAATGCTGTTAGCAATTGCAGATACAGGTCTCGCTCGTTGCCAGACTTAACTGGACACTTCATAGCACGAGCTGGCGACGGCCATGCACCACCTCTCGGCTCATCGAGTAATGTCTTCAGCATGACCTTCATCTTGCCGTCGCTCCTAGTAAGGTTCTCTGTGTTGAGTTAGATTAAACCGCACGCCGCACCCCTTGTGGTGCGCCCCCGCCAATTCCTTAAAGTTTCAGTCTTGCGACCGTACTTCCCAGGCGGTGAGCTTAGTATCTTCATTACGACACCGCGCATTCCCGTAGAATGCGCGACACCTAGCTCACAGCGTTTACAGCTAGGACTACTCGGGTATCTAATCCGGTTTGCTCCCCTAGCTTTCGTCCCTCACAGTCAGATCCGTTCTAGTCAGACGCCTTCGCCACCGGTGGTCCTCCTGAGATTATAGCATTTTACCGCTCCCTCAGGAATACCTCTGACCCTTCCCGGTCTCTAGTCTTGCAGTGTTTCCTGCACATTGCCAAGTTAAGCCTGGCAGTTTCACAAGAAATTTACAAAACCTGCTACGGACGCTTTAGGCCCAATAAACGTGATTGCCACTCGTGGCGCTGGTGTTACCGCGGCGGCTGGCACCAGTCTTGCCCACCACTTATTCGCCATACTATTTACATATGGCAAAAGCCCAAGCAGTGCTTGAGCACTTGGGATTCCCCTATCACACTTTCGTGCATTGTAGAGGTTTCGCGCCTGCTGCACCCCGTAGGGCTGGGACCAGTATCTCAGTGTCCCTCTCCGGGCTACCCCTCTCAGGGCCCGTACCGATCTTTGGTTTGGTGGTCCGTTACACCGCCAACTGCCTAATCGGCCGCCAACTCATCCTAAGGCTCGAGTTTGAGAAAAGAAACATTCCAGTATTCTTTCCTTATCAGGTATTATCCACAGTTTCCCGTAGTTATCCCTGACCTTAGGGCAGATTATCGACGTGTTGCTGAGCCTTGTGCCTCTATTGCTAGATGACTTGCATGGCTTAATCGAATCCCAATAGCAGCAATCTCCCGCAGGATCAACGGGTATTCAAATTATAATCCTGTGTTTATTTTTCCGTATCGCTAAACTTTTTGTTAGAAACTTTAAGAAATTTTAAGGTTTAAGTATTTTGGTCGTACATTATCCTTCAGCTGCACACTGAGGCTTCATACGAACTACCTTACATATTCTTTTGCGCATACTTGATTGTTACATCAAGCATGATTATGAAATTTGTTGTAAATTCTCCTGTTCATCCAAAGATAAAACAGTCCCTGAATTTGGAGGTCATCCAAACTTGTGAATCTTTAGGAAACTCAGGCTCTTTATAAGCATTTCGTTTCCCTATCCCCCACAAAATCTAGTTCTTTAGGGAATATGTTCCCCTTTAAGAACTTTTGGTTTAAATCATATTAAACAAAATAACGTTTAAAATCAAACACATAGACCATAAATACATATAATTTTATATGAACTCCCTAAAAAAAGCTAACTCAAAATGCGAAAAGAATTCGTGATTTGATTAAATCATCAAATATAATTTGCTAAACTTATTCTAAATTAATTAATAGGATTTGCTAAACCTATGCTAAATTAATTAATAGTAGTTGTTTAAATCAATTAACTAACTAATTTATCGTCATTAACTATCCATAATTTAAGTTTTTAATTCCTTTGAACCTATATTTACTAAAGCTTCAAGACATTCAACATTTTTTTGTAAATTTAATTTATTTACATGTAATTCAAGAACATTAACCATTTTACTCTTTAAAAATTTACTAGATGCCCACTCTCCGTCATAAAATCTATGCGCTTTACCTATATACGAGTCCGCATTTAATTCATCGCCATTTATTGCTTCTTTAAAATACAAATTTAATCTATTAATATTTCCTTGAGTCGTCATCTCTATGTAATCTCCAACTACATTCTCTGAAAAATTCAATCGGAACTTATTAAGCGTTAAATACTGAACATTAGTTGATGGAATTAAATTTAATCTTTCTTGTTTCGCATTTTTAGCAACAGTGTACCAAAATTTATTATTTTGATTTTTGATTGCATCAAATAACTCCATGCCATGTATTAAATAAATACCTGATTTTGGATGCAATTTTAAAGAAGTATGAATGGCTGTTTTTCTATCAAAAAATACGATTTCAGTTGTATCTATTTTAGATTTTTCTCCTCTTTTTACCCATTCACTTTTTTTAACATTTATTGGAACATCATTTTCTCTAAATTCGCTAGGGAAAAATTCATGTGTGCATCGATCATAACTATTTCTTCCATTTAAATTAAAAATAACTGATTCATCAACATATTCGCTCAATGATCCAGTAGATTCTATAATAACATTGCCAGTCACATATGAATTTACTTTATATGCACCTGTTTGTTTTAATGCCAATAAATTAGAACTTGTTAAATTTGAATTTAATAAATTTGTTATTTGAGTATCCTCTTTTTTTTGCTCGATTTTAACAGGGCCATAAATGAACAATTTATGTGTTAACATTTTGTTTTGATATAATTCGTTCAAGAAATTTTTTGATTCGCTCATTTTATGTGTAACATCTTCTATTCTTGTGTGACTCGTATCAGAACTATTAGTTAAAACCATAATTTCTTCTTGTGAAAGCGAAGGTTTTTGAATAATTACTTCTTTTAAAAAACCAATTCGTGAAACTTGATTTATCGACCTATTTATTTTTTCATCAAACATTTAATTTAATCACCTGATAAATTAATAACCACTAATTTAATCTATTTTATCTTACTTAATTAGATAAATAGTTCTTACAATATATCATTTATATTTTTTATTATATATTACTTTTATAACTCAAAATATTGAATTTGTAAGAAGTTATTTTAATCTAATTTAATTAGTTTGCGGCAACTCATACATTTTTGCATATTTCATTTCAGCACCGATTTTGAATTTGTTCGCCTAATTAAAAAACAAGGAAAAAAATAGCAAATAAACTAAATTTTTATATACTCATATTTTATTCTTGGTAATATGAACTGTACAATATGCAAAAGCAAAATACAAGAAACCTTCCTTAGAAAAATTGAAGGAACATATGTAAAAGATTCAAAAAGCAAAAAGAAACCAGTATGCAAATCTTGTCAATCAAAATTAACACTAGAAGAAATAAAAGAAAAATTATAAAATATTTTTTTCATAATGCCTCTGTAGCATAACGGTGGTGCGTCGGTTTCGTACGTCGATAAATGATTGAAAGAACCGAAGGTTGAGGGTTCAAATCCCTCCAGAGGCTGTTTTTATTATTATGGGTGATTTTATGAAATATCGCGTGGGCTTAATTTTTGTAATAAGAAAATAAATTCCTCGTGACTCATCCAAAAGGCGCTACAGATGTAGAATGGTATTTCCCTGGTGACGGTATTGATGATGAAGAGACAGAAGAAGAAACTTTTTTCAGAGAAATACATGAAGAGCTTGGTTTAAAAAAAGAAGATTTTATTTCTTACAAAAACACGTGCATCACATATAGATATAATTGGCCTGAAGAACTTATTAAAAAACACGAAGCACAAGGCAAATACATCGGCGTTGTGGGTCAGGAAAAGAAATTTTTTTTAGGAGTAATAAAGTCAGACACAAAAATAGATTTGACAATTACAAATGAACTTGATGGCGCAAAATGGTTTTCTTGGGACGAATTATTCAAAATTATTCCATTTGAAAACATAAAAGAAGTTCTAAGAAATAATGAGACCCTGTTTAGAAAATAAGCAATTAAATAACTTCTTAAGTATCTATTTAATGGATGATGTAAAGACTTAGCGTCGAAGAAGGAAATTTACACTCTCGTAGTCAAGTTTGATGTGAGCCTTCAAGTAATACAAAAATACAATAAATACTTGAAAAATATTTCTTTTTTATTTATATTTAGAATCGCAAAAACATTTGCACTAAAAATAACAAATACATTTTTATTTTCTATTTATCGCTTCAAGTAAATATCTTTCGCCTTCATAAACATTTAACACATCAAAATAATTACTAAATGCTCTAACTTGCGATGCAATTGTAAATTCTTTTGAATCTCTTAACGATGCAATTAAAAATCCTCTTGGTTTTAAAACTCTGTGTGCTTCTTTAAGATACATACTCTGACTATTTGCAACATATTCTTGAAATGAAGAAAATTTATTTTTTGATTGAACATATAATTTTTTAGGAGGTA
>Ga0172379_10006711_pt1 | contig 15254 bp, 10 predicted proteins | sample GrowelOW334metaG_FD_119756 | JGI IMG/M metagenome (GOLD analysis project Ga0172379, IMG submission 119756) | Groundwater microbial communities from an aquifer near a municipal landfill in Southern Ontario, Canada - Groundwater well OW334 metaG | ecosystem: Environmental > Aquatic > Deep...
AGAGAAATCAGGGCCAATTGCTGTTGCTGATGTTACTAAGATCCTTAGGATTTCTTCCATTTCGGCTGCTCAAAAACTAGCACGCTGGGCTAAAAATGGTTGGCTTTGTCGAGTTAAGCGCGGTTTATATGTTCCTGTGCCTCTAGCGTCACTAACTTCAAATATAGCCATTGAAGATGCTTGGTTGTTGGCAGATAGCATTTATAAACCTTGTTATATCGGTGGCTGGAGTGCTGCGGAATACTGGGGAATGACTGAGCAAATTTTTAATACAGTACTGGTTATGACTACGCAAAAAGTTCATGAGCGTGATGTAGAATATCAGAACATAAAATTTCGCATTAAAACTGTTACAGACGGGTATTTTTTTGGACTAAAGAATGTTTGGCGTGGTCAGACAAAGGTAAATTTTTCTGATCCAGAACGTACTCTAGTAGATATGTTATATGATCCTAGTTTAGGCGGTGGTATTCGTTCAGTTTTAGATGTGCTAAAAAGCTACTTTGAGGCTAAACCAAATCCAGATTTGATTATTAGATACGCAAAGCGTTTTAATAAAGGGGTTGTATTTAAGCGTTTGGGTTTTTTATGTGAAAAATTTTTCCCAGATAAGTTGATATTAACTAATTGCCAAAAATTAATAACGAAGGGTTACTCCAGGTTAGATCCGGCGTTACCGGGAAAAAAAATAATTACTAAATGGCGTTTGAGATTGCCGGAAGGTTGGAAAAATGAGAGATGATAGATAGAAGTGAAATTTTAAAATTAGCTAAGCAATATGGAGTTTTAGCAAACATTATTGAAAAAGATTACATACTTGGATGGTTGGTATTTACAAATATCTACCTACAGTATTGAAAACTTTTTTAATGCACAAAAAGACATAAAAAAAGTTCGTAAATTTATTTACATTTGATTCGTTACGGAGTAATTTATAAAAACATATACTATTTAAAATAGGAATTCTAATATGTTTGCTGGTAAATTTACTCTTTTTCGTGTTGTTTTTGCTTTTGTTTTAGGATTAAGCTTTAGCGTTCTAAATGCTGATGCAAGTACTAGGTCGCTAAAAATTAATTTAGAAACGCTAGTGGATAAAGCGCCTAATATTGCCAAAATAAAAAGCAATAATGATCCAAGTGTTGGTACTCTAAAAGGTAACTTTCAAGTAACCCCGCAAGGGACCGCTACTTATTCTATTCCCATTTCTGTTCCGCCAGGCACTGCTGATATAGCACCGCTTTTATCGGTTGCATATAACAGCCAAGGTTCGAATTTGCCTTCTGCTAATGGCTTAATTGGGACAGGATTTTCTTTACAGGGTTTGACAGCAATTTCGCGTTGCCCCAGTAATTTAGCTAAGAATGGCCATATTCATGGTGTTGATTATACCGATCAAGATTTGTTTTGTTTCAATGGTGAGCAACTAGTTGCTGTAAAAGGAGCTTATGGTCAAGACGGCACGGAATATAGAACTTACGTCGATAATCGTACCAAAATAATTTCCTATGGTAGACAAGGCAATGGTCCAGCCAGTTTTAAAGTTTGGACTAAAGGCGGACAAGTTGCTGAGTATGCCAATACTTCTGATTCGCAAGTAAAGGCTGAAGGGAAGCCAACCATAGCTGCTTGGGCGCTAAATCGTATTACAGATGTAGCTGGCAATTATCTTGATGTGCATTATTTTAAAGATGAAAGCAAAGGTGAATATTACCCAAGCGAAATTGACTATACAGGAAACGCCAAAGCTGGTTTGTCTCCATACAATTCGGTGAAGTTTATTTACGAAAATCGTCCTGATGTTCGTAATTGGTACCAAGCTGGTTCTAAGCAAATTTTAGATCAGCGCTTAAAAGAAATCCAAGTTTACTCTCGTTTTACTTTAGTTTACGACTACAAATTTAGCTATGAAATAAGTCCCAACACTTATCGATCCAGATTGGTGAGTGTACAAGAATGCGCTGGCGATGAAGTTTGCTTAAAGCCAACGACTTTTAATTGGCAGACGAATGAGGAAGGGTGGGAAGAGGCACCGCCGCAATTTGCACCGCCTGCAGTGGTTACGGATAGTGACTCGCAAGATTTAGGTTTGAGGTTTGTGGACCTAAACGGTAGTGGTTCTTCAGATATATATCAATCAAATAATAATGAGAAAACGCGAACATCTACTCATAAAGTTTGGACTAACGCAGGTGGGGTATGGAAAGAAGAAGCACAATATGAATTGTCTGCGGCTTTAGTTACCTCTTTTATGTGTGATTACGGAGATCCAGCTAATTGTAATAAGGAGCTTTCTTATGTAGACCAAGGTCTTAGGTTTGTTGATTTAGATGGCTCTGGTGTACCTTCTATTTATTTGGCTAATGAGAGAAAGGACTGGAAAAGAGATTCTGTAATAACCAATAAGGTTTGGATAAATAGTTCTGATGGATGGATTGAAAATCAAACATACGAGCAGACAAAGGCTATTGCCATTAATGCCACATATAACGATGGTAGCCCTGGTAGATATAAAGTAGCAGATCTAGGAGTGAGATTCATTGATCTTACTGGTAGTGGTCTGGATGATATCTATCAAGCTACACAGAAAAATGACATCAGAAAAATTTTCATCAATACGGGCAATAGTTGGACAGAAAGTAAAACTTATCAGGTACCAACCTTTGCTTACGCCACTGATTTCGATAGTCGTGATTTAGGTCTTAGGTTTATCGACTTAACTGGAAATGGCTTGCCGGATATTTATAGAGCGACACAGATAGATAGTAACCCAAAAAATAATAAAGTTTGGATGAATACCGGCAAAGGTTGGGAAGAAAGTACAACTTATGTAATACCATCTTTCGCTTTTGTAACCGATTATAACGGACAAGATTTAGGTCTCAGATTTATAGATTTAACTGGTGATGGATTACCGGATATTTATCGAGCAACAGAGATAGATAGCAATCCAAAAAATAATAAAGTGTGGATGAATACTGGTGCGGGTTGGATCGATACAACTACATTTACTATTCCCGCCATTGTTACTGATCACAATGGTAGAGATAAGGGTTTTCGCTTTATTGATTTGAATGGTAGTGGCTTACAAGCTATTTATCAATCTACGAAAATGGGTAGTGGTTTAAACAAAATTTGGGTAAACGACGGTAATCGTTGGATAGAAAATACTAAATATACGGTGCCAGCAATTATCACTGGTAATATAGGCGAAGATTTAGGTGTTAGGTTTGTCGATTTAACTGGTAGTGGGCTAACAGATATTTATCAGTCTACCGACGCGGATGGCGGAAAACACGCAATTTATCTCAACAAAGCCAAAAAATTTCCTGATTATTTAATAGGCGTAACGGATGGTTATGGCGGACAATTAAAAATTGACTACGAGTCGCTTAGTAGTAAAAAAGTCAGTGTTTACACTAAAGAGCACGATGCCAAGTATCCAAACATGGATTGGCAAGGGCCGATGTATGTTGTTTATCAGACTGCTAGCGACATGGGCGTTACGGACGCTAAGTCTAAAAATAAAGTTTTAGCAAAGAACGCAAAAAATTCTTTTGGTGACAATCCACTTTTACATGTAACTACGTACCATTACAGCGGAGCAAAGTTTAATCATTTGGGTTATGGATTCTTAGGTTTTCATCAAGTTACCACTAAAGACGAAAGCACAGGAATCAATGTCACAACAACATATAGCCAAGACTATAATCAGCATACAGTTGGTGAATCTCTAAATAGCGAAACAAGGCTTTCTAATGGCACGTTAATTGCATCTACACAAAATACTTGGGATTTAAAAACCTTTGGAAGTGGCGCTGGTACTTATTTTGTACCTTATACTAAAAATGTTATAAACAAATCTTTTGATTTTAGTGGCAATTTAATAAGCACTAAGATTACCAATATTGCTGCTGATGATTTTACGAACCCAATTCAGACTATTTCAACTATTCAAGATTCTACTGGAACTTATAAAACAACCACGACTAACACTTACCACAATGATACTGACAAGTGGTTGATTGGTGAATTGCGAGCAAGCAGTGTGACATCAGAAGCTCCAAACAAGCCTTCTATTACGCGTAATTCTACTTTTAGCTATGATGCTAATGCTAATACAGGCTTATTAGTTGGAACTGTTGTAGCGCCTGATGATGCACGTTTTACTCTTAATACTGTTTACGAGCGCGATATCTTTGGAAATATCACCAAAACTACGGTTTCAGCGAAAGGGGTTCAAGATCGCATCAGCAGCGCTGTTTACGATCCAACAGGAAGATTTGTTGTTAAAAGCACGGATCCTTTGGGGCATAGTACCAGTCAAACTTATGATGAACGATTTGGAAAAGTTTTAACTGCAACTGATCCAAATAATTTAACTCTGATTAATCACTACGATAGCTTTGGACGGTTGATTCAAACAGATTATCCAGATCTGACGCAGCAAACTATAGGCTACAACTGGTGCAATGGTCCTCTCGGTGCTGTTTATAGTGTCACAACACAAAAGAGTGGCAGCCCTACGCATGTGGAGTATTTTGATCAAGCTAATCGCCGAGTTGGCGAGACTTCGCAAGGTTATAATGGCAAGCTCATTTGGCTTACAACGGTTTATGATGAACTTGGTCGTGTAGTTCAAAAATCTTTGCCGTATTACGAAGGCGATCCTGCCTATTACGTACGTTTTGATTACGATGTTTTAGGAAGAGTTACTAAATCGACTCATCCTGATGGTACGGCCACTACTACTGAATACCAAGGTTTAAGCACTATAACTACTAATGCAGCGGGGCAGAAGTACACTAAAGTTGCTAATGCTCGAGATAATCTCATCAGGGTTATCGACAATTTGGGTAAGATAACTTCTTATGATTACGATGCTTCAAGTAATCTAACGCGAGTTACAGATAGTGCGGGCAATATTACAACGCAAACATACGATAACTACGACCATCGCATTGCTATGAATGATCTAGATAAAGGACATTGGACATATAAGTACGATTCTCTAGGTCAACTTATAAGCCAAACTGATGCGATGCAGCAAACGACGAGTTTCCAATACGATTTATTGGGTCGAATGATAACTCGTAACGATGCAGCAGGGACCAGCTATTGGGAATATGATAAAGCTCAATATGGTATAGGAAAGTTAGCTAGGGTGACGAGTATAGTTAGCACTTCTAAAGCTAAAGCTAATGGAGTTGAGTTAATTAGGGCTGCAAGGGAAAATTTATTATCCACGGAAACTAATTATAACTATGACAAGCTTGGTCGTCCCTTCAAGACTACGGTAAAAATTAATGGGCAAGATTATACGAGTTTGCAGCGTTATGACGCTTGGGGTCGTCCAGACAGAATAGCCTATCCCAACGGCGTTATGGTAAAAAATAACTATAACTCGTTAGGTTATTTGGTTGAAACTGTAAATTATCTAACTGGTGTACCTTATTGGCATCTAAACAATATGGACGCTGCAGGCCATGTTACATCTGAAACAAACGGGAGTGGTTTGATAACGAATCGGAGTTACGATCCCAAAACTGGATTTTTAACGGATGTTGTTACAACTCTTGGCCAAAATATTAAACTGCAAAGAGAGCTTTTGCCTCTAGCAGAAGGTCAAAACGAGGAAAAACATGTCTACACAAAATCCTTAAAAATCAAAGCGTTACAAAATCAAATCCAAAACTTGCATTATAGCTATGACGAAATCGGCAATATGTCAGAGCGTCAGGATAACGTAAACGGTGTAATAGAGGATTTTAGTTACGACAGCCTAAATCGCTTAGAGCAAAATAGTATCGAAGGCGGCTCGCATGTGAACTATAAGTATGACGAACTAGGCAACATTACTTATAAATCCGATGTTGGTGTTTATCATTATGCAAATAGTAGTTCAGGCCCGCATGCTGTAACTAGTATCACAGATGGACCCAAAAATTCTACTTTTGAATATAACGCTAATGGCGATCAAATAAGCGGAGTAATCAACGGTGTAAAGCGCACTATAAGCTATACAGGCTTTAGTAAGCCTAAAGAAATAGTGCAGGGCAGTGCTGTAACTGATTTTTACTACAACGCTGATCGTGATAGCTTTATGCGAGTTGATAAAGCCGATGGCAAAACTACGACTACGCTTTATTTGGGCAATTACGAAATCGCTAGCATTAATGATGGTCAAAAAACCATAGTGCAACAAAAAAATTATATAGGGCCTAATTTACTGTATGTGCAAACTTCTGGAAGCAAAGATAATACTTACGTGTTGCTCAAAGATAATCTAGGTTCTACAACAGATATAGTCGATGTTTATGGCAATATTGTGCAGCATTTTGACTACACACCTTTTGGCGAGCAGACCCAAACTAAAGGTGACAAACCCGCCAACCCTATAACTCACAAGGGATTTACGGGTCATGAAGAAGTAGAAGCTTTTAATCTTATTCACATGGGTGGACGCATTTACGATCCAGTAATTGGTCGCTTTCTAACAGCTGACCCAACTATGCAAGCACCAGCCAATCCGCAAGATTTAAACCGCTACAGTTACTGTCTCAATAATCCACTACGCTTCACCGATCCTAATGGTTTTGGCATTTTCGATTGGGTGAGCGATTTAATTAGTGGCATTTGTAATGTTATTAAGGACGTTGTAAATGCGGTTTGTGATTTTGTTAAAAATATTTTTAGCGCTAGAGTTTTAGGAATGATTTTATCGATTGTGGTGAACTGTATTCCAGGTATTGGACAAGTAGCCATGATGTTTATTCAAGCTGCGATTTCGGCGGCGGTAGCAGCAGCTTCGGGAGGAGATTTCGCATCAATAATAATGGCGGCAGGGCTAAGCTTCGTTAGCGCTGTGGCATGGGGAAAGGTCGGAGATATATGTACGCCGTTGAAAGCTGAGGGTGGATGGGCGTCAAACTTTGCTGGTAACGCTAAAAGTTGTCTGTTACACGGTGCAGTTGGTGGTACACTAAGTGCTGTCGAAGGTGGTAGTTTTAAGGATGGATTTTTAGGTGCGGCGGTTGGAGATGCTTGTTCCGGAATGGTGAATAGTATTGAAAAAGATAGTACTAGCCATATGGCAATAATGGAACGTTCTGCTGCAGCTGGCATTGTAGGTGGTACAGCGGCAGTAATCTCAGGTGGAAATTTTATAGATGGAGCCAAGACAGCGGCTTTTGCGCAGATGTTTAATGATGAAGCGCATAAGACTATGATGGACCAGATGCGAGAAAAAGTGGCTGCTGCTAGGCATGCGACGTTAGATTATCTAAAAGAACACGGAGATGTTTCTGCAAATTTAGCTATTCCTGTTGCACCTTACCTAGATGTTAGTTTAGGAGTCGATGTAACTATGGAGGGATGTAAGTTTCACGCCGGAGTAGGCCCTGCGATAGGTGGTGCATTTGATTTTGCTGGTAGTGCCAATATTGCGTATGGTAAAGAAGCTGAAGGTTTTACTCAAGAAGTGTACGCGGAGGCTGGGGTTCATGTTGTTGGTGCTGGCATATCTTGGTATCACAGTTCATCTGGTTTTGGGGAAGAGATAAAAGCAGGATATATACAAGGAGTTGTGGTTGGTGTAGATTTTGGCTATACCTCAAGAAGATTTAATTGGAGATAATATGTATATTTGTGTTTTAGCGATGCCTTATTTATTTATACTATTGATTCTTTTGGCTTTAGGTGGAATATTAATAAATAGGAGCCTGTATGGAAAATTAAAATCCACACATCCTGATGTGTATAAAACTTTAGGCGAACCAACAATATTTTTGAATAATTCTATAAAAAACAGCCTATTGGTTAATAAGTTTATTTGGAAAAGGCAATATTTGAAGCTACGAGATAAAAAAACCGTAAGATTTTGCGATTTAGTATTGATTTATAGCATCGTTATTTGGATTATGCTTATAGTTTTTATAGCGGTAACTATTTGTTTCATATCTCGATGAACAGAAGAATCAGAACCGGCTGTCAATTTTTCAATATATGACAAAACCTCACACCCACACGCGCCACTTTGACATGCTCAACACAGCATTTGGGCCGGAAATTGCAAAATTTTTGGAGGATGATGATGTTATAGAAATCATGCTAAATCCGGATGGAAAGCTGTGGGTGGATTCGCTAACTTCTGGGCAATCGTATACTGGATTTATGATTCCAGCGGTACAAGCGGCTAACATCATAAAATTAGTTGCCGCCTCGCAACAAGCTATTGTGGATCGAGAATATCCGGAAGTTAGTTGCGAGTTACCCGAGACAGGAGCGCGTTTTCAGGGTTGGTTGCCGCCGATTGTTTCGGCGCCTACTTTTGCAATTCGTAAAAGAGCGATTCGTATTTTTACTCTGCAGGATTATATTCAAGCAGGCAGCATTAGGGCTGAAGAAGCGCTTTGGCTTAGCGAAGCAGTTAAAATGCGCAAAAATATTTTAATTGCAGGCGGTACAGCGTCGGGAAAAACTACATTTGCCAATGCCTTATTGCATGAACTTCACGATACAAAAGATCGTGTGATTATTTTAGAAGACTTGCCAGAGTTACAAGTTAATATTACAAACCATGTGAAATTGCGTACTTCTGAGACGAAAACTATGCGCGATTTGGTGAAGGGTGCTTTGCGTCTGCGTCCAGACCGTATTATCATTGGAGAAATACGCGATGCTGCTGCCTTAGAGCTTTTGAAGGCTTGGAATACTGGGCATCCGGGTGGAATATGTACGGTGCATGCCAATAATCCGCACGCAACATTAACTCGTCTGGAAGATTTGGTACAGGAGGCCATAAGCGCTGTGCCTAAGAGATTAATTGGCGAAGCGGTGGATATCATTGTTTTTATGCAGCGCGATTTGGCGGGTAATTACCGCGTTTCTAGCATTCATGAGTACGTCAGTATTGATAATGAGTATCTGTTGAGAGAATATTCTTTAGGTAATATTAAAAAAATTGGTATAATTGGTGGTAGGTAAAGAGAGATTTTAATTTGTTTTTGTAACTTATTGATTTTTAAGGAATTTACGTAGACATGTTTTTAAGGGAATTATGAATTATGAATTATGAATTTTAAGTTGAATTATTTGAATACTCAACACGATGTTTTAATGGACATTACTATGTTAAAAAAGATATCTAAATTTAAACAAAAAATTACTCTTGGGATTATACTTTTTTTATTGTCCCTAGCTGCTCATGCAACTAGCACCGGTCTTCCTTGGGAAAGTCCGCTCGAAAAAATTCTTGCTTCTTTAACGGGGCCTGTAGCTAAAATTTTGGGTGTAATAGCTATCGTGATTGCTGGTTTTGGTATTGCTTTTGGTGAAGCTGGAAGCGGCATGCGGCGCGTTTTCCAGGTTGTTTTAGGGCTTTCTATCGCTTTTACTGCCTCTACCTTGATAGTCAGCTTATTTGGTTTTTCGGGCGGGGTAGCATTTTAGATGGAAGGCCGCGAAGTACCTGGTTACCGTATCAAAATACACGATTCTTTAACTATGCCCATTCTTTTTGCTGGTGTGCCACGACGTTTTGCTATTTTGAATGGTACACTTTGCGCGGCTTTGGTACTGGGTTTGCACGCTTTTTATCTTTTACCACTTTTTGTGCTTATCCACATAGTAGTCGCCATATTCGCCAAAAAAGACCCTTATTTTTTTGATGTAATACTTGCTCATATCAGACAAAAGAAGTTCTACGGGACGTAAAAATTCATGTTTCGCATCGCCGAGTACAGCCAAAATACAGCTAAGCTAGCAGATTTACTACCGTGGGCGGCTGTGATTTTGCCTGGCGTAATATTGAACAAAGATGGTTCTTGGCAGCGAACTTTACGTTTTCGTGGTCCAGATTTAGATTCTTCCACGCCAGAACAGCTCGTAGCGGCAACGGCGCGTCTCAATAATGCTCTGAAGCGTTTTGGTTCAGGCTTTGCAATTTATATAGAAGCCAGGCGCGAGCCTTCCTATCCTTATCCAAATCCAGAAGAAAGTTTTTTCCCTGATCCTATTAGTTTGTTGATAGATGCAGAGCGGCGTGAGCAATTTATGGCCGAAGATGATACTTTTGAAAATAAGTATTACATGACGCTACAGTTTTTGCCGCCTTTGCAAACTTCTAATAAATTGATGAAGTTGTTTTTTTCTAAGCCAGAAGTGAAAGAGTCGGATTATCATCAAGATTTGCAAAACTTCTTAAGCGCAACGCGGCGCTGTGCTGATATTCTGCGCGATATTATGTTTGAGGTTGATTTTTTGAATGACGAAGAAACTTTGACTTTTTTACATAGCATCATTTCTGTAAAAAAACACAAAGTTTCATTGCCAGAAACACCGATGTATTTGGACGCTTTTTTATCTGACACACACTTGGTTGGTGGAATTGCGCCGCAGTTGGGGGATAAACATTTACGTGTTATTTCTGTCTTGGGTTTTCCTGACAGCACCTTGCCAGCAATTTTAGAACAGCTAAATCATCTACCTTTTGGTTATCGCTGGGTAACGCGTTTTATTCCTTTGGATAAAGTTGATGCTGAGACCGAACTTAAGCGTTATAAACGTAATTGGTTCGCTAAGCGAAAGGGCATGTTGCAAATCTTGCAAGAGGTGTTTACTAAGACAGAGAGCCAATTAGTCGATACTGCTTCTGTCGCAAAAGCCCAAGATGCAGATGCAGCTTTGCAAGAACTTGCGGCTGATTATGTTGCTTATGGTTATTATACGGCCGCTGTTGTAATTATGGACCAAGACCTACAAAAAGTTACAGCCATGCAATCTGAAGTGGAGCGTGTTATCAATGGTTTGGGTTTTACTACCATTTCGGAGACTTTTAACGCTGTTTCGGCTTGGTTATCTTCTATCCCTGGGCATGCCTATGCTAATGTTCGATCACCGCTTCTACATAGCTTAAATTTGGCGCATTTGATGCCATTTTCTGCAGTTTGGTCTGGTCCAAGTCACGATAAGCATTTAAAAGCGCCGCCTTTGATGTATGTTCATACTGGCGGTCGCACGCCGTTTCGCTTAGTTAATCATATTGGCGATGTTGGACATCAAATGGTGATCGGCCCCACTGGAGCCGGTAAGTCAGTTTTTTTAACTATGATGGCTTTGCAGTTCTTGCGTTACAAAGATGCACAAGTTTTTATTTTTGATAAAGGTGAAAGCTTCTTAGCCGCAACTTTGGGAGTTGGCGGTGGATTTTATGAGTTAGGTCTTAACAAAAGAAGCTTGGTATTTCAACCGTTAGCCAAAATTGATATTGAAACAGAGCGTGTTTGGGCTTTGGAATGGTTGCAGGGCTTATTAGCTAACGAAAAAATTATTGTTACTCCAGAAGTAAAGCAAACGCTTTGGGAAGCTTTGTCTGGTTTAGCCGAAGTGCCATTAGAACAGCGAACTTTGACTGGTCTTTCTGCGTTGCTACAAAACAATGTGCTTCGTCAAGCGTTACACAGTTACACTTTACATGGTCCTTTTGGCCAATTGTTAGATGCGGACCACGAAGAGCCGTGCAATCTGGCTTGGCAATGCTATGAAATGGAAGAGTTAATGAGTATGCCAAGTATAGTGGCGCCCATACTGAGCTATCTTTTCCATCGTTTAGAAAAATATTTTACTGGTAAGCCGACATTGCTAATTTTGGATGAAGCTTGGTTGTTTTTGGATCATCCGGTTTTTGCATCTAAAATTCGCGATTGGCTAAAAAGCTTAAGAAAACAAAATGTTAGTGTGGTTTTTGCTACACAATCGGTGGAAGATGCTTTAAATACCAGCATTGCAGCTACTCTCTTAGAATCTTGTCCGGCTCGAATCTTACTGCCGAACGATCGTGTTTTGGAACCGGAAGTCAAAATGGCTTATACTAGGCTTGGTTTAAACCCAAGACAGCTGCAGATCTTGGCTACAGCTACGCCCAAGCAGCAATATTATTATCAATCGCGCCTAGGAAATCGCCTGTTTTCGTTAAATTTAGGACAAATAGCTTTGGCCTTTTGTGCTGCTAGTAGCAAAGAAGATCGGGCTAAAATAAAAAAAATAGTTGCAAAACATGGGAAGGAAAATTTTTTAAAATATTATTTGGATGAACAAGGATTAGAATGGGTAAGAGAATTGTTGAAGGTAGGTAATGAGTAAGACATATAAAGAACCAATTATAAATAATCATTTTGAGTCTATAACCCCTTATCAGCGGGCAAAGCAAGAATGGGATAGGCGGGTAGGTGATGTACGTGTCCAAGCTAATAACTGGAGACTTATTGCGCTCGTATCTTTGCTAGCGGTGTTTTTATTAGTGATAGCTTTAGTTATTAGCATATCGCAAAACCGCACTAAGATTTTCGTGGCAGAAGTTAGTAAAGAAGGTCGAGTTATGAATGTTTTGCCGCTAAGGACAGCCTATCAGCCAACTTTGGCAGAAAAAGAATATTTTATAGCTAATTTCTTACGCTTAACGCACTCATTGCCGCTAGACCCTGTTGTAGCAAAACAAAATTGGTTGAATGCCTACCAGTTCTTAACAGAACGTGGTGCTGGTTTGCTAAATGAGTATTTCCGACAAAATAATCCAGTAAATTTAATTGGTAAACAGACGATTACTGTTGAAATTACGGACATTAATCCAATAAGCGCCAATACTTTTTCGCTTCGCTGGACGGAAAACACTGTAGACAATAATGGTCAAAGTTTAGGGCAAAAAAATGTCAGCGGTGTGTTTACTATTGTGATAAAGGCGCCGCAAACGCAAGCAGAAATTTTAAGTAATCCTTTAGGTATTTACATCACAGATTTCCATATTTCGGAGAGAGTGTGAGAAAATGATAGAGCCCTGTTGAGAGCTATGGATTTTTGAGAAGTTGTAACTTTATTTTATAAGTTGTTGATTTTAAAGGAAATGTCGTAGACATGTTTTTTGAAAGAGAAAATATAATTTCATTGCTGATAGCGGGGTTGCTGATATTCAGCAGTTCTTCATTTGCTGCTACTGTGGCAAATAAAACAGTTCGCTTATCTGGTGCTGATGTCATTTCGTTGGCCAATAAAAAAGCCACGCAGCAGCCAATTTCTACTGGTTATACTGGTTCTATCATGAATTTTAATTATTCCCCCGGAGCTCTATACGAAGTTTACTGCGCGCCTCTTAATGTCACAGATATTCAGCTACATGCCCAAGAACACGTTACAGCTGTTGCAGCGGGAGATACAACGCGTTGGCAAGTTTTGCAGACATTTAGTGGTAGCGGAGAAAAAAGATGTGAACATCTTTTGGTGAAGCCAATAGCTAGCGACATCAATACTACTCTGGTTATTACGACTGATCAACGTACCTATCATCTGAATTTGTATTCCAAAGATAAAACTTATATGCCTATTGTTGCGTGGCGCTATGTTGATGATGTAACGACTTCACTCAACAATGGAGCTATCGAAGACCCTGAGCCTAATGTTGATTTTAGTCACCTAAATTTTAATTATAAAGTTAAGCTTACTCATGGCCCGCGTCCGGAATGGTTTCCTGTAGCAGTGTTTAACGATAGCAATAAGACGTATATTCGCCTGCCCAAAAAGACTCAAGAGGCGCCAACGTTATTTCTTGGTACGGACGAGGATAATGGCCAAATTATTAACTATCGCGTTATAGGTAATTATTACATTGTTGATGCGTTATTTGCGGAATCGCAACTGCGTGGCGGACCAAATAATCAGATAATTGTGCAAATTTCCTATGTGAGAAATAAGTAATAAAAACTTATGTCAAAGCCAAATTTACTCAAAAATCATTCTTTGCCTAAAGCTGCTGGACTAAACAAGCCAGTTGTGTTAATCGCTGTAGCTGTCGTGGTTTTTGTTATTGCTTTTTCTATATTGAATGCCTTTCGTGTTGCAGCGCCTAAAAAAACAGGCGTAAATACTACGGAAATAAGCAATTCAGAAAAAGTGGAACCCAAGAATTTGGCAATGATTAATGAAATGATGAATTCTTTGCCTAATTCTTATCAGGAAACTAGTAAAATTCAGCGCTTTCAAGTAGGTCCACCCGTTGCAAATAGCCAAAATATACCAGATTCTGTACAGCAAGAACTCAAAACTTTAAGAGAACAACAGATCACTCTAGAACAGCGTCTTTCTGCGATGGTAAGTGATAAAACTGATAGTCATAAAAACAATGAGGAGGAAAGTACTGCAGGTAATTCTCCGCAAATGCAACAAGCTAAAAGTAGTAGTTTATCTTTTCCGGGTTTAATGCCAACGTCTGCTACTCAAACAGCAGCTAATACGAGTGGTGCATCTGGTACTATGAGCAGTCCAAGTAGTGGCAATAGCGATTACAATCAGCAAAATGCTCAAGATCAAAAAAAGCAATTTTTGGAGGCAAGCGCAGATATTCCAGATATTTATGATCAACACCAAGTGGCAACACCTATTTCACCTTTTGAGGTACAAGCGGGTACTTTGATTCCAGCTGTTTTAATTACTGGGATTAATTCCTCTTTGCCAGGAGATGCGATTGCCCAAGTAAGGCAAGATATTTACGATACAGTGGCTGGCAAGTATTTGTTGATTCCTAAGGGCTCGAAAATTATGGGCGCATACGATTCGCAAATTTCCTATGGTCAAAGAAGGGTTTTAATCGCTTTTACACGCGTTATTCGACCAGATGGCTCTTCTATTTTACTTAGTAAATCTGGTGGTGCTGACTTAAAAGGGCAGGCTGGTATGGAAGGGGATGTGGATAATCATTGGATGCGTATTTTAGGTGCAGCTACTCTGTCGACCATTTTAAGTGTAGGTACAGGAGTTGTTGCAGATCGTAGTAGTAACAATAACACTTATTATCCTAGCGCCAAGCAAGGAGCCATTTTGGGGGCAGCTAGTGGCGTTTCTCAAGTTGGGCAGTCTATTTCTAATCGTGCTCTCAATATCCAGCCAACCTTGATGATTCCGCCAGGCTTTCTTTTTAATATTATTGTACAAAAAGACATGATTCTAACTCCATATAAGCTTAAAAATAGCAGGCTTTCGGATTTGTCGCAGGTAGATGAGAAAAAGAATGTTGCACGCTAGAACTGTAAGATTATTTTTGTATGTTGTTTTCCGAAGATGTTGAAATTTTGGATAATCAAATAATTGCCAAGGGTAGCGCAACCAAACGGCCTTATTACGGCTATGATGATCCAAATCTCTGATACAAAAAACCGCCTGAAATTCAGGCGGTTTTGTTATGTTTGACAAATAAGGTAATTAGGTAT
>Ga0172379_10006712_pt1 | contig 15254 bp, 14 predicted proteins | sample GrowelOW334metaG_FD_119756 | JGI IMG/M metagenome (GOLD analysis project Ga0172379, IMG submission 119756) | Groundwater microbial communities from an aquifer near a municipal landfill in Southern Ontario, Canada - Groundwater well OW334 metaG | ecosystem: Environmental > Aquatic > Deep...
AAAGGAGCATCGCTGAGAAAAAAATACATCAATAAATAATCTATATTTGAACAACAAATCCACCATTTAACATTTGGTCCAATTTGTGCCGGAATGGTGGTTCAGTTTGCAGCGGAATAATCAATTTGTTTGAAATGGGACAAAATGTACCAGGTTTTAAGGAGTATACTTGAAACATTGATTTTGTTATAAAATGACATCTTGCAGAAAGAACCAAGTTTCGGTTTCAAACGGTTACCGCTATTAGTAAGTGTGAAGTGCATGATAAAAAACAAAGTACTACCCAAAGGATTTTGATTGAAACTGAATTTATTTGCTGCCACGATAGCTCCATACAATCGCTTGCTTGAGCAGCTTTCTGAAATTAGCATCCTGAAAGGTTGGAGCGGCATGCCCGCTTTGCAGGGTAACGACTCTTGCCTTACCGTAGTGCCAGGCCCAGCCGATGACGGGATTACTTGATTTTTCTGTTGTGGTTAAGAGCGGTTCAACTCCGTTTGCTACATAATATCCTTTGTAGGTCTCATCGAAGGCTTCAAAATCCTTCACTCCTTTTGTGACAGGGTGTTTTTTCTTCACCACATTGACCATGAAGTGAATGTCGTGAATGTAGGTGCAGGCTACATATTCTTTGCCATCCACGGTAGTGGGTTTATGAAAGTACTTTCCTCCAACGATGTTCCAGTATTCCGGCCAATCATCGAAGGCGCAGATGCTATGGTGAAGTACAATCAATGGCTTACCTTCCCTGATGCATTCGGCGAATATTTTTTCCTGGTCATGAGTAATCGTCTGCCACATGTGGTAGAAAACCAGAACGTCGTAATTTTCCCTGTTTTCAGGAAGAAACTGATCGAAGGCAGCCGGAAATTCCACTATCTGGCTGGTAATATCCTTACCCAGGCTGGCAAGCATTTCATTGAACTGGACTTTGTCATAACCATGTCCGCCAGTCACAACAAGGATTCTGATGGGTTTTTTGGCGTCAGATGACACAGGGACAAAGAATAGAATAGAAAAAATAAGGATCAATAGAGCAAGATTGGTTTTCATAAGTCTGGTACTTTAATCAATATCTAAAAATAATCACAATCTTCTTATGTCGTTGACCTAAGCCAAAATTATAGGAAAATGATATTAAATAACAGAGGGGATGACTAAAAATCACCCCCTCTGTTTTTTGTTCCTTCAATGATTGAGAAGTATTTACATCATACCCTTAGCCCCTTTTGGACCTTTCCCTTGCCTCATTCCATGTTTAAAAAGATCGAATTTTAGTTTCTGCTCATCCGTCAGTTGAGCACGCATTTCCAAACGATTTTTTGTCTGGATCTTGGCCATCTCGATACGGATTTCACCGATTTTTTCAATATTTTTGTTGACTGCTCCAAAATCGGGCTTTTCCGCTGTCACAAGCGTTTTTTGATGCGCTTCTGCCTCTCCCAGTGCATTCCGAAGAGGTTGAAGTTGCTTCTGGGTAGCCAGCATATTTGCTTTGAATGCCTCCTTTTGGGCATCTGTCAGGTTTAGCCCTTGCATACCCTTATGCATTTGATTCATTTGCATACCGGGACGCTGCATTCCACGAAATTTTTTCGCACCTGTTTCTGCCGTCTGGGCGATAAGCAAGGTAGAAAGGCTCATCAGCACAACTACCATAAAAATTTTTGTTTTCATACTCTTTACTTTTTTAAAATTATATTTCGAACTTTACCAAAACTGTCTGTTAGATCGTTGCTAATCAAAAAGGTTCAATCTGCTTCGAAATTATTTAACAAAGTTTAAGGATGATACTAAGAGATTGTTTAAATCTATAACACAGAGAATAACTTTCTATTAATCGAAATTATAGGGGATATAGAGATTTCTGCCATTATGTATTTTCAAGAGAGAAACCCCGGAGTTACACAGAGTTGGAAAATCGCAAGCGATTTTCTCTCTGTGTAACTCCTTGTTTCCTCAATTGTATCTTTACTGCAAGCGCCAATTTCAAAGCCATTTTTAATCTCATTATTGTGCCATAAATTCTCTGTGTAAGAAATTTAAACAGCTTCAAAGTTTATTGACCAATAGTTTTCAGTGCATTTTTTATCTCCTTCAGAAACAATGGCACTTTGATTTTAGGATCCCCTTCACCCAAAGTTTCCAGAGGGAGGTATCCGCGGTAGCCGGAAGGCTGAATGATGGTCATCAATTTGTTGAGGTTCGTCTTTTGCTCAATACCATTTACAAACAGGTTCTCCTTCAGCTGCCAGTTTACTGCAAACGGGATGGATTGCGCAATTTCTTTGTACGGATCACCGGTTCGGTAGCTTCCAATGTCCAGGATCAAACCGCACCATTCAGAATTAACACGTTGGATGATTTCGATGGCCTGATTTGCTGTTTTGATTAAATCGTTGTGGTTTTGGATGGCCACCACCACGCCGTGTGCCTTGCCAAAAGCCACACATTCGCTCATAATCATGACTACCTGATCCACTGCTTCAGCGCGCGATGATCCATTTTTTAACCAGATCGACACTCGCTTTCAGCTTAGCAGGATCCTGTTCTGTAAAATCATTGCGAACACCGGTGCCACTTATCTCAACACCCATTAAAAAGGCTTTTTGCTTGATGTGGTAGAGATATTCATCAGATGGAACTTCTGGATAACCGGGAAAATAGTAGGCGGTAAGATCAACGGCATCAATCTGATTCAGGGCGCAAAATTCGATCAGTTGGTCGAGGTTCATCTCTCCGCTCAGAAGAGGTTTGCTAAAGGAATAAGCGTTGAGGCTGGTCTTTTGTTTGGTCGGGAAATTTTTTATGGATTTGCCATAAAGTTGAATGCCTGAGATCAGCAGAATTGAAAAGATGATGCTCTTTACCATGGGAAAAATCGTTTTTTTCATATTATAAAGTATTAGGAATGACTTAAATTCCAATTAACCACGAAGTACTCACAAAGGGCACAAATTATAATTCATTTGAGTCCTTGGTGTTTTCATACGGAAATATCATTGTTAAAAAATTGAATATCAAGTCGTACGTATGGAACTCGCATCCGCCAGCTGGCGGATACATCGCCTTTTGTGGGCAAAACCCATGCTCGTTTCCTTTGGGCCCTTCGCGGCAAATTGTTAACATTTATATAAATCAGCTCATTATCAGTACAGTCAGAATCCCAACCACTCCAATTGCCGATTCCATCAATGTCCAGGTTTGGAAGGTTTGTTTCACGGATAATCCAAAATCTCTGTTTTCAACAAATTTACAGAATTATTGAGAAAAAAAGAAGTATACAATAACTGTCTTGCGTAGCTGTTGTATGCCAATTTTATTTTCAACTTTGAAAATAATCAATAGAAGTGGCGTAGCAAATTACATAATATCAGCCACATTGTAATAGTCAATCGAACTCAATTGTTAAAAAACTAAAAATAGCAGTCGCTGAACTATAAAATATAGTTGATAAACTAAAATAAATAGTTATACTTGTTGGAAATAAGTATAACTATGAAGCATCTGACAAACAGGGAAGAAGAGATCATGGAGCTCTTCTGGCAAAAAGGGGCCTTGTATGTAAAAGAGGTCATCGACGAATTGCCCGAGCCCAAACCACATTACAACACCATTTCCACCATCGTCCGCGGACTCGAAGAGAAAGGTTTTGTGGGTCACGAGCAATTTGGGAACACGCATCGCTACGCCGCCATCATCACACGGGAGGAGTTTAGCCGGTACACCCTCAAAAGCATGGTGGGAAAATATTTCAATAAGTCGTATGCGTCGGTCGTTTCCATGTTTGTGGAGGAGGAGAAGATCTCCCTGGAGGAGATTAAGGAGTTGATCAATCAGGCAAAATCCGCTAAAAACAAAGGCCATGCATAACTTCCTGCTCTATCTCCTCAAATCAACACTGTGCATTAGCCTGCTCTACATGTTGTTCAGGATCATCATGCGTAAGGAGAGTTTTTTTGCAATGAACAGAATATTGCTGCTAAGCATTGTCATTTCTTCTGCCATCATTCCACTGCTTTATCTGCCAAAGACTTACCAACCACCTGTTCAGGTAGAGTTACTGCCTGTTTTCGTTCCTGTTAAAACCAATCCCGCAGCCTTGCCGACAATGGAAACCAAGGTTGCGGGTAGCATTTCTGTTCAAGAGATCCCAATACCTGCGATAAAAAGCCCGAATTTGGTTTTCTCTGTGAAGCAGCTTCTTCAATATGGTTATTTAGCAGGATTTTTAATCACACTCCTATTCCTGATTTATGGTCTGATAACCATCCTGTTGCTTTTCTTGAAAGCAAAGTCAGTAAAAATGGATGGTTACCGGTTGCTGATCATCGACAGGGAGATTGCTGCTTTCTCTTTCGTCAGATTTGTGGTGCTTTCTCAAAATGATTACGAAGAACATCGCCATACCATGCTCGCCCACGAGCAGGCACACATCCGGTTGTACCATTTTTTCGATCTGCTTTTGCTTGAAACAATCAGGATTTTTCACTGGTTCAATCCGTTTATCCACTGGCTTATCCGGGACATGAAGGAGATCCATGAGTTTCAGGCCGACGATTTCACCCTAACCAAAGGCATCGATGCAACCCAATATCAACTTTTAATCATTCAAAAAGGTGTCGGACCACAAATGTTCGCACTTGCCAACAGTTTCAATCATTGTCAAATTAAAAAACGTTTAGTTATGATGAACAAACAAAAACCAAGCAAAGCATGGAGTTGGAAGGTGGCGACCTTTCTTCCCCTACTCGCCCTGCTGCTGATGGCCTTCGGCAGAAAGGCGGAAAACAAACCTCCAGGAGGTTCGGGATTGTCTCCTATTGCACAAGTTGTTACAAAGGATTCAACCAAACAGTGGAGTGAAGGGGATTTTCTATCCTTAGACGGGCTCAACCGATTGATCAAAATGGGGAAAATCCCCAATTGGACAGAACCTGAATTTGCCTCCTTTGAACAGAATGGCAAATGGGTCACTATTAAAAAACCCTACTTTTCAGGCTTTAATTTTTGTGATGTTCAAATCGATTCAAAATCACAAATTTGGGTGAGAAATCATAATATGCAATTGAATTGGATTGAACTTCGTGACAGCATCAGGACTTATCTTGATTATGATTTTGCCAATGATAAGACGAAACCTTACTTTCATCCATGCACTGTCAACGGCGTGGTAAAAATGTCACCTCAATGTAATTTTACAATACTGAGCGACCAGAGCACACCATTACTAGATTATCAGAGATTACTGAACATCATTGGGAATACGATCCTGGAGATCAGAGGGAAATATTCAATTGAGATTTACAGAAAAAACTATAAACAGCTTACACCAGAACAAAGAGAGCAAATTGACATTGTGGTTCCATTGATGGGTCGGTTTATTAAAACACCTCAATTAAAACAGGAACCAAAAATTGTTCAGGAAAATCAAAAAGATTCGTCTTGGTTGTTCATTGAGATCAGAAGGGATGGTAATTATATTAACAATAAATTATATTCCCGAGAAGATTTCATTAACCAGATAAATGAATGGAAGAAGGTCAAAGGGAGCAGTAAAAGTTTTTTCAAATTTACGCTACCCGGATTTGAACTTTCTGATTATCGTAACATTGAGCTAACCGCAATTAGTAAGGCAACACAGATCCCCTTTGTTCAAAATATGACTGTCGACCAGCAAGCCATATTCCCCGGCGGATCAGATGCAATGTTTGAGTGGTTTAATAAAAACATCAGATATTCAAATGAAGATACAACTCATCGCACTAAGAAAGAGGTTGTTGTGAATTTTATTGTAAATACCAATGGGAAAATTGTCAATACTTTAATCATCAAAGGCATTAATACTGAAATAGATGAGGAGGTATTGAAAGTTGTTTCTCAGATGCCTGCATGGAAACCGGCACTAAAAAATGGCTCGCCATTCAATGCTGATTATACAATATTAATACCATTATATACAACAAAAGGGACATTTACGTTGAGTATGGGAAATATTACCCAGCCCTCTTTCTTCATAAATGAAAAGGATCGTAAGAAATCCAACGCCATTATCGTTGAAAAACAACTACAAAATAGTTCTGCAAAAGATCCTTCAAAAATTTATTATTCCATGCCCATAGTAAATGATACAACCTATCATGATCAAATGCCTATTAGAAAAAGTAAAACATTCAAACAAAAAATTAATAAGAGAAATGAACGTAGCAAAGCGTCTCTTGTTTTTTAATAAAATGTAGCTTTCAAAGTGTTTTTTGGCAAGATGAACCATTCTGGAATTTGGTTTCAGGCTATCTTAAATCTTACCTGTTCATTTTTCTCAAAAAGCAGTGGGCTTTGGTGCGGCTCCATTGTCGGTAGCTCAATAATTTGTTTAATTTTAGTTTAGGTTCAACGATCGATTTAAAAAGTAACAATAGACCGGAAATCAGAAAAGTAAATATTATTCAGTCAATCTAATTTAAATGATATGAGAAAGCTTTTGGTCTTGGTATTGATTCTATTAGGATGCTCAATTGCCTATTCACAAACCGTTTTGGAACAACCCAAGGTCGGAATGAGTACTGCCCAAAATGTGAGAATTGAAAGGATCGTATTAAGTGACACGGCCACGGTGTTGTTTTTTCATACCGAGGCGAGGGTCGGCGACTGGATCAGTATCCCGAAAGAGACCTATATCCAGCCGGTGGGATCCAAAGAAAAATTATCAATAGTGGCAGCTAAGGGAATTCCATTGTCGGAAAAATTTACGATGCCGGCCTCAGGAGAAGTCTCTTACCAATTGACTTTTCCAAAAATTGATCCTTTCGTAACAAAGATAGATTACGGAGAAGCAAATGATGGAGGTACCTGGTTTATCTACGATATCCAGCTCAAGCCGGAGTTGTTCAAATCAATCATACCCGAAAAGCTGACAGGAAACTGGTTCCTGAGCGACAATGCCCAATGGGAAATCAGCCTGTTCGATTCAGTGGCTGTGTATAAGAGTCAGGTTTGGAAGTATTTACGTTACAACGAGCAAAAAGGGACAGGAAAGTTAATGCTGAGAAGTGGCTCAAAGAACTTCACTCTTTTTGTCAAACCATCCGGAATCGGCACCTGCCAGATTGGTGAATCAGAAGCCAGGTTGGTGACTTACTCCCACACACCTGACGAATCTCTTATCCCGGCAGCAAATGATACCTTCAAATTACCCCTGTTTAAATCCGATACCGCCATCTACTGTGGATATATCAGGGGATTCAATCCGCGTTTTCTGCAAAGGACGGGGTTGGTGGCAGTAAGCAATGTAATAGAGGGAAAGCAGAACTCTATTCTACTCAAAATTTCGGATGATGGCACTTTTAGCGTGAAAATTCCGCATACGAATCCTCAGACGGTTTTTGTCAGGCTTCCTTTTTCCAATGAGAGTATATTTATCGAGCCCGGGAAGACAACTTTTCATTTGATTGACAAGGTGAACAAATCGAATCCAAATTTATTCATGGGTGACAATGCCCGGATCAATTCCGATTTGCTCCAACTAAAGAATTTCAGCAGCTTTAACTATGTTCAATTGATGGACAAAGTACTCGATTTTTCGCCGGAACAATACAAGAACTATCTTCAGGAGTTACAGAAAAAGGATCTTTCCAGGATTGATGAGTTTGCAGGCAGGCATTCATTGAGCGCCAGGGCAGTTCAGGTAAAAAAGATTGAACTGATTTACCAGTATGCTGCTTACTACATGGAGTATGCTATGCGTGTGGAAGGAGCCTATCGCACAAAGAATAAAATTCCTTCTACCCAACGCGAACTTCCGCTGAAACCGGAAAAACCAGATAGCAGCTATTATAGCTTTCTAACTGATGATCTTGTAAACAATCAGTTGGCTATTTTGGTCTCCGATTACTACTTCTTCATCAACCGTTTAAAGTACCTGGATATTTCAAGGTCCGGAATGAACATGAGTTATTCCATTCCCGACTTTGTAGCGGCAATGGAGCAGTCCGGCATTAAGTTAACCGCTGAGGAGATGGAAATGGCCAAACAGATGGAGGAAGCATTTACCCCGGAGGTGAAGAGAATCCAAGATGAATTTATGGGGAAATACGGCAATCAATCCATGGCTTTTTATCAGAAATATAAGGATAAGCTACTTCCATTTTATAAAGAAAAGGAAGGGGCAGTTATAACATCGGCGATGACGGAAGAGTACCTAGCTGGTCAGAAGATAGTGATTTCAGACCAGGAAAGGGAATTTCTAGAAGCTACTGATACCTTTCAGAATGACCCATTGGTTCGGCAGAATTTATCTGTAGTACGAAAGTACAGTAAGCAAAGTCAACAATTTCGCAAGGATCATCAGGAATTCATCAGCCAATTCTATTCGGAGAAAGTGAATGCTGTCAGGAATGAAAAAATGCAAAAAACCTTGGGCATCCAACCCGGTTTTGCCACCGACCTGATGATTTCGCAGGATTTCTGCCGTCCGTTTTCGCAGGAGATGACACCGGTGTCGGACGAAAAGATGAAGGCATTCCGGCAAAAAATTACCACCCCTTTCATTGCCAGCTATGCAGCGCAAAAGAACAACGAAGCCAAGGCCAGGCTTGCTGCCAACAAAAATCTGAAAGGGTCAAAAGCCAACGAAGTTCCGAAAACTGCCGGGGACAAGGTTTTTGATGCAATCATCTCCAAATACAAAGGGAAAGTTATTTACGTCGATTTCTGGGCCACCTGGTGTGCCCCTTGCCGGTCGGGGATTGAACAGATCAAACCGTTGAAGGACGAAATGGAAAGCGAGAATGTGGCCTTTGTCTATATATCAGCTCCATCGTCCCCCAAGGCAACCTACGACAACATGATCCCTACCATCAAAGGGGAACACTACCGCGTCTCGGAAGATGAATGGAATATTTTGTGCGGGATGTTTAAAATCTCAGGAATACCGCATTATGTGCTGGTTGGCAAGGATGGAAAGGTAATCAATCCCGCATTGGGGCATTACGACAACGCCAGGCTGAAAAGCTTACTGATGAAATATATCCATGAGTAATAATTAAGGGTCTAGTAGGAGTTCAAAAGCGTTAAGCAGCGGTTCTAAACAAAAAAGCCGCCGGCTTTGGTGCGTCTCCATTACCGGCAGCTCAATCGTTGTCAAATGTTGCATTGCTACAACATGGCAAATTTATAAATAAATCACCAAAAGCATTATTTTATTGAAATATTGTCTGCAAAATAGCAACAAAAAATTTGAGGTATATTATAAAAAATAACAGCCAGACTTATCAGCGGACCGAACGCGGTACTTACATAACCCATTACCAATGGAATAAAAGCTTGTCGAAGGGTGATGAAAATATCAGCAATTTAAGGCTGCCATAATCTGTAATTTGTTATCATTTCCCGAAGAAATGATGCTCCACCGCCAAACACAGCACATGGTACACCGGCAAATGCAGCTCTTGTACAAAATAAGTGCGCCTTCCGGGTACGTTGATCAGGATGTCGCACAATGCTTTCATCTATCCGCCTGTTTCGCCGGTCAGACCGATTACTTTCAGTTTCATGGCTTTGGCCACCATGCAGGCGTCAAGTACATTCCGTGAATTTCCGGAACTGCTGATACCAATAAGGATATCGTTTGGCCGACCGTAGCCTACCACCTGCTGGGCAAAAATCACCTCGCCGTCGATGTCGTTGGCAACAGCAGTGATCAGTGCTGTATGTGCCGTCAGCGAGATAGCCGGTAACCCCTGTTGCAAGTGACTTGCCAGGTAGCTTCCCCTTTCAGGATCAATGGCAGCAAGTTTATCCTGTAATTCGGAAGGGATGGGTCTTTTTAGTTCAAAACTCTTCATTAATTCACCGACGATGTGGTCGGAATCCGAACAGCTTCCCCCGTTGCCGAAAACCAGTATTTTGCCTCCATTTTCATAACAGGCGATCATTTGGTTGCACGCCTCTTCGATGGCAGGCTTCACGGTAGTTAAAGATGGATATCTTTCACAAAGCTGATCAACTAAAAACAACGTTGTAGGTGTTGTCATAATAGGTTATATTTATTCTCATAGATCGCCACACACAGCGCGGCATAATCGCCAATGGTGTCCCCAAGGGCAGCAGGCACAATTTTACATACCTTCATCGACAGCGGAATAGCCTCCTGTTCCAAAATTCTGTCGATATGCGGGCGGAAGAGATCTTCATTTCGGGCAAAGATACTGCCAATTACGATGCACTGGGGATTGAGGACATCCACCAAAATTGCCAGTCCACGGCCCAGGTATTCGCCTGAGATCCGGATGATTTCGAGGGCCGTTTCATCACCTTTTTTGGCAGCAATGGCCACGGTTTTGGCATCCAGATGATCGGCAAGTTCAGGTGCAGGACAAAACCCTACCGGGATGTTGTTGGCCAGCCTCTCCAGAACGACTGTTTTGGCCAGCTGGGCGATGCCGCCGCCGGAACAAAAACCTTCGAACGAGCCTGCTTTCCCAAATCCGACCGGTCCGGAATCGGCCAGTCGCATGTGTCCAACCTCGCCGCCCAGGTCGTTGGTGCCGGCATAAAGATTGCCGTTGAGGATCAATCCCGAACCCATTCCGGTGCCAAAAGTCAGGAAGATCATGTTGCGTGTTCCCTTGCCGGCCCCCATCAGCCATTCGGCAAGCGCACAGGCATTGGCATCATTCTGGATAGCAGCGGGAACTCCGTATGCTTCTTCAAATATCTTGACGATCGGGACATTGTCCCAGCCGGGAAGGTTTGGGGGGGAATAGATTTCACCTTTGACGGAGTCGAGCGGGCCACCGCAACTAATGCCGATTCTTTTGAGTTTTTCCTTTGGAAATTCGAGTAGCAAAGCGTCGATATGCGATTTAAATTCATCGAGAATCTCGACATATCCCCGCTGATCCGTGCGGGTTTCAAAGAAGATTTTTCGCAGAATGGTAAATTGGGCGTTACCGATTACAACGGCACATTTGGTTCCGCCGATGTCGAGACCAATGTAATAATGTTCGGAGTTCGATTCCATAATAGTTAATCCTTTAAAGAACATTCGGTACGGATCCGGTTTGGATACACGTACGGATTGCAGTAGTAGTTATTAGAACTTCAAAAGTAGTTTTTTTACTTTGTATTTGAAACAACAATCGAACAATCCGAAGATTACGAGAAATTGTCAACAATCCTTTGTCTATCCTCATTTTCCTTGTCATTCTTGCGATAAAGTTCGACAAAGATTATTTTTTGTTCATTTTCAAACCAGGCATAAATCAATCGCAATCCGGAGTTGACTCCTCTTCCTTTTAATGCTTTACATGCTATCTTTTTAACTTTGATGACGCAGGTTTTAAGCCCTAAATCGGCGATTCGGAAACTAAAAGGAGGCCTTTCATCCGGCTTCATTTTCAAGATGGTTTTTACTTCGCCCAAGTCTTCTTTAAGTGTCCGGTATCTTTTGAGCAGTAACTTCGAGTCCTTGTCAAATTCGGGGAGTGTGTCAAATTCCATGGGTCAATTGTCATTTTCATCATAAACACGCACTGAATAGGGTAATTCCCTGTAAAACACCAGCTCGTAACTTAGTTCTTTGCCCTCATCGGTAACCTCCCACGGCAAATCTTTGTGCGAATAATCGCTGATATAAGAAGCAGACCAGTCGCTCATCTGATCGATAACCTTGTCAATTACCTCCTTTTCGCTTGCTTTGAGTTCGGTTAAATTCGCCTTTATCAAGGGAAGAAAGCGTGTTTGCGGATAGCCGTGGTATTCGGTTTTCACTCTTTGCAATTGTCCGGCATCAATCATCTGATTAAGAATTGTGTCTAATTTTTGAGGAACAGGGCCAAAAGGTAATTTGCGGTATTTAGCGCCCGTAAGATGCTCTTCGTACAATTCATAGTAATTGAAATCTGAAAAATAGAGTAATTTGTTAAGTACCGTCTCGCCGACATTGGGTTTGCCTGCACACCGCTCTAGAATATACAAAAGCACATTCTTGAATTTATTTATTTGTAAAGTTGGAACTGAAATACGTTCGCTGTTTTTTTGGAAGCCTTGTTCCGTATTACCTTCAATTTCCTGACTAAACTTGAAATCTTTGGCAATAAATTCATCCAAAGAAAAGCCCAAAACAATGGACAGATTTTGTAACTCCATCATATCAATATTTCTGTTGCCGAGTTCAATCTGCGCCAGGGATGGTCTGGAAATTTGTATTTTTTTAGCTAGGTCCTCCTGGGATAGACCCTTTATTTTCCGAAGTTTGGCTATTCTCTGACCAATTTGCTTCTGAGATAGTTTTGTGTTCATATTATTCCTGTTTTTTGCAGTTATATTTTAGAACGAAGGTACTAAATGTTTTAATATAAAACAAATACATGTTCATAAATGAAACATTTATTTTCACAGCAATGGTCACAATAGGTCACAATAGAATTTCGATATTCATTACCTTTGTCTCCGATTCAATCACTACACTATAGATTCCCATGAAGTTACTAATCCCGTTTTTTGCTATACTGTTGTACTTTGCAGTAACATCTTGCCACAAACCAGCAAAAGTAGATGAGCAACTACTTTCTGCCAACTGGTCAATCATCTCATCCAAAAAAACAACGCTGGACGGAGTCGCTTTGACCAACTCCAACGATTTTGACCAGTCGCAATGGGTCAAAACCAAAGTACCCGCTACCGTGATGGGTGCGCTGGTAGATGCCTGCGTCATCAAAGATCCCTTCTTTGGGAAAAACCTGGAAAGTATTCCCAAAACTGATTTTAAGGATCCTTGGTGGTTCCGCACCACATTCGACCTCGATGGGTACAATACGAACCACGAGGTGGCCCGGCTCTTGCTCGACGGAATCAACTACCGTGCCAATATTTGGCTGAACGGCATACAGATCGCTTCGAAAGACTCCATTTATGGCGCTTTCCGCCAGTTTGATCTCAATATCTCCAAACAGGCCAAAGCCAAAGGCAACCTCCTGGCCATCGAAATATTTCCTCCCAAACCACGCGATTTTTACATGGGATTTGTCGATTGGGCGCCTACACCACCAGATAATTACATGGGAATCTTCCGCGAAGTTCATATCAAAAGAACTGGATTGATTTCGATGGACTGAATTTTTGTAGCTCCGGATGTGGATCTGAAAACTTTGAAAAGTGCGACATTGGCAGTTACTGCTGATGTTACGAATTACTCGGGAGAAAAGAAACAAGTAGAAATAAATGGAAATATTGAAAATATCTCTTTTAAATCATCCTTCCCGCTCAACCCGGGCGAGACTAAACCCGTCAAATTTGATCTGAAAGTTGACAATCCCCGACTTTGGTGGCCCAACGGATTGGGTAAGCCCGAAATGTATAACCTAAATATGGAGCTGAAGGATGGTTTTCAGGAGGCCGACCGGCAGTCGAAAAGATTCGGTATCCGCAAAATTGAGACCTACCTCACCAAAGATAATGTGCGTGGGTATAAAGTGAACGGTCGCGAAGTGTTGATCAAAAGCGGTGGGTGGGTCGACGACCTTTTCCTGCGCTACATGCCCGAAAAGGATGCAGCGCAGATTCGGATGGTCAAAGAGATGAACATGAACTCGATCCGTTTCGAAGGAATCTGGGGAAACAATCACCACATCTTCGATCTCTGCGACGAAAATGGAATCCTGATGCTGGTTGCGCAACCACCCCTCCATCCTGACCTGGGCAACAGGCAGCGATGCCTATCCCAAAACAGAACTGGAAGCAAAATACATTGAGGTATTGAAAAAGATCGATACCACCAGACCTCTCCTTATTTCTTCGGGCAAATTCACCAGCAAAATTTCCGGTCCTTCGGGGATGAAGATGAATGGTCCATACGAATATGTCCCTTCGGTTTACTGGTATGAAGACAAAAAAACGGGTGGGGCTTTTGGCTTCAATTCGGAAACCGGTACTGGCCCGCAGATCCCGCCAATCTGGTTTATCAAACAGATGATGCCTGCAGAGAAGCTGTGGCCTCCGATGAATGATCAATGGGACTGGCACTCTGGAAGGAAGGATTTTGGCTCGGTGAAGGTTTATCTCACCGCATTGAACAAAAGATATGGTGAACCCAAGAATCTGGAGGAGCTGGCATTGAAAGCTCAACTGATGAATTACGAGGCGATCCGGCCCATGTTCGAGGCATTTGTTGTGAACAAACCCGTCTCAACCGGAGTGGTCCAGTGGATGCTCAATTCACCCTGGCCCGAGTTATACTGGCAATTGTACGACTACTCCCTGATGCCGACAGGTGCGCTGTATGGCACCAGGAAAGCTTGCGCGCCGTTGAATTTGATTTACAACTACTTCGACAAAAAGATCTATGTTAGCAACGATGGGGTGGGTGCCATGGAGAATTTCGATGCTGAAATTTCTCTTTGGAACCTTCAGTCGGAGAAGATATTTGAGAAATCCATTAAAGTTGCTGCGCTTGAAAATCAATCAAAATTTCTAAGCGAACTGCCTGCGCTCAAAGGCGATCGTGAGATCTATTTTCTGGATCTGAAACTGAAAAAACCTACCGGGGAAGTTGTTGCGGATAATTTCTACTGGATTTCAACGCAGCCCGATCAAATGGCCTGGGACAAATATCTTTGGTTCTACACACCTCAGAAATCCTGTGCTGATTTCACAAAGATCAATGGGATGACGCCTGTAAAGCCTGAGGTGATGAAGATTGAAACCACCGAAGGGGAGGAGGGGAAGATAACTTTGATGTTGAAGAATCCAGCGAAAGCGATCTCATTCTTCACCGAAATTGTATTGGAGAAAAAGGCTGCAGGTGCGCCGGTTTTGCCTCAGTTTCTGAGCGACAATTACATCTCGCTCCTGCCGGGTGAAACCAAAATAGTAGTCATTAAATACCATTTGAAAGATTTAACGGGCGATCAACCGGTGATCAAAATTCAAGGGATCAACCTTCCTGGTAAGATTGTGCTGTAAAATTTTGTTACACAGAGGAACACAGAGAAGCACAGAGTTACACAGAGAAAAAAATAGTTTGGAAAGTTGAGGTATTCAGACATTTAATTTCCACCCTTAGACAAGCTTCTCAGGGCGGGGTAACCCTTCAAACTTTTTAAACAATTCAAACTCAAATCTTTTAAATTTTTCTCTGTGTAACTCTGGTGCGCCACGAGGCGTGCGTCAAATATAATTAAATACCTATAAGGATGAAAGAACCTTACGGCCCAATTTGCCATTCAGGCTGAAGATCACCTGACACATTGCAAGGA
>Ga0172379_10006713_pt1 | contig 15253 bp, 17 predicted proteins | sample GrowelOW334metaG_FD_119756 | JGI IMG/M metagenome (GOLD analysis project Ga0172379, IMG submission 119756) | Groundwater microbial communities from an aquifer near a municipal landfill in Southern Ontario, Canada - Groundwater well OW334 metaG | ecosystem: Environmental > Aquatic > Deep...
AATTATCAATAAAAACTCCATCTTCAAATAAAGGCATTAAATCTTCTTTAAGATATTTAACATCAATTTTTTGAACTAAATCATTTCATTTCAAATACAGCTCTTCTAGATTATCGATTTTCAAGGTATCTTTGATAAATTCCATATTAGGAACAATTCCCTTTTGAAGATATCAAAGCAAATCGAAATAGTCTCTACCTTTGAAATTAAAACTTTCATCATCACCTTTAAAATATTTACGAGTAAAAATGGCGCAAATTTTAGAGGCCATTAGGGTTTCTAAATTATAGTTTCTAATGATGAAATTAAAACCCAAAGCCGAGACAGAAGTTAAATCAGTTTGATAAGTACCAGAGATAGCATCGGATATTTCCAATTTAACATACAACTTATCAGAATCGTTTTCTCCAGCAAGTCCTAGTTCTTTTAAAATTGGAAATTTAAAATATATTTTCTCATAATACCCAGAAATGGAATATTCTACATTATCAACTAGAAGTTTTTGTTTAAAATACTTTAAAATATCTTCAGCTAATTCTTTTTTATTGACAGTCGCTCCTTGTTCAGTATCCATATCAATGTCTTCAGACAGTCTGTTCAAACCATAACAAACACGCAAGGCACTACCACCGATAAAAATCAAATGTCTACCATATTCAGAATTATATAAAAAATTCAAAAAATAATATTGAAGATGTTGCTTAAGAAGATTACGAATTACTTCTTTGGGAACATCGGTCTCAATTTTATTAGCAACAATTGTTTTTAATTCTTGTAAGATCATGATTTTTTTATTTATAAATACTTTTTTTTAAAATACTAGCAATACGTTTCATTTTTTTTGATTTTGATTGCAAACAATAGTCATAGAATAAATTAAAGTCATCTTTTGAAAAATTTTCCCAATTAATACGTAAATCTTCTAAAATTTCTTGTTTTAATTTAGAACTGATATTTTTTTTGAGATATAAGTAGTCAAAGACTGCTTTAGATTTATTAGCTTCAAAATAAACATTAGAAAGATATCTTTTTTCATTATAGCCAAAATAAAAATCTTTTTTTATAGAAAAATAAATAAAAGATCCTAAAAAATTCTGATATTGTTTTCTAGTTTTTAATGTAACTGAGGTAATACCATATATAGCTTCAGTAAGTAGATTATATTTTTGCATAACATATTCTTTGCTTAAATAGGAAGGGTTCTTTAATTGACTAGCAACATATTCCCTTAAACCGTCTTTATCTTTGGCTCTAATATAAAAATCATTGGATATATAAAGTCCATTTTTAAGTTTTAAAATGTCACCAGTCTTAAAGGCGTATTTTATTTGGGCATTTAATGTGTTCATTTTCCCTTTAAAATATATTGCTATATTTTGCTTAGAGAACAAAGGCATATTTTTAATAATATCTTTTATATTTTTTCCCATTTGATTCAGTTTTAGTATGTTTTATATACCAATTCTACATTAAAACGTAATAAAAGTCAAGAGGCATATCACAAACTCTATATTTTAATACTAATGAAAAACAAGTAATATTCATCCAAAAAAGTTAATATCTCGTGAATTATGGCCACAATATAAGTGCAATTCATCGGTTTTGAAAAATCCTATTTATGGATCGATATTTTAACTTTTCTTAGTAGAAATATACCAACAACTACAAAGACCGCCATGGAAATAACAGCAATACGATAACGAATTGGACCAAAACCAATTAATCCAGAGGTAATTAATCCTCAGGCTACTGGGCCAAAAAGGGTTGAAAATCTTTCAGCTAGAGTATAAAAACTAAAACCAAAGTTCAGTTTTTCTTTTGGGCAAAGAGCGGTCATAGTAGCGCGCGATACCGTAAAAGTTGAGCCATAGAAAAATCCCATTAAAATAGATAGTCCAATAAATACTGGAAAACTAGTAGCAATACCCATGAGTGGTAAAATTACAACTCAACTCCCCAATACAATTGATAAAGTTCTTTTTAACCCTATTTTGTCAGCTACTAAACCAGTACAAAAAGCACCAACAACTGAAGTTAAGAGAATGCCAATCAAAAGCATCGACTTTATACCATCGGAAGCTCCAAAAACTCTTTCAACATATATTGGAAAATTATTTTGGGAAGTAACAATCGCATCATTAAAAAAGAAATACGCAAGTAGAAATAAACCCATGCCTGGAGATTTTATAAGATCTTTAAACTGATTTCAAAAGTTTTTATATTCCTCTTTGAAATTAATTTTATAATTAGATAATTCTTGTTTTGGCAATTTGAAAAACAAAAGCATTGGCAAGGCAAGGATAAAAAACAAAACGGTGGCTGGTAAAAAAGTTTGAGCTCTACCGGCTTCGCCAAATAGATAAACGGCGCCAGAAGCTAAGGGTAAAGTTATTAATAAACCAAAAACTTCCCCCAATAAATTACCAGCTTCGCCAATACCTGATACCTTACCCCATTTCTCGGGGGGAGCAATATAATGCAAAAGTGCATTATAGAAAACAAAAGAAAATTGATAAAAATAATTAGCTAAAACTAAAAATAATACCGCTAAAAATACTTGATGAGTAAAAAATAAAGTTATAATTGATATAATTAAAAATACAAAAAACGAAATAATAGTAATTCAATTAAGATATTTTTGTTGTTGACCATTTTTGTCGGCAATGCTACCTAAAATTGGAGCAGTTAGAAATAATAGAATTGAAGCAAAAGAAAAAATCATATTAAATCAAAAATCTGAAACACCTCTATCTACAACTAATCATTGAGAAAAATATAAAGCAAAAACGATTATGGCAATCGAATTAGCAAAATCATAAAGAGTTCAGAGAAAAATATTTTTCTTATTCATAATTATAATTTTATTGATTAATATTAGTATATCATATTTTTAAAAAAATCAATAATTTTATTATTTGTATTTTAAATAAAATATGATATAATATTAATACCTTATCTATCCAAAAGGGTCACCAGTCGCGGATTGCTTTTAATTCATTTTTTAAAGCATTCATACCGCCGCCAGCCTTCTTTTAAAAAGAAGACTAGAGTGTTTTAGCACTTGATTGGTGACCTATCTATTAGCACCTTTAAAAATTGTTTTATTATATCTTTCATCGCCAGTTTGTGACAAATCCACCTCCGTTAAGGAGTCGAGCTTTTGTCGCTAGTGAGATTACTTATAAATCTCATAAAAGGTAAAACCTTTGCTGGCGACCTTTTATTTATCTCAAATATTATCATTACCAAAATGACCTCAAAGAGAAAGTTCTTTAAACCGAGGTTTTTTTAATTCTAATTCTTTAATAATATTTTGAGGGGTAAATCTTAAAACAATATCATCAGAAGCTTTTATTTCCAAACCATCAATTTTGATTTTCACAGTTAAAGGCTCAATCTTTCCGATAACATAGACAACTTCTACCAATACTTCTTTGCTATCAGTTGATTTTAATATTTCTACTGCTACTTTACGAGCCATTAAAGCGCCAGATAAATCAACCTTAGTAGAATCCTTGCCACTAAAAGCACCACCACCAACTGGAACTCTGGGACCATAAGAATCAATAACAATTTTTCTGCCAGTTAGACCAGTGTCAGCATCGAAACCCCCTTGGTTTCAATCGCCAGATTCATTAATTCAAAAATTGATATTTTGAAAATCAATATTTTGTTCTTGCAATCAAGAAAGAATTAAAGATTTTAAAATATCTTTAGAAACATTTTGAAAACTAGCTACAATGTCAGTTATTTTTTTATCATCATTAATTGTAATTTGAGTTTTGCCATCAAAAGGATATTTATTAAAAATGAATTTACATAAATTTCGAGCTAGCTCATATTCCAAAGGTATTAGATTTTTAGTATCTAAACAAGCATAGCCGATCATAATACCCTGATCACCAGCACCACCAATATCAACGCCTTGAGCAATTGACGGTGATTGGTTTTCAATATTTACTAAAATTTCAAAATTTAAATCATTGATTTCTTTTGAAATTATTTCCTTAAAATCAATAATGGCTTTAGTAGTTACCTCCCCCATAATTACTATTTTTTTATGGCCTCCGAGAGTTTCAATTGCAACTCTTGAATTAGGATCTTGTTTTAAACATTCGTCTAATATTAAAGCGGAAATGCGATCGCAGATCTTATCAGGATGCATTGGTGAAACAAATTCAGCAGTATACATAGTTTTTAATTTAAAATTTTTAATTAAGAAAAATCACTTTCCAGAAGAAAAGTGATTCAATACAAAAATGTATGAGTGTCGACCTTATCTTCCCCGTGAAACGGGACTAGACTTGGCACCTTGCTCTTTTGGTTGAGTAGGTTGTCGGTGGTTTGACGGGCTAGGACCCTGGCCACTCTCTTGATAAGTTACGACAATATATTAGTAAAGTTTTTTGAAATTGTCAATAGAATTCTATTTTCCTTTTAATTCTAAATCTAATTCTTTTAAAAAGATTTTAAGAAAAGTTGTTCGGCGTTTGGCAATTTTTTTCGCAGTTTTGGTATTCATTCTTTCAACAACTTTTAAAAGTCTAGCATAGAACAAATCAATACCAAAACAAATATTACCTGGCTCCCGTTTTTTGCAAAAAGGATCGGATAAATCATATAACGGTCTTTGCATTTGCCCAGAAGATGAAAAAGTTCGCATAATTGATATAGCCCCAGTTGATTCCAAACGATCAGCATCCTGTAATATTTTTGATGATAAAGTGCTAGGAACAATTCCTTGGGAAAAGGAACATTCTTTTATACAAGTTGCTACTTCTTGTATTTTTTGTTGAGGATAGTTTTCAAAAGTTTTTAAAATAGCCTCAGCAGCTTTGGCGCTATCATCTTGGGACTTAAGCTTGTTAACACTATTCTTAGGATAAACGATAATATCGTGAAATAAAGCTGCAGGAACAAGAATATCAAGATCGCCATTTTCTTGCTTAGCAATCATTTCGGCATTGGACAAAACTTGCATAGCATGATTATAGTCATGCGAAACATCAATGCTAGAGATTTTTTCTTTAGCAATAGTTATTAATTGCTGACGTAAGGTTTTATTCATATTTTTTGGTTTAATTTGTTAAAAAAAGAAAAGACAAATACGTCTTTCCTTTTGTATTACAAATTAAAATCCTGGAGCCCCATCAAATCTAACCATAGTAATTGTTTAGATTTTTATTAATAGCTAAAGTATAGTATTAAATTAAATAATTGTCAACTGGTGTTTATTTTGATTTATGTGGGCGTTTTATAACAGCATCAACAAACAATCTAAAAGCTGGACGATTTTCTTTCTCATAAATATATGGTGAACCAAGAACTTGGCCACATTTTGGGCATTTTAATTCTGGGATATCTTTTAAATTTAAGTTTTGTAAATTTGTCAGAGCATCTGGTGAAAATATCCTATCTAAATACATACGTCTTAAATTTCCTGGACCATCTTTTTGATAAATTGCAACAATGTTTTCACATTTACGACAATGAATATCTAAAAGTTTTGAATAACCACCCCTAGATGATTTGAATTTATCTTTTTTTAATTTAAATTCTGGTTTAGTCATATTTATTTATAAAAGTTTTTAAATCTTTATTATTAACTGTTTCGTTAAAACCTTGCTTAAAGGCGTTTTGAAGTTTTTTGGAGTTATTATCCATTGGACCAACTTTTATTTTGCTTTTTGGAAGTAAATAGATAATATCGACATTAGAAATTGATAGTATCTGTTCGGCTTTTCTAATATTTTCATAATAATTCTTTGAAAAAGTTTTACCTCGCAATTTAATTAAGATTGAGAATATAAAGTTATTGATAAAATTCCTGTTTTCATTGTCGATAACAATAATTTTGGTAGTGCCTAACTCAATTGCCTTAGCAATGTCTATTTTATTTAATTTTCAGCCATAAATATCGAAGTAGTTTTCATTATTAATTGTTATTGTCTGATTAAAAAGCAATGGTAAAGCTTTGGTAGCCCTTAAAACTTCAAATCAATCTACATTGTCTTTATTATTAAAGTATTTTACTTCCCCAGTTGTTGAATTTGTTACTGGAACTAAAAATTGTATATCAGAATTATAAATATTAGATATATTTAAAATGTCTTGTTTTCTAAAAACTTCATTAATCAAATAATTAATATCCATTGGCTGGAATACCTTAAGTGGATTAATGAATTTTTTATTTGATAGTAGCTTCTGCCAGATATTCTTTATCGAATTATATTGTTTAGATACAAAATACGAGCCTGTGCCAGCAGAACCAGAACGAGCAATAATAATATCTGGATTAGTAATATTATATTTTTCAATTAAAGCAGTTAGAGCCCCTGCCCCATAGCTACAGGACATGCCACCTCCCGACATAATAATCGCTATTTTAGATTGCATATTTTATTTTAAGCCTTTTTTAAATTTAAATCAGCCAACGATAATAGGTAAAATGAAAGTTAGAATATAATAAACATAAACATCGGTTTTATAATAGCCAACTAAATGAAATAGTTTAACAATAAAAATATAGTCTAATAATATAGCTAAAACAGTCCAGATAAGACCAAGTCCGAAATAGCACATAAGTGCTTCTCTTCTAATTTTTTTGAATAAAACTCAAAGAGTAAATAATACTCCAAAAGGTAAAATGACAAAACCAATTAGGTTTTTTGGTACAATACCATAAAAGACAATACCAAGAACATATCCAAAAAGTCAAAGAATTAGGCCTCAAGAAACGGTGTTTTTTAAAATATTTAGTTGTTTTGTATTCATAATGTTTAATTTAATTGTTTTAATTTTTTATTACCTATGGATTTGAAATTAGATTTACTTACAACTTTTTTACCAGTCTTTTGTTCTAATTCTAATCTGGCATTTTTAGCAATTTGACCACCTTTAATAGCTGGTATTTTGTTTTCTTCTAGGCCTTTAGCTTTTACAGCTTCAGCAATTTGACGAGTAGATAATTCGGCCAAAGAACTAAAAACTAATTCAGCATCAGTCATATGATCTCTAAGATTTTCAGTTTTAAGTTTTTTAAGATTTTTATGCTCTTTGATTGATAAATCGCTCCACTCTTGATGAATCAAATTTGTAAGAATTGCATATTCATCTTTTTCTTTAACTTCGTTATCTTTTCAATAATCAGTTAGTTTATTTCTGATTTCCTGCCCCATCATTCTTTGCTGAATTCATTTCTGACTATGACCCATTTTCTGTCAATTAGCCCTACCCCTATTGATAGATCTTTCTGGGTCAGTGGTTTCTTGAATTCTTTCATATCCAACTTTAGCTAATCAAACTTTGAAGGGCTCAGCTTTAGGACTAGGAATTGATTGAATAATACGTAACATAGTTTCGGTATCAGCAACATCGGTTTCTCTCATCTTGCCGTCTTCGGACACCATTTTCAACCGTACGATTTTATCGTACGGTTGACATCCTTCCTTGTTCAGTTTATTTCTTAAATCAGACCAATAACGCTTAGGAATACTACTACCAGTTAAAATTTGTATTATATCTATTATTGAAAAATATCACAATTCTTTTTCCTCGTCATAATGACGACGAATTTGATTACCTTTAAAAAGCACTATGGCTTTATTTTTTGATTGCTTTTCCATAATATTAAATTAATATTTTATTAATATAATTATATCATATTTCTTAAATTTTCAATACCATTGTTTGCAATATGAATAAATAAAAATGATGTTTTAATATTGTTCTCTTCTAAAAAATGTTTAATCTTAAACATGGTTAAATTACAAAAAGAAGTTGTCGGTTTTGTATTAATTCTAATACATTTTTCAAATTCCTTGGGAATATCTAATTCATATTTAATGGGGGCGTTTTTAATTAAAACCCCTTTATTAAATTTGTTTACAGTATACTTTTCTATTGCAGAATAATCCTTGGTTGACTTGGCTATCCCAATAATTAATTCCGGTTTATATTCAATAATTTCTTTACAGAAATCCTTAATGTCATTATTAAGTTTTTTGAATTCTCTAATACTTTTGAATGGTAATAAGTCTGTATATGGAAAATTCTTAAAAGTATATGCTAAAATTATTTTCATATTATTTTTCAATAAATTTAATTTCTTTAATTTTTAAAGATGTTGGCAATTCCGGAACATCTTTTAAACTGTAATCTAAATTTACAAAAACTAAAGTGATGTGTGGAATAATATTTGGATATTGAACTTTTTCAACATAGACGAATTGTTTAAAACTATCAGATAATTGCTTCAATGAATTATCAGGATCCAAAACCTCAATACATAGAACTTGATATTGCTTTTGCCACCCGGGCATTAAAAATAGTTTCCCTAACTTTAATTCTGGGAGCTGGATGTTCTTAACATATTTTCAAATTTCTAGTTTATTAACACTGTCAGCTAATCCATAGAATAATGTATAATGCAATTTTGAAGAAACATCACCACTTATAGCACTAGTAATATCAGAATAATACAAATCTTTAGAATCACAAAGTTGTTTTGTGAGGTCCTTGAATATCTTTATGTCTTTATTATAGAATAATATTTTAATATAGCTATAGTCTTTCATAATATTTTATTTACATAAGCTTTCACAAACAAACATATTTGAGCCATTAGTATCACCATTAGCAATACATTTTTCAATACAAGTTTTACATTCGGTAAATTGAGAATTTAAAAGTTGTTGGCATTTACCATTTAAAATACCACATTTAGCATATTGTAAGCATCTATCACCCATGGCATATTCCATAGTACACATTTGAGGAGCATTGGGGCCACATTTTATATCTAATCCATGGCAATTTTCTAATTTACAATTTGGATCATCAACGCAAGGCTCTTCTCAAGTACGCAAGCATTTATTCTTTAATTCGCATCAACTATACCCTGCTGAAACAAGACAACCATGGGCATCCTTGTCACCACCAACTATAGGAGGCTTAGTGGTTGTCGTGGTAGAAATTTTGCAAGCTTCTTCCCAGGTACGAAGACATTTGTTTTTGATTTGACATCAAGTATAGCCAGCCGAAGCGAGACAGCCATGACTATCTTTATCGCCACCAATTAAAACTTTAGTAGTAACTGTCGTAACTACTGGCAAAGTTGAAGTTGTTGTTTCAATAGCCAAAGGAAATACAATCTTTGGTTTTTGAAACTGTTGCTTACCAAAATTAAAACTAACTCAAGCAACGACAACAAAGAGTAATGTTAATAATGCGTTTTTCATGTTTGATTTTTAAAAAATTAATTTGTATATGATTCTTTAAGGCCTTGAAATAAATATTCGACATTGGGAAGACGTTGACTAAGAAAACCAAGACCTTCATTCAAAAGCTGATCATCTTTTATTCGAATTAATTGTTGGCTATTTTTAATCTTCGAAAGTTCTTCTTCTCTATATCTTTTAATTGCATATCTCATAGCTTGTTCATTTCTAATACCGCTAGCTCCTCCAGGATTAGTCCTTATTAAAGAAAATACTTCCTCATCAGTAAGATTAGGAAAATCTGTAAGATCAATTGAAGCACCAAAATCAATGATCTTAATAGATCCATCGTCAGCTACCATAAGATGGGAGCGACTATAATCATCAGATAGAATTTGATCATTCACTAAGATGTTATTTTCATGTAAAGTTTTTAAATGCTTTCCTAATTGAATGCCAATGTTTTTCATAAATTCAGGAGTACACCTTTGGGCTTTAATCCTAGTTAATAAATTACCTTCTAAAAATTCTTCGACAAGATAGTTACTTAGAGATTCAAATTGTTTGGGACCGATATTTAAATCAGATACTTTTTGAGCAATAGTTTTTTCGGCACTAGATTCTAATGGTTTTACAATAAATGTTTGATCATGAAATTCTATTTTTTCGCAGGCATTTTCCCCCCTACCAAGAGTTGGCAGAATAGATACTTTAGGCATTTCATAATTTTTATATACTTTATCATAAATGGTTGGCAACCATACAGAAGTAGTACGAACTGCCCTTCCAATACCATCATTATCCATTTTTTCTCGTAAAGCTTGCTCTGGAAAACTACGTAGTCCTTCCAACATTTCCCGTATAATTTTTAACTCATCTTCAGTATATTCTACTTTTTTAATTTTTTCTGGAAATCTAAAATTATTAATATCTTTTATAATTTTAAGATATTTATTATATGCTTCTGGATATTTTTCTTTTATTTCATCAGCTGATATTGATATGATTTCTTTTCTTGTAGTTGTTTCGGAAATCATTTTTTGACCTAAAACCGCTTCAGCAGAATTTACTTGTTGATTTAATTCTTCTGGAGTTTTAAATTTTGGCATTTCTGGCATAATATTCTAATTTATTATTAACTTTATTATATCATATTTCTTTAAAAAACAATAATCAGGACGACCCGGAATCGCCCTGATTAAATTTTAAGAATTATGTTGTTCAATACCAGCATACTTAACTCCTGACTTTTTAATGATATTAGAACATTCTTTGATATATTCAGCCATGAGTTTTTTGTCTTGTAATATTTTTAAACTTTCTGGATAAACTCGCTGCATCATAGCCACAAATTCTGAACCTGCTCCTCGAAGATTCATAAACTCAAATCAATAATGATCAGAATAGTCCTTGGTAGAATCAATGACTTTTTTTAAATCAATTAGTCCAGGAATAATCGGACTAACAAAAACATAAGTTTTAATCCCCTCTTTACTTAAAGTTTTCAAAGCTTTCAATCTTAAATTATAATTCGGAGCAAAAGGCTCCATTAAGTTTTTGGTTTTGTTTTCAAAGTCATTAATAGTAAAACCAACTTCTAAATGTTTAAATTGTTTTAATAAATCAATGTCTCTTAAAACCAAGTCGGATTTAGTTAGTATTGATAATTTGGTATTTTTATCTAAGTTTTCTAAAACTTTTTTAGTTAATTCTAATTCTTTTTCAACTTGTTGATAAGGATCAGACATTGAGCTCATAAAGACTTCCCCTTTAACAGTTTTGCGAGCTACTAATTCCGGTGCATTTATTTTAGCCTCAACTCAAGTACCGAATTTACCAAAATCTTTTCAACGACAAATAAACTTCGCATAACAATAGGTGCAAGCGTGTTGACAACCAACGTATTGATTTAAAACATAGTCAGCTCCGGGTAATTTAGTTTTAGTATAGATTTCTTTAGCCTGCGTTTTAATTATTTTCATATTTGTAATTTAATTATTAATTTGGTTTTTCCACAAGCGATATTGACATTTGTAAGGACCTTTGGTAATATATAGTTACTAAACACAGGGGTAGTCATTTTATATGTCTGCCCCGTTTTTATTTATCAAACTTCAATATATTTGCTAATGTAGTAAAGCTAGCGAAATCGTTGACTAACATTTGCTTTAATTCTACGGAAGCATGTTTTGAGTATGCTAAAACTCTCACCTTTCTTTCTTTGTGTCTTAAATAACTAAGAACTGGAATAAAATCACCGTCTCCAGAGATAACAACTACATTGTCATATTGTCCTATTAATCTCATTAAATCAAAAGTCATATCTACATCACAATTTGCTTTTTTAATCGGGTTACCATCAGCGTCCTCATAGCTCTTTACTGGCTTAAGTCTTAATTCATACCCAAATGATTCTAATTTCTGATAGAATTTAATTTGTTTAAGATGTTTATCAATTAAAATAATATCCTTTTCTTCCGTTTTAGAGTTATGCATTTTTTGAATTAAATATTTAGTCAACTCTTTAAGATCTATGGGTTTATAATAATCAACTATAGAATATTTAAATTTGTGTGTTTCTACCCCACCATAATATATTATTTTTGAGCAATTATATTTTGTTTGTAAATATTTTAATAATTTACTATAGTCTATTTGCCAATTCAAATCCTTTCCACCATAAAAAAGATTTGAAGCATCTACAAAGGCATAAACTATTTTATTATCATCCATAACGCAATTTTTAAATTTTAATTATTGTAATTTTAACAACTTTTTTATGTTCTTTACAATTTCGTCTATACATGGGTCTTATATATAAGATTGCTTGTAAAAATTGGCTTTTAGCAAAGTTGGAAATCCCGACTTTTTTAATAACTCTTAACGCTTAATTTATATTAATTTAATTATTTGGAAAAAGTTCAAGATGACAAAACGGTTTTAATTTCTTGATCAGACGCCAAAGATGTAATAATACTATAAAAATAACCGTTATGATTAAAATAACATAATACGACTTTTTGACTTTTAAACATTTCTGCATACATTTTATCTTCTTCGGTCTCAAGTTTTATTGTTCCAGTTCCATAAAAAGCATCAAACATATTGGTATCAAATTCTCAAATGTCTAAATTACCATAATTCTTCTTGGTTCAGCTTTGAGATCCAGCTTTTGATTTAAACCCTTCTTCTATAGCCGAACCCTCTTTGTTAATATAAATATTAATCTTATCTAAAAATAAAGGGGGCGTATTCGATGGGTTTAGACTTTTTAATGATTCAATAGTTGTTATATCGCTAATTAAAATTTGTAATTCGTTAATAATCTCAACGTCGTTGGTTTTATTAGCCCATTCTTTAATAGCAAGATTTTTATCATAATTAAAACTGAAGTTATATTTTGCATTAATATATGTTTTGAAGTTACTATTTGATAATTTTGTAGTTACAGTGGGTTTAATGTTAGTTTTGGTTGTTACGGTTATTTGTTTTGTATTGCTTAAAATAGTTGGCGTTGTAGTGGATACAATTGATGTTATTGTAGTATTAGTTAGCAAATTTTTATCTGCTTTATTAGAGTTTGGTAATGAACTCTTGCTAACGAAAACATATATTAAAAGAGAGAATATCAATACCACTTCTAAAATTATAATTTTCTTCATGGTGTTTATTTTAATTTATTATTTAATTTAATTGTACCATATTTTTAAATTTTTCAAGGCCTTTTGGTTCTAATATTGATATGTTTATATAGCCATCATTTGAAGTTTCACAATCACATTATTCCAAGTTCTTGTTTTATAGTAGTATAGGAAACACATTTACGATAAATATATTCAAAATTTTCATACAGATCTTCCCCGTTAGGTTGTTTAGTCCTTTCATTGAGAATATAAGCTTGAATATCTTTGTTTTCTCAGCAAGTTTCAATATATCAATCAAAGCTGTTGTAGATATCACGAATACTGAGCCAGCCTTGCTTTTCAAAGGAGCCCATATCTTCAAAATACCCAAAGAAATTATCAATTTCATAAGAAGTATAAATAGATTTTTTAGCTAATCTGGTTTTGTCTTCTGGTGATATTTTTAATTTTTTTAAAATATCTTTGTTTATAACAAAATATTGAAAACCTCGAGAATAAGTATCCTTGCCGCAACCTTTATCGGTAATATGAAAATCTAGAGCATCATAGTCGATTAAAGTTAAAATATCAGTAGCATATTTGTTTTTAAAAAAACCTTCGTTAAATCGATTAATAAAATTGGCTTTATTAGTATTGTTGGCAATATTTAATTGTCTAAAAGCAACAATAAACAAAGTAAATACGGTTCAGAAAACTGTAGGATTATAAAAAATTCAATAACGAATTAAATCCTTTATATAATTTAGAATTTCAAACATGATTATAGTTTAGAATTTTATTTATTATATGGGTTAAAATAAAACGTATATTATCATCTAGTATTAGGTTTGAGTTGTCTAATTAATCTGACTAATTTCTGGCCATCAATTAATTCAATTGGCTTACCTTGGGCAAAATACACAGCTTCACTAGAAAATATATTGGTAGTAATAAATATGCCTTTGCTCTGAGATGCATGGTCAACCAAAACTCCATAAAATTCTCTAATTGCTTTTACTCCAACGGTAGTAGTAATATATTTTTTACATTGAATATATTGTTTTATTCCATCTTTTTCTATTATCACATCTACCCCTCCATCGTAACCACTACCGATTCTTTCAGTTTTATATCCTAAGTTAGAATATAATCTAGAAACATATTCTTCAAATTCTCATGGTTTCACTCCCTTTAACCAATATAATAATTCGTTGTCAGTATGTCACTGTTGTATTTTGCTAAATTTATGTTTTATTCTGATCATTTTTTTTAAATCAGGCAGAATTTCGGTTAATAATTTTAATAAAATGATTATCAACCAAAGAGGCCACAAAGGCTTTATAAACATTGATCATATGTCTATTTTCATTATTTTGTTTATTTATTTTTTAATTATATAATATTTAAAATAATTCTTTCAATTTATCTTGATATTTAATATAGATAAACGAGGCCGTAAGTAGAATACCACCGAGAGTGATAAATACTAGAGTTTTATAGATTGGTTCTAAACCAGCAATATCTACAAAAACAATTCGAAGTATAGCCAGAAGTATTAGAACTGCGCTTTGTAAACGGAATCAAGATTTTTTGAAACCAAAACCCAGAATTAAAAATAGAAAAGCATAAATCAATCAAGCAACTGAAACTCAATTGGCACTAGTAAGATTATAAATAGCCAAACCACCGATAACAAAACTAGCTCAGTAATAGGCACCAGGATAATCATATTCCTCTTTATTATTTTTATCTAAAACATAACCAACAATAGCAAAACTAACAAAATAAACAAAATATTTAATAAAAGTGATTAGGTCAAAAGAATGCAAATTCCTAAACAAAAATCTTCAAGTATCAAATAACATAATCTTACTAAATAATACTACACCAAACACTGGCAACATTCTTTTGATAGGCTTTAAGTTGGTGGCAAAATACATTAAGCCTAGAAAAGCAAAAAGTAATGACCAAAAAATTGAAATTAATCTATAATCAAATTTCATAGCAATGAATAAAGTTAAAAACAAAGTTGAAAGAAAAATAGGAATAGGCTCAACAACTTTTCTCCAGAAATAGATAGTCAAAGTCATTAATCAATAAAAAATTGCCAAACTCAAAACTACTCAATGAAATTCTTGAAAAACATGACCAAAACAGCCAATCAAAAAGAACATTACTGGATTCATAATCATATTACTGTAGTTATAAGTTAAAAGTTCTTTATTGTTTTTGTCCTGAGATCAAACAAAAGATTGAACACTATGAATTGCAAAAATAAAAATTAAAAATATTTGATTGGCTAAAACAGACAAATTCATAACATAACGTTCGTTGTTGTTAACCGCAAAACAAATATAACTGCCTATCATACCCAAAAAATTAACAAAATGTCATTTCTTGGAAAAACCTAAG
>Ga0172379_10006714_pt1 | contig 15249 bp, 14 predicted proteins | sample GrowelOW334metaG_FD_119756 | JGI IMG/M metagenome (GOLD analysis project Ga0172379, IMG submission 119756) | Groundwater microbial communities from an aquifer near a municipal landfill in Southern Ontario, Canada - Groundwater well OW334 metaG | ecosystem: Environmental > Aquatic > Deep...
GATGTCCATAGACATTCACAAAATGCGAAACATTGGAATTTCCGCTCATATCGATTCGGGCAAGACGACGCTGTCTGAGCGTATTCTTTTTTACTGTCAGAAGATTCATGCCATTCATGAAGTGAAGGGCAAGGATGGCGCCGGCGCGACCATGGACTCCATGGAGCTCGAGCGCGAACGCGGCATCACGATCCAGTCCGCCGCCACGAACGTGCAATGGAAGGAATTCGACATCAATCTCATCGATACGCCGGGACACGTCGACTTTACGATCGAGGTGGAACGCTCCTTGCGGGTGCTCGATGGGGCAATCCTTGTACTCTGCGCCGTCGCCGGCGTCCAATCCCAGTCCATAACGGTGGATCGCCAGCTCAAGCGTTACCACGTTCCCCGACTGGCTTTTATCAACAAATGCGACCGTACCGGCGCCAACCCCTTTAAAGTTAAGGCGCAGCTGCAAGAAAAGCTGGGGCTCAATCCGGCATTCGTCACGATTCCCATCGGTCTCGAGGATAAACTCGAGGGCGTTATCGACTTGATACTGATGCGCGCTGTCTATTTTGATGGCCCCTCCGGCGAGGACATCAGATATGCCGATATTCCCGCCCATCTCCAAGCGGATGCCGAACGCTATCGCGAGGAACTGGCGGAAGCCGCGGCCATGTTTTCCGATGAGCTGGCCGAAGCTTACCTCGATGGCAACTTCACCAACGAAATGCTCATGTCCGCCATTCGCGCTGGATGCATTGCTGAAAAATTCGTCCCCGTATTCGTGGGATCGGCTTACAAGAACAAGGGCGTTCAGATCCTCCTGGATGGCGTCGCGAGCTACCTCCCAGACCCTACCGAAGTCCGCAACATAGCGCTCGATCTCGACAATGGCGAGAAGGAAGTCGAACTCCTCTCCGACCCAGCCGCCAAGCCCGTAGCCCTCGGTTTCAAACTTGAGGATGGCCAGTACGGCCAGCTCACGTATGTACGCATTTACCAGGGTGAACTCAAGAAGGGTGATGAACTCTACAACACCAGAGCGCGCAAGAAATTCAAGGTTGGTCGGCTCGTACGCATGCACGCCAATTCCATGGAAGATATTTCCGAGGGATACTGCGGCGACATCGTAGCGCTCTTCGGCGTTGAATGCGCATCGGGCGATACGTTCTGCGATCCCGACCTCAACTACGCGATGACATCAATGTATATTCCGGAACCAGTCATCTCCCTGGCCATCGAACCGAAGGACAAGAAGTCCTCGGACCAGATGGGCAAGGCGCTCAATCGTTTCACCAAGGAAGATCCCACCTTCCAGACCTATGTCGATCCTGAATCCAATCAGACCATCATCAAGGGAATGGGCGAACTCCACCTCGAAGTGTACGTCGAGCGCATGCGCCGCGAGTATAAGTGCGAAGTCGAAATCGGCGTTCCCCAGGTCGCCTATCGTGAAGCCATCACCCAGAGGGCTGATTTCAACTATACCCACAAGAAGCAGACGGGCGGTTCGGGCCAGTACGGCCGCGTGGCCGGTTACATCGAACCCTGCGCCGAGCAGAACTATGAATTCGTCAACCAGGTGAAGGGCGGCGCCATTCCCCTCGAGTTCATTCCCTCCTGCGACAAGGGATTCAAGGCCGCCACTCTAAAAGGCAGCCTCATCGGCTTCCCCATCGTGAACATCCGCTGCCTCGTCAATGATGGCGCGAGCCATCCCGTGGACTCCTCAGATATCGCCTTCCAGCTCGCAGCCATTGGCGCTTTCAGGGAAGCCTATGAAAAAGCCAAGCCGGCCATTCTGGAGCCTATCATGAAGGTCTCGGTCGAAGGCCCCAACGAATTCCAGGGCAATATCTTCGCTTCCCTCAACCAGAGGCGCGGCGTCATCACCGCTAGCACCGAGGATGGGACCTTCTGCCGGGTCGAAGGTGAAGTTCCTCTCGCCGAAATGTTTGGATTCTCCACCGTCATCAGATCCCTCACCCAGGGTAAGGCTGAATTCACGATGGAATTTGAAAAATACGGCAAGGTGCCCACATCGATTTCCGATCAGCTGAAAAAGGACTATATCGAGAAGCGCAGAAAGGAACACCAGAAGTAGAATTTTCGGATAAATCTTTTGCCCGCCCGCGGGAATTGCGGGTATACTAAGGGTTGAGCATGCACCCCGGTGCACCAACACCAGGGCGAACGCCGGGGCGAGACCTCGCGATCGCCGAAAGGAGACCACATGCTGAAGGAAGAATTCATCTCGAAAAGTCCTGTGCGCATACTGGAGAAGTCGATCGAGGGCGGCTTAAAGCCCGGTAACATCGGCATAATCGCCAGCAGGAAGGGCATAGGCAAGACCTCGGTACTCGTCCAGATGGCGCTCGATAAGCTCATCCAGGGCGAAAAGGTCATCCATGTTTCCTTCAACGCGCACACAAGCTATGTCATATCCTGGTATGAAAATATTTTTGATGAAATCGCCAGGCGAAAAAATCTCGAAGACATAAGCGATCTCAAGGACCAACTCGTTCGCAACCGGGTCATCATGAACTTCACCCAGGAAGGCGTATCGGTGGATCAGATAACCCGTTCTCTTAAAGCCATGATCGTCGATGGCGGCTTTAGCGCCAAGACGATTATCGTCGACGGCTTCGATTTTTCACGCGGAACGGTGGAGCGTTTTGAAAAAGTGAAGGAATTCCTCGGAGAAATGGGACTCGAAGCCTGGTATTCCTGCACGCTTTCGGGCGAAGATCCTCTTTTCGACAAGAATAACGTCCCCATACTTTTGAGGGATCTGCTGCCTTTGATTTCCGTTCTTGTCGTTCTCGAGCCTATGCGCGACTTCATCCATTTCAAGGTCGTTAAGGACCATGAGAGGCTGAATCCCCGCGATCTGAGCCTGAAGCTCGACGCGAAGTCCCTGCTCATCGCCGAAAATTGACTTTTTGCGGGTTCCCCGCTGGCTGCCCGCTTTCGCTTGCCAAAAAGCTGCCCAAATCGGGCAGCTTTTTTATGCGCGGAAACTTATGACGAAGAGAGAGAAATTCGCGAGGTTTTCGATCGCTATTTGGCCGGGATGAACTGAAAGGCGTCGATAGTGACGCTCGTGGAGCCTTGCCCAGAGGGGGGCACGGCACCATGGGCCAGATAGAGGTTCATATGGACTTGAGCGCTGGGTTTCGGTACGGCTTTAGGGTCGATGTAGGTCCAGGCGGCGATGAGTTGAGGAGAGCCTGTTTGCGGGCGCGGCCCATAGCCTATCCAAGACGCGAATTCAACCTTTCCCTCAGACCAGACGAAGGAGTAGGTCGCGGGGCCATCGACGCCGGAAATGTCGAAGGTATCAATATGCCCGGGTATTTCGTAGGGTTGAATCACATATTGCCCAAGAACTGGCTTATTCCGCACTCCCCATGCCGAAAATTCGATATCGATCTCTCTATGACTGTAAGCGCTGGCCGATGAATACGTGAACAGGCCAAGCACGATATTAGGATCGAGAGTGGACGGCGAGGTTCGCACCTTAAAAAGGTAGGTACCATAGCCTGTCCGCTTCTGCATGGTGACTTCCCCCGAATGCCAGATTCCCTCCTCTCGCGCAAGGCTGAGCGTAAGGGATCCTTCAGGGTTGAGCATTACCGAAAGGTCGCGGCCACCAAAATAATTATCCATCGGGCCTTCAGGTTCGAGTGTCTGGCGCACGATCCACGTGCTCGCGGAAAATGTCAGTGTCTGCATCTGGAGCCGTTCCTGGGCTTGCAATGGCGTCCATACCAAAATCGCGAAGAGCAGGGTAACCCGCAAGGCTCTCGCCACGGTCGATCCGCGATGTTCCATCGAAACTCCATTTCGCTCATAGTTCAAGATAGTAAAAGAGGGCATTTTGGCCAGTTGCCAGCACGATCGGGAAAAGACCGCCCTTAGCGATGGCATCGAGCGTCGCCGCTTTTTCGCTTCCTCGCGCAAGAATCATGGTAGCGCGTGATCGCTTCAGCACTGATGCGGCCAGCGTCATGCGAAGTCGCGGCTCAAAAGGCGCTGTTGTCGGCATGGCGATGGGTGGGTTTCCGGGCTGGGCTACCGTCGCTTCGAAGGAAGCGGCGCCGTCGCTTGCCGCTATATCGGCAATTGAAAAGAGGCCCGCGGTATGGCCATCCACTCCCATTCCAAGAACGGCGAGGTCGAAAATGGGCAATATGCCGAGAGCGTTCCTTAGCTCTTGCGAATAGACGGTACAGGCAGCAAGACGATCGCCTTCAGGCCAACTATGGATGATCGGAGAACGACCCCTCGTAGGCGCGGCGGCGGCGCGGGCGGCCGCCGCGGCTCCCATGCCTTCCCGCTCTCCCTTGCCTTCCCGCGCTTCCTCGCCCGCTCCCTCTTTCCCCACCCCGAAGGCCGACGCGATCATCCTCCCGTTGCGGTGCGGGCTATCGGCGGGCACCTCCCTTTCGTCGCCCACCCAGAGGTGGATGTCGATGCGCCCGCCTAGCGCCGCGAATAAGGGGGCGGCCGCCAGCGCCCTATATACAGGCTCGGGCGTTCCGCCGCCTGAGAGGTTCGCGTTGAATGCCGATTGGCCGCGATCGATTGCCGTCTGGATAGCCGCCTGAAAATCGGCGACAATCGCGCTTATCCAGGCAGCTTCGTCGCTAAAACGCAGCACGCGGCTAATCATGCGGAAAATTCCGGAACCGTGGAGCCGGCGGGATACATGAGAAGGCCGCCGTTTTCCTGAGACGCCGAGGCGTCGGAGGAATTCCATGCCGCTTCCAAGGTATCGACGATTTCCCAGGCGCGCTCGGACTCATCGGCGCGAATAAAGAGCGTCGAATCCCCGGCAAGAGCATCGGCTATGAGCCTTTCATAGGCTTCAGGCATGTAATCGGCGACTTCCCTGTACGAGAATCGGAGTTCGCTCGCCTTTATCGCGGGAATGCCGGGCACTTTTGCGTTGAACCTTAGCCATACCCCCTCATCGGGCTGTATCCGTATCGTGAGCGCGTTGTGGATCAAGGTGTCACCGCACTGGGCCGCGAAAAGAGCCACGGGCGGCCTTCTGAAATGGATGACGATTTGGCTGAATTTCGAGGAAAAGGCTTTGCCCGTCATCAACCTGATAGGAACCCCGGAAAAGCGCCAATTATCCAGTTCGACGCGCAGGGCGACGAAGGTTTCAGTCGTCGAATCGGACCGCACTTTCGCTTCTTCCCTGTACCCGCGGGCCTCGCTCCCAGCTTCGTCCACGCCTCTGATATATTGGCCCCGCCGCGACCGCGCGAGCATATCCCCTGGCTTGTACCGGGAGATCGAACGCAGCACCTTTACCTTTTCGTCGCGAATATTTTCGGGGTCGAGGCCCGCGGGCGGCTCCATCGTCGTGAGACACATGAGCTGAATCAAGTGATTCTGAAGCATGTCGCGCGCTGCTCCCGCGGAATCGTAATAGCCCCCCCGCCCTCCGATACCTTCGGTCTCGAATACGGATATATCGATGGATTCTATATGGTTTCTGTTCCAGACAGGCTCGAATACCGAGTTGGCGAATCTGAGATACAGCAGATTCTGAACTGTTTCCTTGCCCAAATAATGGTCGATTCGATAAATGTCTTTTTCGGCGAAGCTATTGTGGAGGATTGAGGTCAATGCCTTGGCGCTCACTCCATCCCTGCCGTAGGGCTTTTCAACGACGAGCCGCCGCCATCCGCCGCCCGAATCTCCCTGGGCTGTGCCCAAGCCCACCTGCCCCAGCCTCTCGGCTATCGTTCCGAAATATTCGGGGCCGACGGCAAGGTAGAAGAGGGCATTAGGTGGACAAGAACCACTTCCGCTCTGGGCTGAAAAAACCGCGCTACGCCCCTCGATGATATCCGCGAGACGCTGATATCCCGGCAGGTCGTCCAGATCCGAGGGAAGATAGAATATTCTCGACGCAAACTCGGCCCATTGCGCATCGGAAAAATTCCCTTGTCGGGCATACTTCGAACAGCTCTGCTTGAGGTCTGCCCTGTAAGCGAAATCGTCGAGCGGTTTGCGCGCGAAGCCCACCATGACGAGTTCTTTGGGCAGGATGCCACCGACGAAAAGGTCGAATAACGCGGGAAAAATCTTCCGGTGGGCAAGATCCCCCGTCGCTCCGAATACCACAAATACCGCGGGCAGGGGCGAGAAAGCCCCATTATCGAGATTGCAGAGCGGATAGCTCTCGGATGTGCCGATCATCGCGCCATCTTACCCCTTTGCCGGAAACCAATGGAACCACTGTTCCTCGGCTCCATTCAATATATGGTGAACTGCATCGGGCAGCATTCCAAACACTCGCCCGAAATCCTCTTTGTCGGTGATGAAGCCCATTCCCCAGCCGCCCGTTGAGAATCGCTCTCTCATGTCGACGAGCCTTTCATAAAGTTCCGTGGCTTCCTCTTCGGTGCCCATTCTATTCCCGTAAGGGGGGTTGCCCAATAGATAGCCTTTGGGCGCGAAGGGAGCGACATCCTCGGCCTTTCTCTGCTCGAAGGTGATCCAGTCCAAGATGCCGGCATCGTCGGCATTTCCCCTCGCCGCGTTCAGCGCTTCGGGGTCGGTATCCGAAGCCCTGATATCCACTTCGACATCGTGCCGAATCCGCGCCTCAAAACCCGCCCTCACTTCATCGACGAGTCGTGGGGAAATCGCGGGCATAGCCTCGAAGGCAAAGCGGCGCATGAGACCAGGCGCAAAATCGAGGGCATAGAGAGCGGCTTCGATGGCTATGGTGCCCGATCCGCAGAAGGGATCGAGAAGGGCGTATTTCCTGTTCCAACCGGAAAAGAAGAGCAGCGAAGCGGCGATCGTTTCCTTGAGCGGAGCGAGAACGACGCGCTTCCGGTACCCGCGTTTGTGCAGAGGATCGCCTGAAGTATCGATGCCGACCGAACACATGTCGTTGTCCAGGTAGACGCGCGCGCCAACGATATTTCCCGTCTCCGGCATCTCGCGCATGCGATAGGTTTCCATAAGCCGCGAATACGCGGCTTTCTGGGCCATGGCCTGGAGGCTCGTTTGGGCCGCCAGTTTTGAGGCGTTGGACCTGACGCGTTCGATGTGGAGCTTGGAATCCTTGTAGCAGCAGAGTTCCCAGGGAAGAGCGCGGATGCCATCGAAAAAGGCGTCGAAATCCCCCGCGGGGAAGCGTCCGAGCTCGATAAGGACCCTTTCCACCGTACGCAACCCGATATTCGCGGTCGCCAAATCCTTCGCGAGGTTGTTCTCGTCCAATTTGAAGTATATTCGGCCGGATCTGCGTTCAACCACATCCAAGCCCAGACGCGCGATTTCCTGGGAAGCTATTTTTTCGAGGCCGACGGCGCAGAGCGCTATGCCCCTCAATTGAGTTGCCATGAATTCAGTATGGAGGAGAAAAGCTGATTATTCAAGGCCGATGAGACTCGGCGATTGGCCGATTGACCTAGGACGAAATCCTCCCTATTCTTCCACCAATGACGAATCCATCACAAGGCGGCGCATCGGTCTCGCGTGCCTTCAAGGCGAGCATACCAGTACTTCTCGGTTATGTGACGATCGGATTTGGCTTCGGGCTCCTGGCCGTCAATTCTGGGTATCCAGCATGGTTCGCCCTGTTCATGAGCATCTTCGTGTACGCGGGCGCCGCGCAATATATCGGCATCGGTCTTTTCGCGGCCGGCGCGTCGATTGCCGAAATCGCCCTCATCACGCTCGTTGTCAATCTTCGCCACGCGGCCTATGGCCTTTCGCTCATCAAAGTCTATGGAAAGCATCCGCGCATAAGGCCTTACCTCATCTTCGCGCTCACCGACGAAACATATGCCCTTTTAAGCTCCGCGAGCGAGGAAGAAAGGGCGGACGGCGGTTTTCTCCTGATGGTCTCGGGCTTCAATCAGCTCTACTGGGTAGCGGGCACGGCCTTGGGATCGCTTGCCGGCGCCCTCATCCCCTACAAAATCGAAGGGCTCAATTTCGCCCTCACGGCGATGTTCCTCGTGCTCGCGGTGGAACAGGCGCTCAAACTGAAGAAAGCGCGTCCCTTCCTTCTGGCGGCGCTCTCCACCATCGCGGCGAAGTTCATTGTCGGAGACAGAGCCACGATAATCGTTGGATTGCTGGTCGCGACCGTCGCACTGTTCGCGAGCCGAAAATCGGGAGGCCTCGATGCTGAGCGCGACTGAGGCCGTTATCGCCGCTGTCGTGATGGCGCTCATCATCATCTCCTGCCGCGCCCTTCCCTTCCTGTTCTTCTCGGGCAGGAAGCCGCCGGCCTTCCTGGGTTTCGTCGAAGTTTACATGCCCGCCATCGCGATGACCGTCCTCGCCGTTTCCTCATATACCTCGATCAAGTGGGCTGATTCACCCCACGGTCTTCCTGAACTCATCGCGGGAATCGCCGTCGTTGCCCTGCATTGGTGGAAGCGGAACGCCCTCTTGAGCATCCTCGGTGGAACGCTGCTCTTCATGCTCTTGTCAAGCATGATCGCCCGCTGAGGGATTGCGGCTTGCGCGGGTATTCGATCCCCGCATCGGTCATTTCGCGCTTATAAATAAACCTTGTACTGCTTCTCGATATCCTTGATCAGCTTGAACTCGATCGAGTCCACGAGGGCGATCCAGCTTGCCTCGATAATATCCGTCGAAACCCCGACGGTCGTCCAGGAATCTTCGGCATCGGAACTTTCGATAAAAACCCGCACTGTCGCCGCCGCGGCGCGCTCGCTGTCCAATACTCGCACCTTGTAGTCGGTGAGGCGCATGCCGGAAAGATTGGGATAAAAGCGCTCGAGCGCCCTGCGAAGCGCGAGATCGAGGGCATGCACCGGCCCGTTTCCCTCCGCGGCGCTCACTTCCTCCACGCCATCCACCTCGATCTTGACCATAGCTTGGGCGCAGCGTGTCGAATCTCCCGAGGGTTGCTCGCCAATGGTTCGATATCTGCCCAGTCTGAAGAAGGGCTTGTATTTTTGAGCCGCCTTCCTCATGAGGAGTTCAAGGCTGGCATCTGCTCCCTCGAATTGATAGCCGAGCCGTTCCATTTCCTTGAGCCTGGCGAGCACCTGCGCCACGAGAGGCGAATCCTTCGTTGCTCCCGGATCAATCCGCCTGACCCGCTCCAGGATTACCGAGCGCCCCCCTACTTCCGAGGCCAGGAAACGCCGCTCATTGCCCACGTCCGAGGGATTCACATGTTCGAAAGAGCGCGGATCCTTCGTCACGGCATCGACATGCATCCCCGCCTTGTGCGCGAAGGCATGATGCCCCACGAAGGGCGTCCCCTCATCGAAAACGACATTGGAGATTTCGGCCACGCAGCGCGTCGTCTGAAAAAGGAGTGAGAGCGAATCGGGAGCAAGGCAGTCTACTCCCATCTTCAGCTTCAGGTCGGCGACGATCGTGGAGAGGTTGGCATTCCCGCAGCGCTCGCCAAACCCTACGAGACAGCCTTGGACATGAAGCGCCCCCGCGCGGACCGCGGCCAGGGAATTCGCCACCGCCAGCCCCGCGTCATTATGGGCATGAACGCCCACAACCACCCCCGGGCTGAATTCGCGCGTCACAAGGACAGTGAGTTCGGCCACCCGCTCTGGCAGGCTGCCGCCATTCGTATCGCAGAGCGCAATGCAGCCCGCCCCCGCCTCGACCGCGGCCGCCAAAGTTCTCATCGCGTAGTCGGGATCCGATGCATAGCCATCGAAGAAGTGCTCCGCGTCATAAATCACTCGTCGTCCATCGGCCACTGCCGCAGCGCAGGATTCCCCTATCATGGCCAAGTTCTCGGCATGACTTGCCCTAAGCACATGCTTGACGTGGAAGTCCCAGCTTTTGCCGAAGATCACAACCGTCTCGGTACCGGCATCGAGGAGACTCCTGAATCCCTCGTCGGCGGCGATCGAAACGCCAACGCGACGCGTCGATCCGAAGGCCACAAGCCTTGCCCTTTCAAGAGATAAGCGGGAAGCCTCGCGGAAAAACTCCAAATCCTTGGGATTCGAACCAGGATTCCCCGCTTCCACCAGGTCGATGCCGAGGGAATCCAAAGCTTTGACGATGCTGATCTTATCCTGGACCGAGAAACTGATTCCCTCACCCTGCGCGCCATCGCGCAGCGTGGAATCGAGAATTGTCAGGTGTTCTGTCGCCATATAGGTATTCCTCCCGCCACAATCCATTCCGGACTGCGGATGTTTGATGAGTTGATGCCGCCTTCGAATTTCTTTTTTACGAAGGCGGCTAAATAATGGAAATAATCGAAATAATGGAAATGGTGAGGGATATGAGTCCGATGGAAGGAAGCGAGATGATAGTCTGGTCAAGGAATTGGGAGCACTTCAAAGGGTGAGTGAAAAGGCCAAGGCTGCGTTTCTCACGGCCGGGCATGCCAGATGCGCGGGTCAATTCACCTGCGCTCTTCTGGGCAAAGGCCGAAAGAAAATTGGGCTCCATGGTCTCTCCGCTTCAATAATTCCCCTTGAACCAATGTTCAGGCTCTCAGAGGCTGTTGGCCACCCTACACTGTCGGAAATGCTCTTGTCCAGCAGAAAACCGGGGAAATGCATTAACTTTATTAGAAATATTGCATCTTTGGCAAAATTCCAGCATGCCGGCGTCGCTAAAGCGCGGCTTTCTGCATGTCGCCCCAAGCTGGCATAAAAGCATATGTTCCCAAGAGACTCCGCGCTTGACACATTCGCCGCCTTTGCGCTAATATCCCTCTGCTGTTCGGGGGTGTAGCTCAGTTGGTAGAGCGTTTGAATGGCATTCAAGAGGTCAGGGGTTCGATTCCCCTCACCTCCACGAACGGGAAGCCGCCTTTTGGGCGGCTTTTTTATTTTCTGTTAGCGGCATTGGCAAAATTTCAGGAAGCCGCGATCCGCTTTTATTCCTTGATTTTGCATATTCGCCACCTAAATCAAATGTCTTTCCCTCGATTCGCAAGCCCGCGAAACAGTAGATCGACGCGTCCTTGTCCTGCCACGTAGGGCTTGCCCTCGAGAAGCAAGCGTTCAACGTTGAGCGAGCGCAGATCGGTAGTTGGCATCGAGAGAGGGTCGCGGTTCAGAATGACCATGTTGGCCAGCTTCCCTGTTTCGAGGCTGCCTCGCTCCTTTTCATCAAAAGTTCCCCTCGCCGCGTTGAGCGTATAGAGGTTGAGCGCCTCTTGGATTGAAAGGGACTGGCCCGGAACATAGTGGTTGCAGGCTGCCCATATGCCCTCGATCGGGTTCGGTACCGTGCAGGGAGCGTCGGAGCCTCCCGAGAGCTCGATGCCCATGTCGGCCATCGTCCTGAGCGGGGAAATCCCGAAGGCGCGCCGTCCCAGTATCGACTCTATATATTCCAGCGGCTCCAGGTCCCACTGGAGAAAAGCAGGCTGCAACGCAATATGGATTCCAAGTTTCGCGCATGTTTCCAAACCGCGCATCGTGGGCAGACAGGCGTGAATTATGGTATGGCGGTGGTCATCGCGGGGAAAGTCGGCGAGGGCGGCGGCGATAGCTGATACAGCCTGTTCGAACGCGGCGTCGCCGATCGCGTGCATCTCGATCTGAAGAGCGCTGCGGTTTGCCTCTCTGCAAAATGTCCCTACCCTCGCGTCGGAATAGTAGAGCACTCCCTTACGCGACTCTGGCGGCAAGGCCGCGGCCGCTTCATAGGGCTCGAGCATCGCCGCGTCGACGCTTCCATAGCAGCCATCGAGGGCCGTGGCAAAGCAGCCGCCGATACGAGGAAGTTTCCGTTTCAAGACTTTGTCAACGTTCATTGTCTGGAAAAAAACGCGGTATGCGAGCGGATTTCTGAGTCCCCTTGCGAACAGGCTCTCGAGTGTCACGTCCATGTCAGCGGGAAATCCTATGCTGGTGACCGAATGCACAAGGCCGATGCCATAGCCCGCGAGGTTGTCGATGCCGGAAAGCATATTGCCAAGGGTCGCGGGGAGCGACACCTTTCCGGTGACAAAATCGGTCAGGCGAAAGAAGGCCTCCTGCGTCATGAGCCCCGAGTTAGCGTTGAATCCCCGCAGATCGCCGATCTTGGCGCTCACCTGGGCGATGAGGGCGGAATTGGCGACGCCCGCGTGGCCGTCGTACTTCGCGATGAAAACCGGCCGATCCGAGCAGACTGAGTCAATATCCTCCTTTGTGAGAAGTCTCTTTTCCTTGACGTTGTGTGCCGAGACGCCAAAGCCGACGACAAAAGAAGGCGAACGATCCCGGATAAAATCCGCTATGGCATCCTGCGTATCGGCAATAGTCCCGCTGGCGCGCACATCGAGTCCCGCGGAGAAAAACGCGTAGGAAAGGAAGTGTATGTGAGTGTCCCCAAAAGAGGGAAGCAGGGCTTTTTCACCAAGTTGTTCCCGCGGCGCCGCGGCATACTCTTGCGGCAAGGCGTCGCCGACAAACGCGATCTTGCCCTTGTCCTCAACAAGGAATCTGGCAACACTTCCGCTTGAATCGCAGGTGACGATGGAACCTTCGTATACGTGCATTGGGAAATCATACGGAATTATGAACACGAATGGAAGATATAGCTTGGCTGTCAGCAATATTGTAAGCAGTTTTTCGAACAATCTTGCAGCCCGCTGCGAGATTGTTGATTGCATAGTAATTATACCATATACTTTCCATGAGTAGTGTTATGCAGAATGTGCATAGATAGTCTTTCGATACAAGGAAGGAAAGCATATGAGTGTAAATTCCGATTCCCAGCCTTCCCGGACGGTGTCTAATGCATGGTGGCTGCTACTTTTGCAAGGTATTTCGGCAGTCGTTCTAGGGTTTCTGCTTATCACTCAGCCCAGAAGCACTACTGAGGTTATTGTTGCTTTTATCGGTGTATATTGGCTTGTAACCGGCATTTTTTCCATCGTCAGAATTTTTAATGCCGCGACTCGCGCCCATTGGGGATGGTCCCTCGCAGGAGGTATCATCGGCATTGTCGCGGGTATTTTAGTGCTCAAGCATCCGCTTTCCAGCGCCGTCCTGCTTCCAGAGACACTTATTGTCATAATTGCGATCGAAGGTATTTTTATTGGCATTTTCGAAATCGCGCGCGCTATGCAAGGGGACGGATTGAGCGCATATGTTCTCGGCATATTGAATATATTGATAGGTTTTTTCCTTTGGCTCAATCCATTTGCGGCCGCGCTATCATTGCCTATACTGATGGGTGTTTTTGGATTTCTGGGTGGCATCATTCTAATAGTCCACGCATTCCAGGTACGTAATCTCGGCAAGTAAAACCTTAGCGGAGATTGTGCGGTATGCGCTGTTGCTCTTTCAGGGTGAGTTGCGCTCTAGCTCAGGTATGTAAAAAGGGGCTATGAAACGAACATGAATTCCTACATCAAAATTTTGCTATCTTCGCTGATCACGCTGTTTCCCGTCATCAATCCGCTTGGCACAGCCTTCATCCTGAATCCTTTTTTTGAAAACTTGTCGAAGAACGATCAGAAAAAAATCGCCAAGAAAGTCGCGATATACGCCTTTTCTCTTTGCTTTGTGACGCTTCTGGCAGGGCAATATATATTGGAGCTTTTTGGGGTTTCTGTTCCCGTTGTCCAATTGGCGGGCGGTATTTTGATCGGCAAGATGGGCTGGGATTTGACGAAAGACGACGATAAACAGCCCAAGGCTGAATTGGCTTCATCGAATTCTTTTGATCATCTGAAAAACAAGCTGTTTTATCCGATTACCTTCCCAATGACAACCGGCGCCGGAACCATCTCCGTTTTGCTTACGCTCTCGGCACACAACAAGGGAACAACCTATGTCCACAGCTTAATCAACATGAGCGCGATACTCATCGCTGTCATCGCAATGTGCGTTCTCATTTACATCTTCTACTCGAGCACGACGAGAATCACGAACCGATGGGGAAGGACTGAGCGAAATGTCGTAAACAAGATTACAGCCTTCCTTATTTTCGCGTATGGCCTAGAAATAGCTTCCAATGGCATGTTCAACTTGATAAAAAGCTTCGGGCAATAACAAACATGATTCCCTCATCCTTCATGAGGCAAAATTAATTCTCAATCATTCACTGTCTACTTGCCTGACGATAAAGAGCGGTATATCAGCTGCATCAATTCTTCGAATAGGTGAAAGTATCCGGTACTGTCCTTTTTATACGCCGATACGGTCTCATTGATACCCGATCCCATTTTTTCAATCACATCGCTCGCCAAGGAGAGACTCCCTTTCGCGGTATTGGCAACGTGTTCAACTTCCTGGATAATCATTGGAAACGAAACCTTGAGCTGGGCCGTTGTGTCTTTGAGATTCTCGCTGATTTGCTCAATATCTCCCATTACGACCGGCATGGCCTTGAACGCATGCTTAATGGTATCCTTATTGCCTTCCACCAACGGACTTATGACGCCCACGACCTTTTTGATATTCCAGAGTATGGGAAGCAATAGTATTCCCGCCAAAATTCCCATCAAGCACACGAGAAAAATCATCAATTCCTGCAATGTAAATTGTATAATCATAGTCTTTGCCTTGCCTTAGGGGCGTACCGCGCCCATCGGAAATTCCAGCAACATCTTCAAAATAGTCCTCGCCTATGTCGAAGCCGCGTTTTTTTTATTTTTGACAGCCACGATTTTGGGGCTGATTGTCTTGTGCAGCTCCTGCGCGGCGCGAGCTGTTGTTTTTTTTAACACTTCAGCCTTGTCTTTTACTTTTGCCCTGATGATTTCCACTGTGTCAGCAGCTTTCTTTTTCAGCGCTTCTCTGGTTTCCCGTCCTGATTTGGGGGCATAAAGGATTCCTTTCACAAGGCCAATCGTTGCAGCTATGCCCATTCCCAACGCGAATTTTAGCGCTGTTTTTCTGCGTTCCTCTTCCCTTTTTTTCTTATTAACCAAATCCATCAAATTATCCAAAAACATAGTATGCTCTCCTGCAGATTGGCTTTTTAGGGTCTTCACCCACAAAAGCCTTTATGGCCACTTGCGAGGGTCTCATTTGCTGATAGTCTCGCCTTGTAGCCTGTCCAGAAGATACAAATTGGTTGGGGCAGCGTCTGTTCGGCAACACACATAGCCCCGGTCGAAATTTTAAGGCCCAACGCTATGTGTGCTGCCGAACAAACAAGCTCATGCTTTCAGCATACCTTCAATGTATGAGGAACCACTAAGATGACATTGGACGCAAAGGACATTTCGCATGGACCAGAAGGCAAAGTCAGATATAAATACGCGGCTCTTGCTGACAATGATTTGCTTTTTGAAGTATGGAAGGTAGAAGA
>Ga0172379_10006715_pt1 | contig 15249 bp, 25 predicted proteins | sample GrowelOW334metaG_FD_119756 | JGI IMG/M metagenome (GOLD analysis project Ga0172379, IMG submission 119756) | Groundwater microbial communities from an aquifer near a municipal landfill in Southern Ontario, Canada - Groundwater well OW334 metaG | ecosystem: Environmental > Aquatic > Deep...
ATGAAAATGCTATTAGGAAAAAAATTAGGAATGTCCCAGCTATTCGATAAATCCGGAAAATTGACACCGGTTACTTTAATTTTGGCCGGACCTTGCCAAGTTTTGCAAAAAAAGACAATAGAAAAAGATGGCTATGAAGCTGTTCAAATTGGTTTTGTAAAAATAGAAAAGAAGGACAAAATTGGTAAATCAATGAAGGGCAAGGAGTATAAATATATTAAAGAAGAAAATATTGAGGGCGCAGTTGGAGACGAAATAAATCTTTCTATATTTAAGGAAGGAGACAAGGTAAAGGTTTCGGGAATGTCCAAAGGAAAGGGATTTCAGGGAGGTGTAAAAAAACACGGATTCCACGGAAGAAACGCCACTCACGGAGTTAAACACGAACACAGAACTTTGGGTTCTGTTGGAACAAGATTTCCTCAACACGTTATGAAAGGAAGAAAAATGCCTGGAAGAATGGGATACGACAGGGTTTCTGTAAAGGGTTTAAAGATTATGAAGATAGAACAAGAAAACAATTTATTAGTAGTTATTGGAGCGGTTCCAGGAGTAAAAGGAGCTTTGCTTGAAATTAGAGGTTAAAAACTATGAAGACTGATATTTATAATAATAAAGGGGAGGTTACTGGAAGCACAGATTTGCCAAAAGATATTTTTGAAATTGAATTCAATGCTGATTTGGTTCACCAAATTGCAGTGTCTTTGATGGGAAATAAACGCCAAGTTTCTGCTCATGCAAAAACAAGAGGAGAGGTGAGAGGCGGAGGAAAAAAACCATGGAGACAAAAAGGAACAGGCAGGGCAAGAGCAGGATCCTCAAGGTCACCAATTTGGAAAGGTGGAGGAATTACTCATGGACCAAGAAATGACAGAATTTGGGAAAGAGAAATACCTAAAAAAATGAGGAGAAAAGCTCTGCTTATGGTGTTATCCCAAAAGGCAAAAAACAACACACTGATTGTTATGGAAGAGATGAAGTTTGAAAAACCAAAAACAAAGGAAATGGCAATAACAATGTCAAAGTTGCCTTGTAAAAAAGCTTCAACATTGGTGGTTATGCCAAATTTTGATAAAAATGTATTTTTATCAACAAGAAATATTGATAAAACAAATGTTGACGATGCAAGAAATTTGAATGTATTGGATTTGTTAAACCACAAATATTTATTGTTGACAGAAGAGGGAATTAAAACAATTGAAAAGACTTTTGTAAAGTAAAAACATGGCACTATTAGACTTTTTAAAAAATAAAGAAAGCGCAGAAAAATCAAAGGCTAAAAAGCCTGCAAAGGTTTCGGCTGTAAAAAAGGAGGAAAAAGCGAAGCCCACTGCAACCAAAAATCCGGTTGTTATTAAAGAGGGTTTTTCATATAACGCTATCAAGCAACCTCATATTTCAGAAAAGGGGACTTTTTTGGCAGAAATAAATCAATACACATTTGAGGTTGACCCACAATACAGCAAACAGGAAATTAAAAAATCAGTAGAAGGTATCTATGGAGTTAACGTTTTGTCTGTAAATACAATAAAAATTCCACAAAAAAAGAGAAGGCTTGGAAAGACACAGGGATTTAGAAAAGCCTATAAAAAAGCAATCGTAACAATTAAGGAGGGTCAAAAAATAGAGATTTTATAACATGAAAATATATAAGCCAACAACACCATCAAGAAGAGGAATGACCGGAATAGATTTTTCTTTACTTAGCAGAAAGAGACCGGAGAAAAAACTTATTAAATATGTTAAGAGACATCACGGCAGGTCAGCTTCTTCGGGAGAAATTACTGTAAGGCACAGAGGGGGAGGAGTTAAGAGATTATACAGAATGATTGAGTTTTCTCAAACAAAAATGAATGCATCTGCAAAGGTTACCGCGTTGGAGTATGATCCAAACAGAACGGCTTTTATTGCTTTGATTGAATACGCAGACAAAACAATACAATATATTATTGCGCCACAAGATTTGAAAATTGGAGACGAAGTTATTTTCGCTGAAAATGCGCCATTGAAAATTGGAAACAGAACAAAATTAAAAAATGTCCCGGTTGGAACAGCAGTTTATAATGTTGAGTTTACGCCAAATGGAGGAGGAAAGATTGTACGATCTGCAGGCTCGTCAGCTCAAGTTTTGGCTCACGATGGAGACCATGTAAACCTGAAAATGCCTTCAAGCGAAGTGAGACAATTCAAAGGAGAATGTTTTGCAACAATTGGAATGGTGTCAAACCCAGAAAATAGATTTTATAGAGTTGGAAAAGCAGGATTAAACAGACATAAAGGGTTTAGACCAGCGGTTAGAGGATCTGCAATGAACCCGGTAGACCATCCACACGGAGGAGGAGAAGGAAGACAGCCAATTGGTTTGTCTCATCCAAAAACTCCTTGGGGAAAACCAGCTTTGGGAGTTAAGACAAGAAACAGAAAGAAATGGTCAAATAAACTTATAATTAGCAGAAGAAAGAAGAAATAATTTTTATAAAACATGTCAAGAAGCTTAAAAAAAGGACCATATATTGACGAAAAGTTATTGCAAAAGGTTTTAAGTCTTAGAAAAGACGAGAAAAAGATTATAAAAACCTGGGCAAGATACTCAACGATTTCTCCGGAAATGGTAGGACACACTTTTGGAGTTCACAATGGAAAAGATTTTGTCCCGGTATTTGTTTCCGAGGATATGGTAGGACATAAATTGGGAGAATTTGCCGCAACAACAAAATTTATCAGACATGGAGGAAAGATGCAAAGAGAAATTGAAGCCGGAGCAGAACAAAAAGAAGCTGCAAAGGTTGAAACAGTTGTAAAACCAGCTGCCGGTAAAAAATAAAATACTAACATGGAAATCAAAGTTAAATTATCAAATTTAAGAACATCGCCAAGAAAAGTAAGACAGGTTATAGACTTGGTGAGAGGAAAAAAAGCTTTGGATGCAAAAGCGATGCTTTCTTTTACAGTTAACAAATCGGCAAGAGACGTTGGAAAACTTTTGGATTCGGCAATTGCATCGGCAAAACATGATTTCCAGTTAGATGAAAGCAATTTGTTTATTTCAAAAATCACAGTTGACGAAGGACCAAAATTGAAAAGATGGCACCCAATGTCCAGAGGTCGCGCATACCCAATTATTAAAAGAACTTCGCATATTGCATTAGTTTTGTCGGATGGAGCAACTAATTTGAAAAAACCGGCAAAAGTTGAAAAAGTTGTGGAAGAAGTAGTTAAAAGTAAGAAAGCCGCCTCCGCTAAAGCTCCGGCGAGCCGAAGAAAAACAATAAAAAAATAACATGGCACATAAAGTTCACCCAAAAGCATATAGAATAAGAGGAATAGAGGATTGGAATATCCGTGGCTTTTATGGTAAAAAAATGCCTCAATTTTTAGAGGAAGATTTTTTGATTAAAGACTTTTTGAGAAAAAAATTAAAAGATTCACAGGTTTCAAATATAGAAATTGAACATTCCGCAAACAAAGTAAACATAATTATTGATACAGGAAGACCAGGATTAATTATTGGAAGAGGCGGAGACGGAGTTGTAGTTTTAAAATCTTTGGTTGAAAAAGAAATCAAGAGAAAAATAAAAAATAATACAAAGAGAGATTTGAAGCTTGAAATTAGGGAAGTAAAAAACCCATGGATTTCTGCAGCATTGGTTGCTCAAATGGCAGCTCAACAGATTGAAAAAAGAATACCATTTAGGCAAGTTTTGAAAAAATCAATTGAAAGAGTTATGTCTAACAGAGAGGTAAAAGGAATAAGAATGGAAGTTGCAGGAAGATTAAATGGAATTGAAATTGCAAGAAGAGAGTGGTTGGGACAAGGCAGAATGCCACGAAGCACCATTAGAGCCGATATTGATTATGCGCAAGACGAGGCCCAATGTACTTATGGAAAAATTGGAATAAAGGTTTGGATATATAAAGGAGATAAATTTGAATAATTTTACACGAATATGAGCATATTAATGCCTAAAAAAGTTAAACACAGAAAATGGCACAAGGGAAACTCCCGAGGGATTGAAACAAAAGCTACAGAATTAAATTTTGGAAGCTATGGTTTGAAATCCATGGGAACAAAATGGCTAACAGCAAGACAATTGGAAGCAGCAAGAAGATATATTATAAGATATATGAAGAAAGGAGGAAAGCTTTGGTTGAGAGTTTTTCCGGATAAACCTGTAACTGCAAAGGGTTCAGAAGTTGGAATGGGAAGCGGAAAAGGAAATGTTGACCACTATGTTTTTCCAATTAAGCCGGGAAGAATAATATTTGAGATAGATGGATTAAAAGAGGAAATAGCCAAAGAAGCATTGGAGGGAGCAGCTTCAAAGTTGCCAATTAAGACAAAATTTGTTAAGAAAGATAATATATAAAGATTATGAAGTTAGAAGAATTAAAAAAAAGAGACAAAAAGGAGTTGGAAAAAATGGTTCACGAAATGAGAAAGAAACTAAGCGATCTTAGGTTTAAGTTTTCTTCCAATAAGTTGAAAAATGTCAAAGAAATTAGCAATGGTAAAAAAGAAATTGCTAGAATATTAACCATTTTAAACGAGACCCTCGGCCATAGCACGGGCGAGGCCAAATAACATGGCAAAGAAAAAATTACAAGGAACAGTGGTTTCTGATAAGATGCAAAAAACAGTTGTTGTTGAAGTGGAAACAATGAAAGAGCATCCAAAATACAAAAGAAGGTATAAGAGCCACAACAGATTTAAGGCGCACGACCAAAACCAAGAATATCATGTTGGAGATAACGTTGTGATAGAAGAAACAAAACCAATGTCAAAAGACAAGAATTGGATAGTAATAAAAAAGATTTAATATAAATATATGATACAGCCAAGATCAATGTTAAAGGTTGCCGACAATAGCGGAGCCAGAATAATCCAGGTTATCAATGTGCCGGGAGGAACAAGAAAAAGATATGCTCAATTGGGAGACATTGTTGTTGCTGCTGTAAAAAAAGCCGACCCAAGAAAATTAGTTAAGAAACACGACAAGGTAAAAGCAGTTATTATCAGACAACATAAAGAATATAAGAGGGCAGACGGTTCATATATCAGGTTTGACGACAACGCAGCCGTTATTTTGGGCGATGGAAACCAGCCAAAAGGCACAAGAGTTTTGGGACCAACAGCAAAAGAGGTCAAGGAAAAAGGTTTTGATAAAATAGCCATGATGGCGTCGGAATTACTTTAATAATATACAAACATGAAAGTTAAAAAAGGCGACCAAGTTTTAATAATAGCAGGTAAGGACAAAGGCAGAACAGGAAAAATAATGAAAGCTTTACCAAAAGATATGAAGATTTTGGTTGAAGGAATTAATTTAAAGAAAAAACACGTAAGACCAAGAAAAGAAGGGGAAAAAGGACAGGTTGTTGATATTCCAGCACCATTGGATGTTTCAAATATCAAATTGATTTGCCCAAAATGCGGAAAAGCCGCAAGGGTGGGATATGAAATAAAGGACGGAAATAAAAAAAGAATTTGTAAAAAGTGTAAACTGGAAATTTAATTACTATCATGCAAAGCTTAAAAGAAAAATACAAAAAAGAAGTTGTACCCGGAATGATGAAAGAGTTCGGATACAAAAATGTAATGGCTGTCCCGTCTATAAAGAAGGTTGTTTTAAACAGCTCTTTTGGAAAAGCAATTGCAGGAAAATCAGGATCAGAAAGAGAAAAGATAGCAAAGCTTATTTCTCAGGATTTGTCATTGATTGCCGGACAAGCAACAACCCTGGTAAAATCCAAAAAATCTATCGCCGGATTTAAGTTGAGAGAAGGATTGGAAATTGCAGCCACAGTAACATTGAGAAAACAAAGGATGTGGGACTTTTTGGAAAGATTCATTTATTTGTCATTGCCAAGATCCAGAGATTTTAAGGGATTAAATCCAAAGTCAATAGACAAAAATGGAAATTTTTCAATTGGATTCAAAGAACATATTTCTTTTCCGGAAATATTTACAGAAAAAGAAAAAACAATTTTTGGATTGGAAATAACAGTAGTAACAAACGCAAAAACAAGAGAGCAAGGATTAGAGTTATATAAATTAATGGGTTTCCCAATGCAGGAAACAAAACAAGCTAAATAATATGGCAAAGGTATCACAAGAAGCTAAAGCAAAAATGAAACCAAAATACAGCTCCAGAACAATAAGGAGATGTTTTAAGTGCGGAAGAAGGCATGGTTTTATGAGAAGGTTTGGCTTGTGCAGAATTTGTTTTAGAGAATTAGCAAACAAAGGAGAAATCCCGGGAATTAAAAAATCATCTTGGTAATTTACAAAAAAACATGACAGACCCAATTACAGATATGTTAAATCAAATAAGAAATGCAGAAGCTGTTGAAAAAACAGAGATTTTGATTCCTTATTCAAAATTGAAAAACGAGATAGCAAATCTTTTATCAAAAGAAGGGTTTGTTGGCGAAGTTAAAAAAGCTGCAAAGGGAAAAATGAAAGGGCTAAAAATCACTTTAAAATATGACAATGGTGTTCCTGCAATAGCCGGAGCAAAAAGAGTTTCAAAACCCGGACAAAGAATTTATGAAGGATTTTCTGAAATTAAGAAGGTTCACGGAGGTTTTGGAATTTCAATAGTTTCAACATCAAAAGGTTTGATGACAAATAAAGAAGCCAGAAAGGCAAAACTGGGAGGAGAGGTAATGTGCCAAATTTGGTAATTAATTATACAAAGATATGTCAAGAATAGGAAAAAAATCAATTGAAATCCCAGCCGGAGTAAAAATAGAAATTACTCCAACAGAAATTAAAGTTTCTGGCCCAAAGGGAGAGTTAACTCAAGCCATTCATCGCGAAATAGCGATTGAACAAAAAGATGGCAAAATTTTAGTTGCTCCAAGGGCAGAATTATCAAAAAAAGGCAGAGGATTGTGGGGATTGTACAGAGCGCTTGTCTCTAACATGGTTGAGGGAGTGTCTAAGGGTTTTGAAAAGAAACTGGAGATAGAAGGAGTTGGTTTCAAGGCAGCAGTTGACGCAGAAGGAATAACGCTAAATCTTGGTTTTACAAATCCTATTAAGATAAAAAAAATAGAAGGGGTTGATTTTAAAGTTGAAAAAAACGTTATTACAGTTTCTGGAGCAAATAAAGAAAGGGTTGGGCATATGGCAGCAGAAATAAGGAAACAGAAAAAAGTTGAACCTTATAAAGGAAAAGGTATTAAATACCAAGGTGAAAAAGTCAGAAGAAAAGAAGGTAAAAAAGTTGTAGCATCAGCTAAGTAAAAAACACGAATATGAGCATAAAACACGATAAAAGAATAAGAAGACACAAACAAATAAGGAAAAATTTGCATGGAACAAGCGCCCGACCAAGGTTGTGTGTTTTTAGAAGCAACCAGCATATTTATGCCCAATTGATTGATGACGACAAAGTAAAAGTTTTGATGTCTGTCTCGGATGTAAAGATAAAGTCAAAAAAGGGTGAAAAGAAAATTGATGCTGCAAAAGAAGTTGGGAAGATGATTGCAAAAAAGGCAATTGAAAGCAAAATCGAAAAAGTAATATTTGACAGAGCAGGAATACTTTTCCATGGAAGAGTAAAAGCAGTAGCAGAAGGAGCAAGAGAAGGAGGACTAAAGTTTTAAAAAATAAATTATATGGCAGAAGAAATTAAAAAAGAAGAATCAACACCAACCGCACAACCAGCAAACAATGGATTTGTGCCAATTCCTACCGGAGAAACTCCGGTACAGCCAGCTCCCCTTGGCCGTAGCACGGGCGAGGCAAGAGCAGGTGGCTTTAGGCCAGGACACAAAACCGGAGGAGGTTTTGGTCAAGGTGGACAAGGCCAAAGAAAGCCAGGAGGTTTTGGTGGAGGAAAATTTGGAAGAGACAGAGTGAACGACGGATTTGATTCAAAACTTTTGGATTTGGCCCGTGTGACCAGGGTTACTGGTGGAGGAAAAAGAATGAGCTTTAGAGCAGTTGTGATAGCTGGAGATAAAAAAGGAAAAGTTGGAATTGGAATAGATAAAGGAAAGGATGTTTCACAAGCAATTGAAAAAGCAACAAGAAGAGCCAAGAAAGATTTGGTAACTGTTGTAATTGTTGACGGAACTATTCCTCATGAAGTTATGGCAAAAGCCGGACCAGCTGTAATTTTATTGAAACCACAAAAGAAAGGAAGAGGTTTGGTTGCAGGCGGAGCAGTTAGGACAATTTGCGACTTGGCAGGAATTAAAAATATTTCCTCAAAAATATTATCGGGATCAAAAAATAAATTGAACAACGCAAGAGCAACAATTGAGGCATTAAAAATGTTAAAGGTTAGAACAAAATAACATGCAGATACACGAACTAAAGAGAAAACATAAAAATAAGGACAAGAAAAGAGTTGGAAGGGGCGGAAAGAAAGGAACATATTCTGGAAAAGGAAACAAAGGACAAAAATCCAGAGCAGGAAGAAAAATGGTTCCAATTGTTAGGGAATTAATTAAAAGATATCCAAAACTAAAGGGATATAGAGCTTTTAGAGTGGATAAGAAAGTTGCAGTTGTTAACCTGGTGAAACTGGAGGAAACCTCAAAGGATGGAGAGACAATTAATCCGGAAAATTTGATTAAAAAAGGATTAATCGGTAATATTAAAGGAAAGACACCAATTGTTAAAATTTTAGGAACAGGAAAAATTACCAAAAAATTAGTTGTAGAAAATTGTTTAACATCATAATCCGCAAAAGAGGCTATAGAGAAAGCAGGAGGCACAATTAAAGCTTAAAAATAAAACCCCATGTGGTACGACAAAATAACATTTCTTTTTAAAAATAAAGAACTCAGAAATAAGTTTTTGTTTGTAATATTTTTATTCGTTGTATTCCGCGTGGCGGCAAACGTGCCAATTCCTGGAATTGGTATAGAAAATCTCAGAAAATTTTTCGATCAAAATCAAGTTTTTGGTCTTTTAAACTTATTTACAGGAGGGGCAATGAGCAATTTTTCTATTGTATTGCTTGGTCTTGGGCCCTATATTACAGCTACAATTATTTTGCAGCTTTTAACCATGATTTTTCCAGTTTTGGAAAAAATGTATAAAGAGGAGGGTGAATCCGGAAGGCAAAAGTTTAACCAATATTCAAGACTTGCGGCAATTCCGTTGGCGGCCTTTGAAGGTTATGGAATGCTGACCGTGTTTGCAAAACAGGGGATTATCACAGGAATGACTTTTCCAATAATGATAAGCGCAGTTTTAACAATCACTGCGGGCGCAATGTTTTTAATGTGGATTGGAGAAATTATTTCTGAACAAGGAATGGGAAACGGGATTTCTCTATTAATTTTTGCCGGTATAGTTGCTACCTTGCCAATGAATATATTTCAAACATTTTCGGTTTGGAACCCGGCCCAAATCCCTTCTTATTTGGCATTTTTGGCGCTTTCTTTGATAATTATAGCCGGAGTGGTGTTGATTACAGAAGCCAGAAGAAATATTCCGGTTTCGTATGCAAAAAGAGTAAGGGGAGCAAAAATGTATGGAGGGACCTCAACATATTTGCCTTTGAGTGTTAACCCGGCAGGAGTTATTCCAATTATCTTTGCAATATCAATTTTGCTATTTCCGGGTATGATTGCCAGCTACTTTGGGACCTACGCAGGAATGGTGGGAACTATCGCTACAAATATTGGATTGTTTTTTAGTAATGCATGGGTGCATGGAGCTTTATATTTTGCGCTAGTTATTCTCTTTACTTATTTTTATACTGCAGTTACATTTGACCCAAAAACTATTTCAGAAAATTTGCAGAAAATGGGCGGGTTTGTGCCAGGCGTAAGACCGGGAAAATCAACAGCAGATTTTGTTAAACATATTCTAAACAGAGTTTTATTTACGGGTGCCGTGTCATTGGGGTTAATTGCAATTTTGCCATCAATTGTGGCGGGGGTTACGGGTGTTACAGGATTTACGTTTTTAGTTGGAGGAACTTCTTTGTTAATCGTTGTTTCGGTTGTATTGGATACCGTGAGACAAATTAATGCGCAACTCCAAATGCGTGAATACGAAACTTTTTAATTTATAAATAATTATATTAATGCCTAAACAAGTTGTAATAATATTTGGTCCTCCTGGGGCCGGAAAGGGAACACAATCGGAACTTTTGTCTTCAAAGACAGGGTCCTTTTTGTTTGAAACAAGCAGAATTTTGGAAAGAGAATTTGAAAAAGCGGAAAACCTTGCGGAAGATTCTCCAAAAAGGTACATAGAATTTGATGGGCAAAAATTTGATATTTTATACGAGAAAAAAATCTGGAAAGAGGGATTACTTTGCGACCCTCCATTTGTGACATATTTGGTTATACAAGAAATACAAAAACTTTTTGATGAAGGAAAAAGCTTAATTTTGGCCGGTTCTCCAAGAACTCTGTACGAAGGAGAAAAAGTTATGCCGTTTATTGAGAATCTTTATGGAAAGGAAAATATAAAATCTTTGCTTATTGAAATCAGCCCGGAAGTTACAACATTTAGAAATACCCACAGAAGAATTTGCCAATTGGTCAGGCACTCAATTTTGTTTAATGAAGAAACAGAAAAATTAAACGCATGCCCGTTGGATGGTTCAAAATTGGTAAAAAGAGAAGGTTTGGATAGCCCGGAGGCCATTGTTGTAAGGCTCCAGCAATATAAAGATAGAACATATCCTATTTTTGACTTTTTTGAGAAAAACGGATTTAAGATTAAAAAAATAAACGGCGAGCAGTATGTTTCTAAAGTTTACGAAGATATTTTAAAGGCAATATCTTAATGGTAACCATTAAAACACCAGAGGAAATAAAAATAATTGCAGAAGGTGGCAAAATATTGGCTAAAGTCCTAAAGGAACTTGAAAAAATGGCTAAGCCAGGAATAACCACATTGGAATTGGACAGAGCCGCAGAGGCTTTGATTTTGTCTATGGGAGGAAAGCCCGCCTTCAAAAATTACGAGGGCTTTCCATTTTCTTTGTGTGCTTCTGTTAACGAAAACATAGTGCACGGGTTTCCTTCGAGCTATAAATTAAAAGATGGCGATATTTTAAAACTGGACTTGGGAGTTTTTTATAATGGATTTAACACAGACTCTGCAATAACGGTTATTATTGGAGAAACTTCTTTTGAGTTAAAAAGACTCGTAAATGTTACAAAAAAATCTTTAAGACTGGGAATTAAAAAAGCAAAAATTGGAAATACAATTGGGGATATTGGAAATACAATACAGAGATTTGTTGAAGACCAGGGTTTTGGGGTTGTGCGTGACTTGTGTGGACACGGAATTGGAAAAAGTGTTCACGAAGATCCAAAAGTTCCTAACTTTGGAAAGAGGGGAGGGGCGGATAAATTGGTTGAGGGTATGGTAATTTGTATTGAGCCAATGGTAACGCAGGGCGACTACAATATTGTCCCATCTCAAGACGGCTATGGATACGCCACGCGGGACGGCAAAATGTCGGCTCACTTTGAGCACACAATTGCCATTACCAAAAAAGGCCCCCGTATATTGACCGAAATCTAAAAAGTTGTAATATATAGTTAGTAAGAAAAGACAACCTTAGGTTGTCTTTTAAGTTGACAATTCGTTCAGGTCTCAACCCCGGAGGTGTGTGATGAAGTGGGCTATGTATGCGATCCTAGTGTGCTGTTTTTTGGGTCTTGTCCAGGTCATTGATACGTTTGTGCCCAATGGCACGTGGCAAATCGGGGGAGCCTTTGTCTGCCTTTTTGGCATGGGCATTATTGGTGGCGTGATGATCATTCGCGCCAACTATTCGCGTGGTCAGCCGGTCACAATCAAGCAGTTGAGGCAACGGAAGGCCTACTACATTATCGCCAAGCAAGTGGCGATTGCTGATGGTGGCGACGAGGATGGATTTACCACGTTGGTCTATATTAGAGAGTCTGGCACAATGGCTCGAGATGGCTTCGCGGTCAAACTGCCCATTGTCCTGCCTGCCGATGCCACCTACTTCTTTGTGTCGCCCCATTACGACAAAATGGGTAGTCGAATCTGGTCCTCACTGACACTTCTTGCCGGTTTCTCAAATGGGAGCGAAAAGCCCATAATCGTTCCCATCAAGCCAGAGCCGAAGAAATCTCCTAGCGTGAGGTTATAACACGGCTATTGGCAAATCAATTTGTATCCCTTGCGACATCGCCGGGGATTTTTTTTATTTAAAATTAGGTAATTTATATAAGCGATTTAGTTTGATACAACCTAGGTGGTGTGGTTTTTTGCCGTATGGCAAAAAACCACACCACCACAATTTTTGTGCTATAATTATCTATATGAGCGCAGTTACTTCCAAAATATTTCTAAAATTTTGGTTTGGAAATGGTGATAATCAATTTACAATTGAAGATATCGTTGGATTCTTTAAAAAAGACGAGCAAGCAGAGGTGCGGCTGGCTATAAAAGATTTGAAGCGTTATGATTTTATTGCGCAAAAGAAAAATTATGAAGGGTCCGTTTTAATTTCATTGTCAGAGAAGGGAAAATTAAGAGCGCTAAATTATGCTTTTAGAAGGCTTGAAACCAGAAGAGAGAAGTGGGATGGAAAATGGCGAATGGTCTCCTTTGATATACCAAATCAATACACAAAAGGTAGAAAAGCATTGGTGTACAGGCTAAAGTCAGGTGGATTTTATGAATTGCAAAACAGCTTTTTTATTTATCCTTATGATTGCGAACGAGAAATAAAAATGCTTGTTAATTTATTTAAAATTGAAAAATATATTATATTTGGTTTACTGGAGTCTTTGGATAATCAAGACGTGTTAATAAGACATTTTAAGTTAAATAATGATTAATGTCAGTTATGGTGAGTAGTGTAGTTTTTTGCCGTATGGCAAAAAACTACACTAATTCGAAATAACTTTTAGTTAGCTCTGTTGTTAATGGTTTCTGTTTTATGATAAAATTATTTAATTATTACAAAACATATTTATGAAAAATTTAATTGTAGCCAATTGGAAAATGAATCCAACAACGCAGAAAGAAGCCAAAGATATTTTTGACGCAATTCGCGATGGGTCAAAAGGTTTAAACGCAGAAGTGGTGGTATGCCCGCCAGCGGTTTATTTGTATGCTTCCGGATTTGGTGAGGGTATAATAGCGATGGGAGCCCAAAATGTTTTTTATGAAGATAAAGGAGCCTTCACTGGAGAAATTTCTCCTGCAATGTTTAAAGATTTGGGGGTTGAATATGTAATTATCGGTCATTCTGAGCGCAGAAAGCTTTTTGGCGAAACCAATGAAGATATAAATAAAAAAATTAAAAAAAGTTTGGAGGTTGGATTAAAAGTTATTTTTTGCATTGGAGAAACAGCAGAAGAAAATATTGATGCTCGAAGAGATGAAACTTTAAGTAGACAAATAAAACAAGGTCTTGCCGGCATTGATAATTTGGAAAACGTAAATATCGCGTACGAACCCGTCTGGGCAATTGGAACAGGAAATAATTGTGGATTTGATGAAGCAAAAGGGGCGATTGAATTTATTAGAGAAAATTCCAGAGTTGCGCGGATTCTTTACGGAGGTAGTGTAAAAAGCGAAAACTCCGGAGAATATATTAAAAATGCCCTCGCAAATGGATTATTGGTGGGAGGGGCATCATTGAAACCAGAAGAATTTATAAAAATTGTAAAATCTGCAGAATAAATATTAATAAAAAAATATGAAAAAGCTTGTTGTAGTTGTAGTGTTATTATTTTCATTTTTATTTGCGCCGATATTTGCTTTGGCAGTTGACACACCAACTCAAGAACAGTTAACGCAACAATTGATTGCGGTGCTCACGCAACTTATTGCTCAACTTCAGCAACAAATTGCGACTATTTTGGCCTCGCAAGCAAGGAGTACGGCCCCAACACCAATAACACCCGTTCCTCCGATTTGTGTGTCAAATTGGCAGTGTGGCTGGGGAAATTGTATAAACGGATATGTATCGCAAGTTGCCGTAGATTTAAATAGCTGTGGATTGCCATCTTCTGGGGCAGGAATTGCCTGCACCGCGCTTGCCCGCCAATGCGGAGGTTTGATTGAAGTGCCAGTTATATGCACGCCATCTACAACTTGCGAAGCATGGAGCACTTGCGTAAATGGCAAGCAAACACAAGCCTGCGTGAGTACGGGCTGTTCTGAAGATGGCGGTACTCCAACAAGTGCAAGCGTACAAGAAAGAGATTGCCCAGTTGGATGTACCCCAATACGTATTTGTGAAAAGTGGGGCATTTGCGGAAGGGGACAACAAACAAGAATTTGTACCAATACATATACATCAGAATGCATTGCGGGGGGAGCAGTTAACACAACAATTGCAGAATCTCAAGCGTGTACTAAATAACTAATATTTAAGATTAATAAAAAGGTTGACAATGTCAGCCTTTTTTGTTACTTTAATATTACACACCAAAGTTGGGCTGCGGCAAAACCAGACTCAGGGTTCTGGCCGGTTGACAGTACGAGACAGCTGTCGATTAAAGTCGTAGAGAAATGGTGGCTACCCATAACCGACGGTCACTGGCGGGTGCCTCGAAAGAGTTAAAAGGAACGCGTCCTGCACCAGGAGTCTCATGTGGACAATAGTAGTTTGGCATCTGAGTGCCATAGCGTGTCTCAACGTTCGTAGCAACAAGCTACTATTGTCTTCTCTTTATTTATGGCGCTTCGGCTCTCTATTCCAAGAGTAGTCCTAGCGCCTCTTTTTTTACATGAACATTAAATAATTGTTGCTAGAATTTTTAAAATAGGGTAAAATAAATAATCATGACATCAGATGAAATTAGGCAAAAATACCTGGAATTTTTTAGTAAAAAAGGACATAAGGTTATTCCAAGCGCTTCTTTAATTCCGGAAAACGATCCAACTGTTTTGTTTACAACAGCAGGAATGCACCCACTGGTGCCATATTTATTGGGACAAAAACATCCAGAAGGTACACGGCTTACAAACTCTCAAAAATGCATAAGAACAGCCGACATAGATGACGTTGGCGATGATACTCACAATACATTTTTTGAAATGCTGGGAAATTGGTCTTTGGGCGACTATTGGAAAGACGAGGCAATAAGTTGGTCTTTTGAATTTTTAACAAAAGAATTGGGCATCCCACTTGAAAGACTGGCTGTTTCTTGTTTTGCAGGAGATGAAAATGCGCCAAAAGATGAAGAATCTGCAAAAATTTGGGAAAATTTAGGAATTGCAAAAGAACGTATTGCTTTTTTGCCTAAAGAAGATAACTGGTGGGGACCGGCTGG
>Ga0172379_10006716_pt1 | contig 15244 bp, 14 predicted proteins | sample GrowelOW334metaG_FD_119756 | JGI IMG/M metagenome (GOLD analysis project Ga0172379, IMG submission 119756) | Groundwater microbial communities from an aquifer near a municipal landfill in Southern Ontario, Canada - Groundwater well OW334 metaG | ecosystem: Environmental > Aquatic > Deep...
AAACAAAAAGCGGGATAATCCGGAATGCTGAAGGCAATCATTTCATTTTTCGAGTTGCGGGAACGCAAGAGCCGGATATCGGTGGAAATAGTGGCGGGCGTCACAACTTTCATGACGATGTCCTACATCATCTTTCTCCAGCCTAACATACTGGCGGGGCTAATGCCCGGAGCGCAGCCGACAGGCATGGACAAAGAGGCGCTGCTCGTCACCACATGCATGGCCGCCGCATTCGGTTCGATCCTAATGGGAATCCTGGCCAACTATCCCATCGCACTGGCTCCCGGAATGGGTGAAAACTTTTTCTTCGTATCGCTGGTCGCAGTATGCGCTTCGCCCGCAATCGGGCTCAAGGGGGCGGAAGCCTGGCAGACAGCCCTTGCCGCAGTATTCATCTCCGGAATCATATTCCTGATCATAACGCTTTTGAGAATCCGGAAAATGATAATGGGCACAATAAGCCCCAGCCTCCAGTACGCCATAGCCGGCGGCATAGGAATGTTCATCGCCCTTATCGGACTCAGAAACAGCGGCCTCATCATAGCCAGCGATGCGGGACTTTTCATGACAAACAACTTCCACAGCAAAACTCTTCTCATCTTCGCAATCGGCTTCCTGTCCACTGCGGCGATGCAGGCCCTCAGGATCAAAGGCGGCATTCTCTGGGGCATCCTGATCGGAACGTCAATTGCGGTCGTAACAGGACAGATAAATTTTCCGTCATCACCGGTCAGCGCCCCTCCCGACATTTCAAGTGTTTTCATGAAGATGGATTTCCAGAATCTCCTGTCGCATCTTCCCGCACTTACCCCGTTTATCCTGATCTTTACGGTAATGGTTGTTTTTGACACAATCGGAACCCTTGTCGGAGTCGGAACCCAGGCCGGGCTGATGAAAGACAACCAGCTGCCAAAATGCGAACGCGCCTTTGCCGCAGACGCATGCGGGACAGTTTTCGGATCGCTCTGCGGGCACAGCACAGTGACAAGCTATGTCGAAAGCGCGGCGGGCGTAGAACACGGAGGCAGGAGCGGGCTTACGGCAATAGTCGCCGGAATCTGTTTCCTTGCGGCTATTTTCTTCTCGCCGTTCATAGGGATGATCGCCAATTATCCCCCTCCGTTCAACCCCATTACGGCCCCGGCCCTTGTCCTTGTCGGCGCAATGATGCTGAAGAACGTTTCAAAAATATCCTGGGACGACTATACCGAATCAATCCCGGCTTTCCTCGTCCTGATCGGCATACCTTTCTGTTCAAATATCGGCGACGGCCTCGCTTTCGGCCTGATAAGTTATCCTGTCATCAAACTTTTGACCGGAAAACGCCGGGAAATCTCCTGGCTTACCTACCTTATCGGTGCTATACTAATGATGTATCTCCTGTTTTTAAGGACAGCATGATATTCTAATCTGCAACAATCGGAGTATTTCCGGAAAAATGGAAAACGTGTTTCAAATAGACAGTTCGTTCTTCTACCGGCCGTCAACCATGGTCATGCTCTGGATCCTGATATTCACATCCGACCGGCTGATGAACTATGTGGGGGTGAAACTTTATTACGGCAGGGTAAAACACTTCCTGCTTTTTGAAGACGGCTACCACCTGAAATCCATTTCAGAATATGAAATCGGCCATCCGGGCGGGATAATTGCGAAATTCCTCTCGGAACTGATCATCAGCACCACCGGAGTATGGATACTGCTTTACTCGTGCAGGCTTCTTTCAAGCTGGAGTTTCTATGAATTCTTCTGCGGGACATTTGTCCTTTTCGAGGCATGCATTCATTTCCGGCACATGCGGAATGTCTCCCTGTTCTCCCTTGCGAAAAAAGACAGCGGCCTTTACGGGTGCATCGCAATTCCAAAATGGATCAGACTGCGCAACAACTTCATGGAATTCATTATTTTCTCCCTCTCCTATCTCGTGATATTCTTTTTCGACACAAGCAATTATTTTGTTCTCGGCGGCGCGCTCTCATGCCTGTTTGCCTCCCTCTCCAACCTCATATACGCCCAGAAGGAAAAGAAAACCTTTATACGGAAAAACCTGAATTCCCCGCGTGAAATCAATGCACCTGCCATATAAGCTCCTCATGATATCTTCAATTTCCGCGATTTTCGCGTTTTCCTGCCTCGAAAGTCAGGCACGCGTATATAGCGGGCTGGAGGTCTTCCTTTCAAAATACATGTATCTTGTCCAGGGGAAGAGAGTCGGACTGGTCACAAACCAGACCGGAGTCAACGCCGACAAGGTCTCCACCGTGAACCTCCTCTATAAAAATCCCAACATCCGTCTTGTCGCCCTGTTCGCGCCTGAACACGGAATAAGGGGCAACGTAAAAGCCGGTGAAACTGTGCCGGGAGGGAAAGATCCTTTTACCGGCCTTCCCATCCACACCCTTTATGGCGCAAACGGACACAGACCCACCAGGGAGGCGCTTGCCACAATAGACGTGCTGGTATATGACATTCAGGATGTCGGAAGCCGCACCTACACCTATATCTGGCATCTGGCCGAATGCATGACTGCGGCGGCTCAGAATGGAAAAACCGTCATAGTCCTCGACAGGCCGAACCCGCTGGGCGCCTCCACGGTAGACGGCCCCGTCGTAGATCCCGAGCTTCTTTCCTTTATCGGACTATATCCCGTACCCAGAGTCTATGGAATGACAGTCGGGGAGCTGGCCCTCTATCTCAACACAGAGGAAAAAATAAAATGCAACCTCTTTGTCATACCGATGATGAACTACCGCAGAGGCCTTGTATGGTCACAGACCGGCCTTCCGTGGATTCCGCCGTCACCCAACATTCCAACCCCCGAATCCGCCTACTCATACGCCGCAACCGGAACCCTCGGCGAAACCGGAGGCATCAATATCGGCATAGGAACCCTTCCCTTCCAGCTGGTTGCAGCCCCCTGGCTTGATGCGAACTCCGCATGCACGGCCCTCAACAATCTGCGCCTGCCGGGCGTAATGTTCGTACCGCTGAAATACAGGACGGTGAACGGACGGGAGGCAAGCGACTACGCGGTTAAGATTGTTGTGACAAACCCGGCCGTCTTCAGGCCTGCTACAACCGAAATAGCAATACTCTGCCACCTGAAAAAAGCATATCCGCAGCGCTTCAGCTGGACTCCGGACGGAAAAAAAGAGAGGCTTCTGAAGTTCGACAAGGCAATGGGCACATCACTGGTCCGCAAGGCAATTGACGCCGGATGGAGTTACAGGACGATCATGCAGGCCTGCGACAGGAACGTCGCCGCACAGAACTTCATGATGAAGCGCGGCAAATATCTGATTTACAAATAAAGGGAACCTCTAGAACAGCGAACCCGTCAGCTCCAGATGTTTTTCAGAAAAAGCCTGCTTTTAAGTATTCTCGAAGTAATGGTCGAAAGATTCCCGTCGCCTCCGTTCCGGCTGAAATTTATCGCCTTGACTATCTCTCCGGCGCTGCGATATCTCCCGGCAGGATTCTTGTCAAGCATCTTCACCATGACATCCTGCATCCATGACGGTATTTCCGGAGCTATTTTTACAGGCGCCACCGGATTCTTATTTCTGACAGCCTCCATGACCTGATATATGCTTTCTCCGTCAAACGGCCTGACTCCCGTAAGCATTTCATAGCTTACGACACCGATTGAAAATATGTCCGACCTCTCGTCCGTCTTCTTTATTTCGTTGAAGCCCTCAGGAGCCATATATGACGGAGAACCGAGTATCTCGTCGTCCATCGTAAGACATGAATCTGAAACATGGGACACCCCGAAATCCGTTATTTTGACCGTAACATCGTCCGTAATGATAATGTTTTCCGGCTTTATATCCCTGTGGAGGATTCCGCAGCCATGAACACATTCAATCCCCTCAGCTATCTGTTCGATTATTGAAATCTTCTGGTTGATATCAAACATTTTCCTGTTCAGGCATTCTGTAAGCGGCATGCCCTTCACATATTCCATGATGATGTATGGATTTTCGTCCGGCCTGTCAAGATTGTGCTCGAAAATTTTAACGACATGCTCGTTGTTTATCCTCATCAATATCTCGGCTTCGCGTGCGAACCTTTCCAGTTTTCCGGAAGTGTTGTCGCTTTCCCCGTTCCAGCGCAGCACTTTCATGGCGTATAATTTCCCGTGTTTTTCCACCAGGAGGACAATACCGGTGATACCGTAGCCCAGCGAACGGATAATCTTGTATTCGGAAGCCAGGTTTCTGATTCTGCCTATATCATTACGTCCATTTCTTTTCTCCCTTTCTTCAAGAGCCCGGTTCAAAAGCGAAAAAAGGAATTTCAGATCAATCGGCTTGGGCAGATAATAAAAAGCGCCTTCCTTTACCGTCTCAACCGCGTCTGCCAGCTCGGGCATACCGGTCATCAGTATTATATTCATGTCAGGATACACCTTCCGGCACATCCTGAACATTTCCCTGCCGGATTTACCCGGCATATTCACATCCACAATCGCAAGTTCATACCTGTTTTTCCCGAGCAGTAAAAGCGCCTCCTCGGCCGAAGCAGCCGTACACACATTGAAATTAACGGATAAAAACTGGCTCAGAAGCCCCCTGATCGACTCTTCATCATCTACAACCAGGACATTTACGCCAAGTTTGTCTTTTTTCAGCTTTTCCGTGTTCGACACAGCCGTTTCACCTTTTTTTCAAAATATTTTGGGGGACATCCAATTCCAATGTATCCCGGATAATATTACCCCTGCAAATGTTTTTGCAAAAGTTCAATTCGAAGGTGATTAGGAGCCGTAAAGAAATAACTTTACCTGAGTTTTCTGAAGAAGTTGAAAGAGGGAGAGGAACTCGCCTTTGAAATCCAGTCGGCGCAGGGGTTGCGCGAACCCGATAAGTCAGACCCGATATGGGCGACTTTTATTTTTTCATCACTGGAAGAACGCAGATCAAACGGCTGAACCGGTCTGAAAACTGTGAGTTTCCATTCCCGTCCCAGCTTCATTTCACTTTTTCTCCGGTCGTGAAAAATACCGCCATACAGTTCGTCGGCAAGCTCCGCACGGCTAACCATCAGCACGGGTCTTGAATACACATACAGAGTCAGCGGCACCGAACATCTGCCGCAGATATCGGCAATCTGATTGCAGTCGGACTCAATGGAAAGACTTACCGTCCGGCATCCATTTCCGTTAAGAAAATCGGCGGCAATTGAATTTAAAATCATCAGCCCAGGCCCCGCCTCTATTTCCACGCCTGCGGATTTCGCAAGATACCAGCCGTCCCAGCTGTTGATCTCCACCGCCAGACCTTTTTCCGCGCAGACGGATATGAGCTTTTCAACTTCAGGAATGTCTCCCTCGTAAAAGACCGGAGGCAGCGCAATCACCGGCGAACAGCTTTTATTTTCCCCGGCAAACTTGAGAACCCCCGCAGAATCCAGCTGATCCAGAATCAGCCTTGCGCCGGGGTTTTTCCCGTGAAATTCGCACGCCTTTTCAAGGCCGGATATGCGGACAGTATCGGGGTTGGAGCCCAGCTTACGACGGTTCACCTCGTTTTGGACCGGCGGCTTGAAGTTTAAAATATCCTGTACGTTCTCAGGCAGATTTATTCTCACCTTGGATTCAGGCTCCTTCTTGGCAAAATGGAGGAAAGACGACAATTCAGTATTCACTTTCCCAAGCATGCTTTTGGGGACAGGCATGGCATCGTTGTGGGCGGAAAAACTTCCAAGAATCAACCCCTGAACAGGCACAAGGGCAAACGAGTCGCCGATTTCCTTGAGAGGCATGGATCTTTTCTCATTCCTGATGACACTGAGAGGCAGAGTGATTTCCCTGGTCAAATCCCGGTATCTGAACAGCCATATGAGTCTTCCACCGGCTTCTTTCACCTCGAGATGATAGATCATATCCTCTCCCGAAGCTTCAGTTTTCCTTATCCCTTCCGATTCAGATTCGCCTGCGAACTTCGCAACCCTCCCGGAATCGCCGGTCATGCACTTCCTGCATCCGTCAAGATACCCGCCTGTGAGACTGCGTCCGGTATATTCGCCCAGGGCAACCACTTCCCTCCTCAGCGAATCATCAACCCCGGAATCAATCGTCCGCCGGTAAATCCTTACAGCTTTCGCAACCCATTCCGGACTCTTGAGCCTGCCTTCTATTTTCAAGGCCTTCACTCCGGCCGCCTTCAGATCGTCAATTTTCTCAAGCAGCGACAAGTCATGCATTGAAAGGAACCGCCCGCCCTTCCCCTCTCCGACACCCCACAAAAACCTGCACGGGCTGGCGCACAGGCCGCGATTTCCGCTCCGCCCGCCGAGCCAGCTTGAAATCAGACAGCGTCCCGATATTGAAAAGCACAGGGCTCCCTGGATGAAAACTTCGGTCTCTATTCCTTCGACAGACGAGGCCGATCTTATTTCCCCGATCGACAGCTCCCTGCCGAGGACAACGCGTTTTATTCCGAATTCCCTCGCGGCCATGACTCCTGCGGAAGATGAAATTCCAGCCTGCGTGCTGAAATGAAAATCAAGTTCAGGGAAGCACGGCATTAACTTGAGTATGGCCGGATCCTTGACGAGCACGGCGTCAACCTTGCATTGACGCGCCAGTTCAAGCTGTCTTGCAGCCTGTCCAAGCTCACGCTGTGCAATGTCAATGTTCAGCGTCAGATACGCTTTTGCATGATGTTCGTGGACAAAGCGGACATTGTCGGCAAGATTTTCCTGGTTGAAGTTTTCCGCGCCGATCCTGGCGTTCAGTTCCTTCAGCCCGAAATAAACGGCATCGGCTCCCGCCTCAATCGCGGCCCTTAAGACAAGAGGACTGCCCGCCGGCGCAAGAAGTTCAATTTTGTTATTTTTATGTGACATTGTAGTTCGTCCTCAAAAATCAATGCAAATACTGTACATGTTTCATCTGATTTCCGAGGCAATGCGTCGGAAATTAGATGCATATTCAACTGGTCATCCATCATGTGATCAATTCCGGCTCCATTGGTCAACCCGCGATTCATGAAAAAGCTACGCAGTGCGTAGCCTCTCCATGAATCTATAAGTCGCTTTAAGCAGGCAAGTTCAATAATCTGCTTTCCAAACAGTTGCAGCAATATTCGCAAGTTCTTGTTGCCTGCTCCTGATTTCATTTTCAGTCCATTCTTCGTATTTTCTCATGTCGGTAGTCAAACCATATTGACTTTTGCCGTAAACAACCTTTTTATTGCTGAAAACATTGTTAGAAGCCTCTCTGGCATTAAGTTTATCTTCAAGCAGACACATATTGCCAAGCCTATAGACAAAAGATTCATGTTTTTCCCTATCAAAAGAAGCTTCCCATTCAATCGTCATATTTTCAGGAAGAACATGTTCAATTGTCGCATCTTGCGAATCGGGAGGATAGTTTTTCTGGCATTTTTGATTTTCCAGGGAAAAGAGAATGTATTTTACAATCTTCCGCGTTCTGCTGTCTTCCGTATCAAATGACTTGAGAGCAAAATTGTTTTTAAAGTCTCCATCCGAAAGATACAGGGGCTTCAGTTCTTGGAAAAGTTGAGTTGCACTTGTTATTTCCTCTTTAAATATTTTAATAGACGCCTTGTTGCATGTTTCTTCCCACAAGTTGGGATTGAACCCGCCAATAATGTTGTAGCGGAAAACCAAAGCACGAATTATACGTAGAACTTTCGGGAACTCAATAGGTTCAAGAGAGAAATAAGCAATCATCAGCAATGGCTTGTGCTGTTTAATCTTGAAAAGGGATAATTCCTTGATTAAATCTCGAACCTCCATGCTGTTTTTCCAGAGGTCGTCCTCATAATCGTCCAAAGCCACAAAAATGTCCGCATAATGTTCAAGTTTGTCAAGCAAATCGAAAACACCTTCTTTTGTTTTGACTTTGGATTTTATCTCTTTAAAAAGTCTATCTTTGCGAATGAGTCTTTGCCGGGAGTTTATGAAATATCTTAGAAATTCAGGAAAATGTTGTATTCCCACTGTATTCGCAATAGAATGCCATTGTGTTTTAATGTTTTGAATGTCAATTTCGCTTCCGACTTGGGAGAACAGATAATTTTTCAAAAGATCAGTGGAGGTTAATTCAAGACCTCTTGCGTTCAAAGTTTCAAATACGGTGTAAGCCTTTAACTCATCATCAACAGTGATCTGTATGAAATGAAGTCTTCCTGCAACAATTTTCTCTGCAAACCTTGAAAGTTCTTCTCCACTTGAACAAAGTTTATCATTGGATTCTAGCTTTTTCAGAAAATATTCAAAAGCGCTTAGCATAAGCTGATCGGAATCGTTTAGCTTTCTTCTTGACACCGGTATCTTGAGCTGGAGAAGATATGTCTGGTAGAAATCCCTATTGTTTTCATTCAGAGTTAGTTTACTTGAATAGGTTAACGAAGTAGCATCTTTGCTTCCAAGAAAAGTGTTTTTTATTATTTTTTTACGTTCTTCATTCTGCTCCTTGTCAATTCCCGCATCAATCAAGCTCTGCAAGGATTTGACAACAGCGAGGATAAGCAGACTAAGTGTCGCGATTCTCTGTTGTCCGTCAATTATGGTGTATTTCTTTTCACCTTTTTCTCCTTCGTCCTTCAGAACAATGGCTCCCATATAATGGTTCTCCTCAGAATCATTTGAAATAGTTTCTATGTCAAGCCATAAATCCTCCCAGTTCTCCTCTAGCCATGAATAATCTCTCTGATAAAATGGCACTTTATATGTTTTCCCGTTGGCAATTACTTCTCCGAAAGTCACAGTTTTTGTGTCTAATAAGTTTTTTGACATAATATCACCTCCAGTTATTCACAATGTTCGAAATATATTCTGCTCCTCAAGCCCCTTGCACGTCCATTGTTACCTCTTTTCTGAAATCATAAATCTCGTATGGAGAGTCAAACTCATTTAAGGAAGTTAGAGAAACTGACATTTATATACCTTTCAGAATTCAGTCTGTCTATAACCTATTCTCACAGTGTGTTAATAAAAATGGGAAACAGCAAATTTTATCCTGAATTCTGATTTATTGCGAAATCCGCATCAGGAATGGTACCAGGCGCCTTTTCCTTTTCCTTCGCGGAAAAGGAGATTCTTCCTTACCAGGTTCTGCACATGCGCCTTTATTGTATTGCGGCTGGCTCCGGTAATATTTACCATATCGCGAATTGTAATTGTCCCCCGTTCCCGTGAAGCCTGAAGAATTGCTTGTGATAGAGATGGAATTGAAATGAGTTTCTGTTCCGTATCCAGCTTGACAGCGAGCATATCAGCCTGCCGTTTAAGGGAATGAAGGAAGAAAATTATCCATTCCGAAAGCTGGGAATTGTCCAAATTGAGAGTCACCTGCGCCCGTCGGAGAGAGAGATAATAGCCATCCTTGTTCTCCTCTACGATGTGTTCCAACGAACTGTATGGCACATACAGATATCCGGCACGCATGAGAAGCAAAGTAGTGATAATCCGCGAAAGCCGCCCGTTTCCATCCTGGAACGGATGCACCGCAAGAAAATGGACTATGAAAACAGCTATGAGAATAAGTTTGTGCTGCCGCTGTTCCCTTTCAGAATTTTCAAACCATTCCACCAGTTCGCGCATTTTAAAAGGTGTTTCAAACGGTGTGGCTGTCTGGAAAATCATACCCATGCTTTTCCCGTTTGCATCAAACGCCTCGACATGATTGGGAAGTTTCTTATATTCGCCCCTATGGCGTGAATCCTTATCCGAGTATTTAAGAAGTATCTGGTGCAGTTGTCTTATATGGTTTTCAGTAAGATTAATCTCTTTGAAAGATTTGAATACCAGTGATATTGCATCGGCATAGCCGGCGACTTCCTCTTCATCTCGCGAACGAAAACTTGTCAATCCTACACCGCTAAGAAGTTTTTCAACTTCGCTATCGGATAATTTAGCCCCTTCAATTCGTGTTGATGATGCAATGGATTCAACAGTGGCAACTTTGCGTAGGCGATTCAAGGTCTCAGGCGCAAGATTCTGGAAAGCGCGCCAAGCCCCTTTAAACTCATCAATTGTCGCTATGAGTTTTAATATTTCTTCACTGATAATTATTTTTGGCGTATCCATAAGTGTATCCAAATATATCCATAAATAAACAATAATCAAATATTTTACGGATATTTATGGATAATATGGCTTGAGGCAATTACATGACTTGAAGGTAAAAAAAAGCGCGGGCTTTACCCGCGCTTCCAGATCATTTTCAGAAATCGCCGTTATTTAACGTAAGTCTGAGATTTCAGCACAAATGCTTTGAATGCTTCCGGATCCTTCACAGCGATATCCGCAAGGACTTTGCGGTTGACATCTATTTTGGCCTTCTTCAGTCCGTTCATGAACTTACTGTAGGTTGTGCCGAGTGCGCGGCAGGCGGCATTGATACGGATAGTCCAAAGACGCCTGTACTGGCCTTTCTTCTGTTTTCTTCCGATATACGCGTTTGCATTCGCCTTGTCTATGGCGTCATAAACTGTGCGGATCTGCTTACTGCTCGCACCGTAGAAACCTTTGGCTCTCTCAAGTGCGCGCTTGCGGCGTTTGCGTGACGGAACTGCATATGTTACTCTTGGCATTTTTAGTATCTCCTGAAACTAGTTTAGTTAAAAGTTTACAACAGGTGCGGGGATGGAATCTTCAGACTCCATAGGGCAGAGCCGCCCTGATCCTCGACATTTCGGTGCTTCTCACAATCGCTCCCTTTCTGAGGGTGCGCCTGCGTTTGGCACTCTTTCCCGTTTTGAGGTGTCTGGATCCGGCTCTGAAATGCTTGAACTTGCCGGTCCCCGTCTGCTTAATCCTTTTAGCCGCACACTTTCTGGTCTTCATTTTGGGCATCGTTGTTCTCCTTGGTTGTTAATTTCTCCGTTTTCTTCTGAGGCGGCCGATGCCAGCCTGTCTCAGTGGTGAATCGGATTGAAATTGATGAAAATGCTCCTACCGATCAGTTTGGGTGCGCTTTCGGCAATGCCGTGCGCCTCAAGATCCTTGACCACCTTCTGCATAATGGCGTAGCCAAGTTCCTTGTGGGCCATTTCGCGCCCCTTAAACATCATGGAGGCCTTCACTTTATAGCTCTTGCTTAAAAATTCAATTGCATGATTGATCTTTATCTGATAATCATGCGGGTCAATATTGGCGCCGAATTTCACTTCCTTGACCTTGTGGGCATGCTGCTGCTTCCTCTGGTCTTTTTCTTTCCTCTTGTGTTCATAAATCAGTTTGCCGAAGTTGATGATCCTGCAAACCGGCGGAGTCACATTGTCTGCGACAACCACCAGATCCAGCCCCTCCTGCCTCGACAGGTCAATTGCCTTTTCAAATGTGACAACGCCGAGCTGCCCGCCATTTGAACCGATCAAACGAACTTCCCGACCCGCAAGAAAGCGGTCGCCAGCTTTGACTAACTTAGATATAAGCAAGCCCTCCTATTTTTAATTTAAGTGTCAAGTCAAAGTATCACAGTATCAATGTTTCAAAGTATCGTTTGAATTCATGACACTCTGACACCAACGATTCTCCACGGGAGAAACGTAATGACACCCATGACACTCCTATAATTTCTCAGCAACTTCATTCTTCATCCTGTCAATCAGCGCATCAACGGAAATGGCTCCGAGCTCGCCTTCCCTCCGGCTTCTCACGGAAACCGTACCCGCCGCAACTTCTTTTTCCCCGATAACCGCCATGAAAGGAATACGCAGGTTGCGGGCGTCCCTTATTTTGGCGCCGATCTTTTCCGTCCGCATATCGGTGTCAACCCTGAATCCCAGTTCCCTGAGTTTATTTTCCAAACCGGCTGCGGCCTCATGCTGGCCTTCGGTAATCGGAAGTATCCGGATCTGTTCGGGAGCGAGCCATGCGGGAAACGCACCTGCGCAATTCTCGATCAGTATTCCGAAAAATCTTTCCAGCGACCCCAGAAGAGCCCTGTGCACCATGTACGGGCGGTGCTTCTGCCCGTCAGCCCCGACATAAGTCATGTCAAAACGCTCGGGAAGATTGAAGTCGAACTGTATTGTTGTGGTCTGCCATTCGCGTCCGATGGCGTCCTTGATTTTAAGGTCTATCTTGGGACCGTAGAAAGCGCCGCCGCCCTTGTCAACTTCACACTTGAGACCGCATTTATTGACAGCTTTCTCAAGTGAAGTTATCGCCTGTTCCCAGCGGGATTCCTCGCCCACGGCTTTTTCCGGCCTTGTGGCGAGATACGCGTTGATTTCATTGAATCCGAAACACTTCCACATGTAAAGACTGAATTTCAGGACTCTTTCGATTTCATCCTCAATCTGTTCGGGCGTACAGATGATGTGGGCATCGTCCTGGGTGAAGCCGCGGACACGCAGAAGGCCGTGAAGCACTCCGCCCTTCTCGTAACGGTAGACAGTTCCCAGCTCGGCCCAGCGCAGGGGTAGTTCGCGGTACGAATGGTTTCTTGTCTTGTAAACCTGTATGTGGAACGGGCAGTTCATGGGCTTCACGTAATAATTGTTCTTGTCAACCTCCATCGGCGAATACATCGCATCCTTGTAGAAGTCGAGATGTCCGCTTGTCTGCCAGAGGTTTGAGAGTCCGATATGGGGCGTAAAAAGAAGCTCATAACCATTCTTGTAATGCTCTTCACGCCAGAAATTTTCAATCTGGTTCCTGATCCTGCCGCCCTTCGGCTGCCAGATTATGAGACCCGGGCCGACATCTTCGGCGAGTGTGAAAAGTTCGAGCTCCTTGCCGAGCCTGCGATGATCGCGTTTCCTGGCCTCCTCCAGCATGTTCAGATGAACTCTCAACGCCTTCTCGTTCTCAAATGCGGTGCCGTAAATTCTCTGCAGCATCGGATTGGTTTCCTTGCCGCGATAGTACGAACCTGCGATTGCAAGAAGCTTGACGGCACCGACCTGTCCGCTGTTCTCGACATGGGGGCCGCGGCATAGATCGACAAAGTCCCCGCACTGGTAGAAAGTTATGCTTTCACCTTCGGGAATATCGGAGAGACGTTCAAGTTTGTATTTCTGATTCTGGCTTTTCAGAAGTGATTCGGCCTCGGTTCTGGATATCTCCATTTTCTTGAACGGAAACTTCTCCCCGGAAATCCTTTTCATCACGGACTCGAGTTTTTCAAGATCTTCGGGGACAAGGCGGTGTTCCATGTCGAAATCATAGTAGAATCCGTCGTCGGTGGAAGGGCCTATATCGAACCTGGTATCGGGAAAAAGTTCTTTGACCGCAGCGGCCATGATATGAGCGGCGCTGTGCCTGATGGTTTCAAGTGGGTAACTGCTCATGACAGGAAGCACTCCCGCATGCAGTTCGTCTGGCAGGAAAAAATATTTATCATCTTAAAAACTGTATTTCCTCTTAATATTTTAGGTTGAGAGGGTTAAGATAATCCATTTTCCCTGAAAATCAACAAGCTTTTAAAATTTTCCGGAGCGGAAAATTTTATGCTGAAATTCGATTGATTGATTGGATAATGGCTTCACGAATGCGATAGCATTCCCAAGAGTGCGTGTAATAGAGTCACCGCTCTGTTTTTATCTCAATAGACAAAGCCCATCGCCTACAGCAATGAATGAAAAGCTATAACTACATTACAGCACTCCATCGGATGTTCTCGGCATCGTATTACGAACGCAACAGAAATATTTTAATTAATATCGTCACCAACACCTGCTTGAGAAAACTTTTCGAAAGACGCTCTCTGTCGCAGACAAAAAACACACAGGAATTATCCTTGGCTACACAGCAACTCTTTAAGATATTCCCTCCCCGAATATCTTTTACGTGTAAGATTATATCGTGGTGCTAGGAATGAGCGGAATACGCTCTCTATCCGAGTAATCAAAGAAGTATCACGTACACCAATGAGTAGCACTTTGAATGAGAGAGCAACCTGAATAGCGTCTTTATATGCAAGCCTTTCATGCTCTCCAACTTTCCTTGTCAGCGAATTAAACCATGCGTCTTGTCTAGGATCGAAATGAGAAGGTAATCTTCCAATAAAGCTACGGCTTTTTACTCTGCCGACATATAGCAATTCATCTTGTTTAGCCTTGTCTTTTGAATTATAAAATAAATAAATGCCATTGGGATATTCAGAAATCCCCGCTAATTCCATGATCTTAACCTCTCCAATAACCTTTTTCTTATGATGCTGGCAACATGTAGAGATATCGGAAAGACGCTCAGAAAAAATTTCGTTGTCAGCGATTAAATATTCACACTTTTGTGACATCTTGCCTCCTTACATTTGTATTAAAGTTGTTGATACATTTTCAAAAGTTCAGATTTTCTGAATTTCCGAAATTGACTTCCTTTTGATTTAGTTTTAACCAATACTCATCTTTACGCTATTTTCTCAAAACATTCATTCATCGATTTTATATTTCTATTCAACTCTTATAGCAATCTTATAGGGTTTACCCACCGTTATGACGATTATTCAGAACACAGACGTGCAAAAACCTTCTTATGCCCATTTACCATCACATCGTCACAGCCGTGAATGGCGCTAAGTTAATGGTTAATACTTGGATGAAACTCAAGCTGAAGCTTGTACTCCAACCTCGGAAATTCTTAAGTTGGAGTTCAAACTTTAATTTGTCTTTTCTTATCTTAGCGCCATTCGTCACAGCCGTAGTTGTATTTGAGGTTCGAGTTCACCCTTCCCGCGACACTCAATGCGCGGTAATCGATCTGCATTTCGATTTCAACAGCGACTCGATAGCTTCTTTTACCTTCTACCATTGCAAAGTTCATAAGACGCGGTGTGAACTGTATTTGCAATTTCCACCGTCTTGACAATTAGCATGCATCAAATATTGGTAGCCCCATTTTATTAGCCTGTCTTATCACGTTATATAATTCATCACGCTTGCCTTCATTGGCAAACTTGATGCGGGCTGCACCGAATTTACCGACAAACCTGATATAGTATGTATAACTAATGCTTACATTCCCATGCCCATCTTTTTTTGTGGTACGGATATCTTCAGCTTTTATTTCACTAATGCCTGAAAGTTTAATTGTGGTTCTTTTGAAAAACTGAAGAATGAAATTAAGCTTTATGTAGTCCTTAATATCATTTGCTGCAATACCTCCTCCCGGAAAACTCAATGAGTCATTCTTCATGTCTAGCAGCCTGTCGGACTTTGACTATCACGTCTTGCAACTCTATTAACTCATATTATGTTAAGGTCTAAAAACAAAGGATGCGTGTGGGATGGGAGCGAAATTCATAAATGTGGACCGGGAT
>Ga0172379_10006717_pt1 | contig 15244 bp, 9 predicted proteins | sample GrowelOW334metaG_FD_119756 | JGI IMG/M metagenome (GOLD analysis project Ga0172379, IMG submission 119756) | Groundwater microbial communities from an aquifer near a municipal landfill in Southern Ontario, Canada - Groundwater well OW334 metaG | ecosystem: Environmental > Aquatic > Deep...
ATTAAAAGGCTTAAATTATAATTCCTTTGTTCTAGTTCACTGGAGGTTTACTTGTCTGAGCCAAAAAAACCGTTGAAAATTTTACTCGTATCTTTTTTAACTTTAATCCTGACCGTTTCGTCTGTTTTCTCATCCTGCTTGGTATCCGCTGATCCTTTATTGGGCGCGTTGAATTTTAACCCACCACAACCGACCCAAGCCTTTCAACCTGCACTTTCAAGAATTACTCTAAGAGCCCCACTTGTAGCTCCAAAAACGCATATAGGCGATTTTTTTCGACAGGTCCCATTCGTCTGGGGTTTGGACCTTTCGCAAAGCCTCCAGGGCGCCGGCGGCCTCCTCACGAAAGCCGAATCCGCCACCACGCACGCGTATCTTTTTGACGCAAATGGCAACGTGGGGCAACTCGTCAACACGGCCACCGGCTCCGTCGATGCGCAGTATGAATATGATCCTTATGGGAACACCCTTGTCGCCGCGGGAACGCAAGCGGCGGGGAATGCGTTTAGGTTTAGTACAAAGTATTTGGATTCGGAATCGAACCTTTACTATTACGGGTTTCGGTAATACCGGACTTTACCAACCTGTTCATTCATGGTAAATTACCCGGGATGACCAATGGGGGGTGATACGATGAAAACCATTCACGAGCGTAATGAAAAGATCATGATCAGGCCGGCACAGGAGCGTGGCCATGGTCAGTATGGCTGGCTGGATAGTTATCACACATTCTCTTTCGCGGATTATTACGATGAGCGGCATGAAGGTTTTCGTTCATTGCGGGTCATTAATGAAGACAGGGTCCAACCTGGTAAAGGCTTCGCTACTCATCCTCACAAAGACATGGAGATCTTAACCTATGTTATCAGCGGTTCCCTTGAGCATAAAGACAGTATGGGTAACGGTTCTGTGATCAACTTCGGTGATGTTCAGAAAATGAGCGCTGGAACAGGGATAACGCATAGCGAATTCAATCCTTCCCAAGATCGGCTGGTGCATCTTTTGCAAATCTGGATATTACCGAAATTAAGAGGCATTAAACCGGCGTACGAACAATTTACTCTGCCCGCGCTTTTGGCAAAGGATCCTCTGGTGCTTATCGGTTCACCGGATGGAGCGAAGAATGTGGCGCAATTCCATCAGGATATTCTTATTTTTAGAGGCATTTTGAGGGCGCAAAAGAGATGCTATTATCATGTAAAACCCGATGGCGGCGTCTGGGTTCAGATGATCAAAGGCAGTTTGTGGCTGGATGATCACCTTTTGAACGCTGGTGATGGCGCCTCCGTTGAAAATACGAACAAACTTGAGTTAACTGCAGAAAATGATACCGAATTTCTTTTGTTTGATATGAATTAATAAGGGAATGACCTCAACCGGATAAACAGGATTGGCTTTTTATTAACTGCGTTCATTTTACAGGGAGATAGGCATGAAAAAAGAATTAAGGGAGCGTTTTGCATCATACCGTGCGGGTAAATCGATCAAGGGCACAGAAACAGAAAAGAATCTTCTCAAAGCTTTTGCCGGGGAATCCCAGGCGCGTAATCGTTACATGATTTTTGCCGAAATCGCAAAAGAAGAAGGCTATGATCAGATCTCGGCTATTTTCAGGGAGACCGCGCATAATGAAGATCATCACGCGCAGATTTTCTTTGCTTTTCTTGAAGGTGGAATGCTGGATATTAACGCTGGCTATCCGGCCGGAAGTGTAGGAATGACGTATGATAATTTAACAGCCTCAGCAGATGGTGAACATGAGGAATTCGCAGCTCTCTATCCGGATTTTGCGGCAGTAGCGGAGAAAGAAGGCTTTATCAAAATCGCCAATCAGTGGAAGATGATCGCAAGGATCGAGAAAGAACATGAAGATCGTTTTCGTAAACTGGCGATCAATGTTAAAGACGGTAAAGTGTTTGTCAAGGCTGAGCCGGTTACCTGGATCTGCCGTGAATGCGGGCACGTTCATACCGGCAAGCAGGTTCCTGAAAATTGCCCTGCCTGTCAGCGGTCAAAAGCTGTTTTCGAGATCAAAGCGGTAAATTATTAATACCCGGAGGGCGGGGTCAGTCGGCAATCAACCGGGAATCGTATTGATCCAGGTCGACGGGCTTTCTCATTCTCAGTGTCAAGCCGCGATTAAAAACGGAGAAATGCCTTTCTTGAGAAGTTTGGCAGAGCATGGACAATACCGTTTATCAGTTCATTATTGCGGCGTGCCTTCCTGTACTGCGAGTGTGCAGGGGGAGTTATTCTACGGGGTTAAACAAGGTGTTCCTGCATTCCGCTTCTGGGATCGTAATGCACACAAAGAATTCCGGATGTCTGAAGGGGATGCAGCTGTTGTCACTGAGCAGCGAATATCACGGAACGCGGAGAGTCTTTTAAAAGGAGGGAGCTCATACTCCAATAATTTCAGCGGAGGTGCTGAGAAATATCATTATTGTGCAACCTCTTTGGGTAAAGACAGGATAGGTCGTGAGATTAATTTCTTCAACTTTTGTTCTTTTCTTGTTTATCATCAATTGATGTTCTTTAAGATATTTGTTCTGGTTGTATGGGAAATGCTGGCGGGATCAATGGATTGTCTGCGTTGGACTCTGGAAAAGGGAGGTTTCCTGAAAGAATTACAATTTATCCCTATTCGTGCGTTGATCTGTGTCTGGTTAAGAGAGCTTATCACTCTTGGAGCCTGCAGGGATATAAAAGCCGGTTTACCATCAATACATTTGAATTATCTGGGTTTTGATGAACAAGCTCATCATCGCGGCCCGGACTCAGGATTTGCTCACCGCTCATTACGCGTAATTGACAATAATATCAGAAAGATCTACCAGGCGGCCATCCGTTCCAGGTTCCGGAACTACGATGTCTGGATATATTCTGATCATGGTCAGATCAGGACGGTATCATTTAAATTTAAATTTGCGAAGACGATCGAACAAGCGGTTGGAGAGGTATTACTTGATCTGAATATCAAGACTCATCATATACGACCGAAAGACCATTATTCAATGCGTAATGATTATCTTCAGCTTTTAAGCAGGAAGTTTGCGAGAAAGCCTGAGAAAATACCGGATCAGTCGGAAGCTGTCCTGACTGCCGACGGAACGCTAGGTAATATTTATCTTCCGCGACGATTAAGTGAAGAAGAAATTAAACAATTGGCTTTAAAATTATCGGGGAAAGCCGGGATACCGGCAGTTGCTTCACCGGCAGGTCCCGGGCAGATAAAGGTTTGGACGTTTGAAGGAGAGCTGATACTTCCCCTACAGGCAGACAGATTTCTTGGGTCTGCTCATCCTTTTCTTAAGGAGGTAACCGAGGATCTGATCAATCTTTGTCATCACCCTTTAAGCGGGGATCTGATCATCCTGGGATGGGAAAAAGACTGTGATAATCTAACTTTCTCTGCAGATCAGGGCGATCACGCAGGAGTTGCTCCTGAAGAAACTTCCGCTTTTGCTTTAATTCCATCGCATGTTTTTCCGGCCGACAAGAATAAACCATCTCTTAAGACAATAAATATTCGTCATGCTGCCCTGAGCGTTTTGCAACGATCTACCGTGGATGCCGCGAAAAATATCCCGACACAATCCCTACTTCATCCGGTCAACCGGACTATCCGTATCATGACATATAATGTTCACAGCTGCCGGGGAATGGATGGAAAAGTTTCGCCGGAGCGGATCGCGCGCGTGATCAGCCGCCATGAGCCGGATATTGTAGCGCTTCAGGAACTTGACCTTGGACGACAGCAGACAGGTAAACTCGATCAGGCCCGCATTATTGCCCGTCTTCTGCAAATGTATTATCATTTTCATCCTTCCATGCAGATTGAGGAGGAAGCACAGTACGGCAATGCTGTTTTCAGCCGTTTTCCCATGAATTTGAAGAAAGCCGGAGCTTTGCCGGCCCTGTTTGATAAGGCTTTCCTCGAGCCGCGCGGAGCAATGTGGGTTGATATTGATGTAGAAGGAACGCATTTACAACTATTCAATACTCATCTCAGTTTAATTCACCGTGAAAGCCGGCGGCAATCAGAGGCGTTGACCGGACCGGAGTGGTTGGCGCATCCTCAGTGCCGTGGGCCGGTGGTATTATGCGGAGATTTTAACTCCTTACCTGATTCCCGCGTGTGCCAGAATATAAAAAAGTCTCTGTTTGACGCACAGGAAATTCTTGAGAACCATCGGCCGAGGCCCACATGGTTCAGTCATTATCCTTTGGGACGCATCGATCATGTTTTTGTGAACGCCGGTACAAAGGTTGTTGCAGCACGCGTGTTATCGAGTGATCTGAACAAAATAGCCTCGGATCATCTGCCCTTGATCATCGACTTTAAATGGCCTCCGAAGTTTCACTTGTAGCTGAATACCTTAAATATTCTGATGACTTAAACCCGAGATTTCTGTTGCATCGTTGATAGTTTCATTAATAATAAACAAATGGCTCAATCGGGTGCTTCAAAACAATATATTCTGGCGATCGATCAGGGAACGACCGGTTCGCGTGCGTTTCTTTTTAACCATCGTGGCCAGCCTTTAGCTTCCAGTTATAAAGAATTCAAGCAGTACTATCCCAGGTCCGGGTGGGTAGAGCATGATGCTATGGAGCTCTGGGCATCTGTCGAGAGTGTCATTCGTAGAACGTTGTCCAGTGCCCGCATTAACCCTGTTCAGATCAAAGCGATTGGTATTACCAATCAACGTGAGACAACATTGCTTTGGGATCGTAAGACGGGTATACCTTGTCATAAGGCCATCGTTTGGCAATGTCGCCGTACGGCCGATATCTGTCTAAGGATGAAAAAACATGCTAAACTTTTTCAAGATACTACCGGGCTCTGTCTCGATGCATATTTCTCGGGAACCAAAGTCCGCTGGCTGCTCGACAATGTTCCGGGTTTGCGGGCAAGGGCCGTCAATGGAGAAATTGCTTTTGGGACTATGGACGCCTGGCTCATTTATAAATTGACAGGCGGTCAGTCTCATGTGACCGACATGACCAATGCCAGCCGCACGCTGATGTTTGATATTTCAAGTCATAGCTGGAGCCCGGCATTACTGAAACTACTCAAGATCCCTGCGTCAATTCTTCCGGTGGTGTTACCTTCTTCAGCGGTCTTCGGATATACAAGAGCACCGGCTGCCGGATTACCGTCAGGTATTCCCATTGCGGGTGTTATGGGTGATCAGCAGGCGGCTTTATATGGCCAGGGCTGCACGCGTCCGGGCAGCATCAAAAATACATACGGGACCGGGTGTTTCATGCTCCTTAATACAGGGTCTGAACGTGTTCATTCAAAACGCGGTTTACTGACAACCCTGGCCTGCGATGAAAACGGTGAGCCGGTCTTTGCGCTGGAAGGCGCTGTTTTTGTAGCCGGAGCTGTGATTCAATGGTTACGAGATGAACTCAAGGTCATTAAAAAATCTTCCGATACTGAAAGATTGATCGCCGGGCTTACTGATACTTGCGGTGTTTATATTGTTCCCGCGTTCACCGGCCTTGGCGCGCCTTATTGGGAACCGCATGTTAGAGGTGCGATCACAGGTTTGAGCCGGGGTGCGAATGTCCGGCATATTGTCCGCGCCGCGCTTGAGTCGATGGCCTATCAGACCAAAGATGTTTTTGATCTGATGGAAAAGGAATCGGGGCTTAAGGTAAAGATGCTGGCAGTTGACGGCGGCGCCTGCCGGAATAATTTTCTTATGCAGTTTCAAGCTGATCTTTTAGGTGTCAAGGTTGCCCGGCCTTGTATGGTTGATTCGACTGTTGCGGGGGTTGCTTACCTAGCTGGAGTTTCAGTTGGATTATTCAGCCCGTCTAAAATCTTTGGTGCCAGGCCTTATGACCGGATCTTTACTCCGGATCTGTCAAAGGCTGAATCTCAAGCTTTGTATTCCGGGTGGACCAGGGCGGTCAGGCAGGTGCTGGCCGGGAAAGAAGAGTAATGAAGCGCGACGTTTCCCGTTTGGAGTGTAAGAATTTTGACGTTCTGGTGATCGGCGGGGGGATCAACGGGTCCTGTATCGCCCATTTGTCCGCTGCCGCCGGTGCGTCGGTCGCTCTGATTGAGAAAGATGACTGGGCGAGCGGTGCATCCAGCGCCTCTACCAAACTTTTGCACGGCGGCCTCAGGTATCTCGAAAATCTCGAGTTCGATCTTGTTAAAGAATCCTTGCGCGAACGGTCAATTCAACTGAAGATCGCACCGCATTTGTCCTGTCCGCTGGCGTTTATTATTCCGGTGTACCGCGGGGACGCCCGGCCACTATGGATGATGCAGATCGGCGTAAAAATCTACCAGTACCTGAGCGGGCGTTGGAGTCTGGGAAATCACCGCAGGTTAACAATTGACGAGATCATCGCAGCGGCTCCGGGCATTTCCAGGAAAGGTCTGCTTGGAGGAGTTGAATATTTTGACGCCCAAATGGATGATGCCCGGATGTGCCTCGAGAATGTGCTGATGGCGGATAAATTTGGCGCGGTTACGGCAAATGGCATAAAGGCCGTGGAATTCATTTGTAAAAACGGCAGGGCAATCGGAGTTAAGGCCCGGAATGAAGCCGACGGCCGGACTTTCGAAATACGCGCGTCCCGGATTATTGTGGCCGCAGGCCCGTGGTCGGATGAGATCATTCAAAAAGATAAGCCCGGGGCTCTAAAGCGTCTGCGCGTTACCAAAGGCACGCATGTTATTTATGAAGGACAGGTAGCTTCAAAGGCCTTTTTGATCCAGAGCCGGCAGGATCGCCGGGTATTCTTCATGATCCCTTTTAAAGGCCATTCACTCATTGGTACGACTGACACAGATTACCATGGTAGTCCTGATGATGTGACGGTTGATAAAGCAGATATTGATTATCTGCTCAAAGAATCTTCGCGAGTTTTCCCCAATTTGAAGTTTGACCATTCAAAGATCATCGCGTCTTTTGCGGGGCTGCGTCCGCTTGTGGCTGACTTAGGTGATCCGTCCCGAATTTCGCGTAAACACGCGATTGATGTTTCCAGGAATGGTGTTTTTTTCGTAATGGGAGGAAAATACACGACCTACCGTTCTATCAGTGAGGAAGTTGTAAAAAAAGCGCTGCCGCAACTGACAGGGAAGGTAATGCCCCTGAATGAATTCAGACTTTATGGCAGTGGCGATGGTCTCGACGCCAGAGCTTTAGCCGCAAGATATGCTGTTCCTGTGGGTACTGCTGCCTATCTTAAAGGATTTTACGGCTGTCGGGCCGCCGATGTACTGGAATTGACCCTGTCTGATGCATCATTAAAGAATAGTATCTGCGCCTGCTCACCGGTTATTGCGGCTCAAGTGGTGTATGCCCGTGATGTGGAAATGGCACTTGGTGTTGAAGATGTTATCAGGCGTCGTTTAGGTCTGGCTTTTGTTCCATGCCCGGAAGGTGCGTGCCGTTTGTGGATAAAGAAATTGATGAACAGGGATTCTTGCACTGGTAGTACGAACATATCTATTGAAAAGGACGGCTATGATAAATTCTAGAAAGAAAATTATTTTAGCAGCGGCTTTGATTATTGTTGCAGGCTTACTGTCAATCTTGGCAAAACCTTTGCTGGCTCAGAATGCGAGCTTGTCCATGCATCAACAGGCGGAACAGTTGCTGGATGAGAAGTCCTATCAGTTGGCCCTTGAGAAATACAAGCTCTTTGCCGCGGAGCCTGGTATTACTGTCGATCAAAAGCGTGAGTCAATATTCAGGATTGCGGACTGTTCCTGGCGCATTGGTAACACCACTTTAAATGCTGAAGCATCATTAGCCCTTAAACAACAGGTTATAGCCCCTGATCATGACCGCTGGTGGGCTGAAGCCAATCAGTCTCTGGCTGAGTATTTTATAAAGTATGAGCAGTATTCTCACCGTGAAACGATCAAGAAGTTATTGATGAGCGCCCGTGAATTCTGGAGCGGCTACGCGGATACCGGCTTAGCCCGGCCACGGTTTATTCAGGTTACTTTTACCCTTGCGGAATATGTGTTGCAGAATTGGGGAAATTATTTTGAAACCCCGGACCAGACATCCTTTCGTGCAGAAAAAGAAGATGACATGATCGGTCCGCCGGAACACTTTGGCCCGATCGGCATTAAAAACTTGATGCAAGATGTTTTAAAGGTGGCTGAAAAGCCGGAGGATAAGGCCAGGGCAACCTATCTTCTCGCTTCCGTCGGTATGAGCACCGGTGATGAAACCAGGCAAAAAGAGTCCATAGGGTACTTTGAAACACTGATCAAGGATTACAACACAAGCGAATGGGTGGATGATGCGTTTAATCAATTAGCATCAATGTATGAGCGCCGGAATGATTTTATCAAGGCGCTGGAAACTTATCAGGCGTTGTTGACGCAGTTCAAGCCTGGTGAATCGTCGTTCCTGGATAATGCCCGTTCGAGAGTAAAAGACATTACCACCCCGGTTATCCAGCCGGGAGTCAGTTATAATTTTCTTCCCGAGTCTCAGATCCGTTTTTCCCTGCGCTGGCGCAATCTGAAAGAGGCAGAGTTTACATTTTTCAGGATAGACCTGACAGAGGAACTAAGGTTTGATCCGAATAAAGATTCAACAAATAATGACCGCGGTGTTGATAGTTATGCCCGTTTGCTAAAAATCCTGGTTGATTCCCGGCGCTATGAACAGTTGCCTATAGCCTTAACGTTTAAGAGGAAAATGAAGGATGAAGGTAAATATCTTTGGTCAACCGAAGAAAAGAGCCTGTCGGAATGGCAGTTGCCCGATAATACGGATGACAGGAATGAAAAACCTGATTCCCCCAGGGGCACACTTCCAGTGGGTGCATATTTATTGATGGTCAAAAACGGGATATCAGCGGGATATGAGCTTGTTATGGTCACGGATCTGGGATTGCTGGTGAAATCCAGCTCCAATAACAACATATTCTTTGCTTTTGACACCGCCAGCGGTGAACCTAAAACGGGAACCAGGCTTAAATATCACTACCGTTATTACGATCGGGGAAATTATGTGTGGGTTGAGGGAGATGGGACAACGGACAATGATGGTATTGTGAAAGTGGATTTACCCGTAACGGATCAAAAAAACAATGCTCAGCATCAGATCTTTGCGGTTGTGTCTGATGGTACAAAACAGGCGTTTACAAATGGTAATTACTACTCTTATTCAACGGGACCGGGTGAGTACTGGCTTTATGCCTTTACAGACCGGCCGGTTTATCGTCCCAATGAAGTTGTTTCGTTCAAGGGGACTCTGCGACGTTATGACGGCAGTGCATTTGCAACGCCTGCCGGCATGCAGGTAAAGGCACAGCTTTACGATGCCCGTAACAGCAAGATCCTGGAAAAAGTTTATTCACTTAATGCTTTTGGTTCATTTAATGACACACTAACCCTGGATGAAAAAGCAGTACTTGGTGAATACCGCCTGGAATTGTATGCCGGGGACAACCAGAACCATTTAGCGCAGGCCACACTGTTCCGCCTCGAAGAATATAAACTGCCTGAATTTAAGGTGACAATTAAACCTCAGCCAAAAGGAGAAGGCCAGTTCGCCAATGCCTACCGTCTGGGAGACAGCGTAGCACTTAATCTTGATGCTCAATATTACTTCGGCGGCCCGGTACCAAAAGCCGAGGTTGAATTCTTTATTTATGAGCGTCCTGATTACCCTGTATATTCCCCGGGAAGGGAATATGAATGGTACTACGCACCAAAACAGGATCGCAATTATTATGGTAATGGTGTTCTGGTCAAGAAAGGTAAGGTTGTAACCGATGCCGAAGGCAAGGCAAAGCTCGAATTTGAAACAAATAAAACCGGCGCTCAAGATCTGGCGTACCGGGTTGAAGCCCGGGTGGTAGACGCCAGCCGCCGTGAGATAACAGCCGTAACAGAAATTAAGGTTACCAAAAAAGCATTCTTCATTTATCCGGAGGCACGCCGGAATTTGTATCGTCCCGGTGATAAAGCCCTTGTTGAGATCAAAACACTTACTGCAAACAATGAACCTGTAGAAGTTGAAGGAAAGGTAACTGTTACCCGTCATTGGTGGCGGGAACCGGCGCTTACGTCTGTTCAAACAGATAAATCAACGGTTTTATCTAAAAAAGTTCAGCCCTATGATGATCAGGTATTGTTTTCAAAGTTTTTTAAGACTGATACGAAAGGTCGGGCTGTCTTTGAATTTCAGCCGGATCAGAATGGCTATTACAGTGTGACCGTTACCGGGTTTGACACAGACGGAAGCGTGATTGAATCCGCGGCAAACGTTTTTGTATGTGATAAACAGGCAAACGACATCGGGTACCGTTACAGCGGACTGCAGATCATCACAGAGAAAGATACTTATACTGTTGGAGAAACCTTGCGTTTTATGTTGGTGTCTGACAAGCCAAAAGCTCGCGTGCTTTTAGCAATGGAAACAGACAATATTGATTATATTGAGCTGGTACGCATGGAAGGTTCGGTTAAACTGATCGAGTTGCCGGTAACAAGCTCCTTTACACCGAATATTTTTATCTCGGCTCTCTCAGCCAGTGATCAGCAGATCCGCAAGGAAGATGTTGAGTTGATTGTTCCCCCGGATGATCATTTTCTTAATGTTGTCATCTCCTCAAATAAACCGGTTTACGCACCGGGAGAGAATGGCGAGTTTGAAGTTAAGGTAACCAATAAGGCCGGCAATCCGGTTGCCGCGGAGCTTGCGTTAAGCCTGGTGGATGCCAGTGTCTTTTATATTCAGTCCGATCTGGCTGGTGATATCCGGCAATTCTTTTTCGGCGCCAAGCGCCAGCACAGCGTTAATTTGTGGGCCTCCATGAATGAACGCATTTATCAAAAATTTACCCTTGATGAAAAGGGTAGTCTGGTTAATTCGATCAATCCAACAGATTACTTCGACAGTAGAGGTGACAGCGTTGGAAATGAAAAAGATTCCGGATTTCAAAGAAGAATTAAGGAGAGAGCTGCGGTTGGTGCCAAAAACAGCATTGATAAGATAACTGCAGAGGTTTCTCCTGCAGTTATGGCAGTACGTGAAGGTAAAGGTTTCGACTCAGATTTCAAGAAACAGGATGTCAATAAACCCGGAAAATCTAATACATCGATCAGTGCAGCTGTTGCTGAACCACTGATGGATGCACTGGTTCGCCAGGATTTTCGCTCGACTGTATATTGGGGGCCAATGCTGACGACTGACGCACATGGTCAAGCTAAAGTTCAGGTGCATTTTCCTGATCCGTTGACCACCTGGCAGGCCACTGCCCGGGCTATCAGCACTGGCACAGACATTGGTAGTGCCGCGTATGATGTCACAACAAAAAAGGACATTATTGTTCGTTTACAAGCGCCGCGTTTTTTTACGGAACGCGATCATGTCATCATTTCTGCCAATGTTCATAATTATACCCAGGATACTCAACATATTAAAGTGAGCATGAAAGCGGACGGCCTTAAGCTCGATGGCGGGGCTGAAACCTGGGTGGATGTTGACCCGCTGGGAGAAAAACGGGTAGACTGGACGGCGATCGCGGACAAACCCGGGCTGGCACAGTTGACAGTGATGGCTCAAACCACAACAGTTTCAGATGCGATGCAGAAGAAATACCCTGTTATTCCACATGGTATAGAAAAATTTCTGGCCAGGGCGCTTGTGCTTAAAACGAATGAGACTCTCACGGCCGATGGTAAATTCACTTTCGACGTACCGAAAGACAGGGTCAAAGAGTCCACCGTTTTGCGGTTAACCTTATCTCCGTCAATGGCCGCGGCCATGCTGGATGCTTTACCCTATCTTGCCAATTTTCCGTACGGGTGTGTGGAGCAAACCATGAGCCGGTTCCTGCCAGGTGTGATCGTAGCAAAAACCATGCATGACCTTGGTATTGATCAGAAAGATGTAGACGATTATCTGGAAAATGTGCTGCAACCCCGCCTTGATCCGCAAGGGCAATCGCAACGGCGGGGTGATCAAACACTGCCGCGTTTGAAAGAGATCACTACCGCAGGCTTGAACAGGCTGTATGATTTTCAACATTCCGACGGAGGTTGGGGTTGGTGGAAAGGCGGGGACAGTGACCGTTTCATGAGCGCGTACGTGGTGTGGGGGCTGGCCTTGGCCAGAGATTCCGGGGTCGATGTTCGCGGCGATGTTGTTTCCAGAGGTTTTGATTTTCTTGACAAGAGCCTGGTTGATGCCGGGAATGAACCGGATATGCTTGCCTGGATGCTGCATGCCATGGCGTATGTGCATCGCTCAAGCTCATTCCAGGACAAGCAGATCACCCGGTTATGGGATATGCGCGAAAAACTTAATTCCTACTCACGCGCGCTGTTCGCCCTCGGGCAGAAAATCAGGAATCAGAATGATCAGGCGTTAATCCTTTCGCGCAATATCATCAACGGGATCGAGAAAGATAATGAAAATACAACAGCACATTGGGGTGAGGCCGGAATAAATTATCACTGGAGCGAGGGGGGTGTGGAAGCCACAGCCTTCTGCCTGAAGGCGTTGATAAATATAGATCCGGCAAATGAGTTTATTGCGCCTGCAGTAAAATGGCTGGCGTTAAACCGCCAGGGTGCGAGCTGGAAGAACACTCGCGATAGCGCAATCACCATCCTTTCACTGACCGATTACCTAAAATCCTCGGGTGAACTTGATCCGGATTTTGAGTATGAGGTTATCCTCAACGGAGTGACTGTTCAACATGGCCCGGTAAATACCGGTAATATGTTCACGTTTGCGCGTTATATAGATTTACCGGCTGAGTCGATCAAAGACGGGATCAATACAGTAAAAGTAACCGTCAAAGGCAAAGGGTCCTTATATGTTTCCGGCCACTTGAAATATTTTACTCTTGAAGAAAATATTTTACCGGAAGGCAATGAACTTTTTGTTGAAAGGAAGTATTTTCGGCAGTCGCAGAAAGAAACCCTGCTTAAAGGTTATGTAGAAGACTGGAAGCCTGTGGAGGACGGGCATACATTGCACAGCGGGGACCGTGTGAAGGTTGAACTTACTCTTGAGGCGAAGAATAATTATGAATATCTGATCCTGGAAGATCCAAAGCCTGCCGGACTTGAGGCTGTAGAACTTAAAAGCGGTGACGCTACATTTGAAGCGCTTGATAAAGGCGGTAAACTGACCGGGGCTAAATCATATTTGTATCAGGAATTCCGTGACCAGAAGGCCATCTTCTTTCTAGATAAACTTAAACAGGGCCGCCACAGGATCACCTATGAACTGCGGGCCGAGGTGCCCGGTGATTTCCATGCCCTGCCTGACCAGGCTCACGCAATGTATATTCCCGAGATTCGCGCCAATACTGCTGAGGGACGGGTCAAAGTATCAGATTAATGAAAATAAGCGCTATTCAAAAATAAACGCAGAATCAAAATAATCAAATTGATTCTGCGTTTATTCTCATAGGTCATACAGCTGGTTTATTTACTGCAACATTCTGTCATGATTTTTTTCAATTCTTCACGTAGTTCATGACTTGACGTGCTTGATTGCTTAGCGGCTTGCCACTGCTGCGACATTGCCTTTACGAACGCCTCAGCTTCTTTTTTCATGACAGGACCCCAGGATTTTTTAATTTCTTCTTTCAAGAAGTCCACCATTGCGCCTTGAACAGCATGCGGAAAGGCTTGGGTCAATTTTTCGATCTTGTGCTCAGTAAAACAGACCGGGTTAAGTATACCTTCTGTCATCCGGCAAGTTTCGGGTTTTTCATCACTGCAGCACTCTGAATGGTTGTCTGACTTACTGGTATCGCACATATGAACCTCCTATAACGGGTTGTGCAAGCTTAGACCTTTAAGTTAAGCGGTTATGGTTATACGATTAAAATTATCGGGGCGTACAAACATAAAGATCAACTGTGTGGTCACTGTGGGTTGGTCGGTAAAAAGGAAATTGGCTTACATTAGATCAGGATGTAATAAAGGGAAATAGTAGTTAAATGTGTTTTTACAAGCTAATAGATCAAATGTTTTAAATTTGTACGTATGAAGTTAACATAACATATATTATAGGAAGTTACTGGCATGGCCTTTTGTTTTTAAAAGGATAATAAGTGTTAACCCCGCGCCTATATCCATCCCCAGTCACTGCTTTCTAGTGCCCTCGCCAGATCGAGACCTGCCCCATTTGGATGTGTATAAAAAAAACACCCATGATGATATTATGAATGGATGAATTAGGTTTTAAAACTGTCCTGGTTACTAGAGAACAAGATCAGGACTTTTTGAGGATGTATTTATCAACTAACTTGGCGCTTCCGGAAGGCATAGGGTATGTCGCTAACTCATTACGGTTCACAAGTTTCAAGGTGTCCGATTCTTTTATTTTCTCGGCCGTAGTACAGACGAATGCGGTAAGGTTAACCTTAAATTGAGTGTAAAAATGCACAACTTGCCCCAATCTTTCGTTTATAGTGATCGACAGACCAGTTTCCTCCATGATTTCACGTTTTAAGGCTTCTTTCGGTCCGGCATCTCCTGGTTCGATCTTTCCACCGGGAAACTCCCACAAGCCGGCTAAAAGACCTTTTGCTGGCCTCTGTTGGATCAATATTTTGCCATTGATCTCTATAATCGCAACAACAGCGCTGATCTCTTTGATAATCTTAAAATTGGGTTCAGGGATTAATTCCTGAATCCCCAGATCGTAGGCTTTGCAAAAAATGCGCACCGGGCATTGATTGCAACGCGGTTGATTAGGTACGCAAATTAATGCCCCCAGTTCCATCATGGCCTGATTAAAATGCCCAGGTAATTTCTCGGGAATTACCGTGTTTAATTTAAGCAGGATTGCCTTATCGTGTTGAGTTGAAATAATTCCGCGTATGGCCAGTATCCGCATCATCACGCGTCGCACATTGGCATCCACTAATGGTTCGGGTGTATTAAAAGCAATACTGGCAACGGCCGCGGCAGTATAAGGGCCAATCCCAGGCAGAGAAAGTAATTCCGCCATGGTACCGGGCAATTGTCCATTGTATTTCTCAACACAGATCCTGGCGCATTTTAAAATGTTACGTGCTCGACTGTAATACCCCAGGCCCTGCCATTGTTTTAAAACCTGCTGCTCTTCCGCTTCAGACAGAGCCTTAATGGCGACAGTGCTCAGATAAATTCCACCCTTTCTGCTCTGATAAATAGGACCTTTCATTACCAGAGATTATGGGTGTAGTTGATCGAGACAAGAACTTGGGTTTGTGGGTGGCAATGAAAAATGAG
>Ga0172379_10006718_pt1 | contig 15243 bp, 9 predicted proteins | sample GrowelOW334metaG_FD_119756 | JGI IMG/M metagenome (GOLD analysis project Ga0172379, IMG submission 119756) | Groundwater microbial communities from an aquifer near a municipal landfill in Southern Ontario, Canada - Groundwater well OW334 metaG | ecosystem: Environmental > Aquatic > Deep...
ACCAAATGGTCGCATGCATATTCCAAGTTGCGATTTTGCATTTATGATTTCACAAGACGACTATAATACTTTTGGCATTCCCATTCTAAAAAAGGAGGTGTTAACCAAAACGCATAATATATTTCATGTTGATGGGAAAGGTGTTGCAAACCATATTGATTCAATTCTTGGTGTGCCTCAAATTCAGGCGATACAATGGGTGCAAGGTATGGGTGATGATTACCCTATCATGCAACACCTGGATTTTATAAGATATGTACAATCTAAGAAGAAAGGAATCATTGTCGATTTGGCAAAAGAAGATTTAGATGAATATATGGAACTAATGTCACCAAATCATACATTTCTTTGGATTGCTACAAACTGTGAAGAGGAGGAATTTGAAATTATGAAAAAAGTTGAAAAATGGAGATGAAAAGATTATTTATATTGTTTATCTTAATAATGGCGTTGACTTCGACCTACTGTCAGTCCTTATTCAACAAAATACCGGGTGGAAGAGTATTTCAGATAACAATTCGGAATAGTACCTATAAATTTGATCATGCAAATTATTCGGTTTTTATACCTGATAGCGTGCATAAAATCAGAGGCGTGTTTATTCACCAGCACGGATGTACGATGGAAGGGCGGGGGGTAGCAACTGCGTATGACATACAATATCAGGCATTTGCTAAAAAGTGGCACATGGCAGTATTGGGTCACGATTTATACCCCCAGGCTAATCATGGTTGCGACGATTGGAGAAATCCGGAAGATGGCTCAGGTTCTGCACTTCTTGCTGCACTCGACAGCATCGCACAACTTTCTCTACACCCTGAAATTGCAACTGCACCATGGCTCCTGTGGGGCCATTCAGGTGGTGGTTACTGGGTACTTGCAATGTTGAATGCTTATCCTGGCCGAATTATCGGGGCCGTTTGTTATTCTCCTGCATTTGATCCTCATTTTTCCTATCCACTTGAAGTGGCTAAAATTCCAGTGATGATTCGTCATGCTGGTTCCGGTGATTTTAAGGAATACCTATCCTCCTGCACAGTACATGATATTACCGCGCCATTGGCGCCCGAAAATTTAAGACTGGCAAGATTAAAAGATTCACAATTTGAGTTGACATAGAAGGCTGAGGCGGATATTGAGTCGGGAATCAGTTATTTCAATATTTATAAGAACAGTCAGCTACTAGGAAGGTATCCTGCCGAGGGGGACTTTCAAAAATTCGATACCAATGGGGATGATGCTGTTCCGGTTAACCCGCCGGCCATGGTATATCGGATATCAGGAATTGCAGAAAATGAAGCTGACACAATTGCAGTAACCACAATAAATAAGTTTAGCCTTGAATCTTCCAAAATGAAAATAGTATTTACTGATTCATCAAAGTAGCCTTATAATACTTTGATAAATAGTTAAATCACAATTCAATTACTACATTTGTCCAGCACTCCATACCGATTTGATATACTTATGAAAGAGGGAGTTGGTCTTGACCGTTTTTTATTCGAGGAGTTAAAAGCTGGTAATACACGTGCTTTTGATAAGATTTTCAACGATCATTATCCGAACCTTTGTCGTTTTGCCTATTCCATTGTGCATGATGAGGATACTGCCCATAGTCTTGTACAGCATGTATTTGTCAAGCTTTGGGAAAACCGTGCGGCGTTGGATCATATTGAGCGGTTGATACCTTACCTAACCGCAATGACCAGAAACCATTCCCTTAATTTTGTCAAGCGGGAAAAACGAAACATACAGCTTGCTGATATCCCTGTTAGCGCCCAAACCGGTAATACAACCGAAAATGAGATTGATGCAAATGCCTTTGAAGAGCAACTGGTTATTGCACTTTCCTTGCTGCCTGAAAGATGTAAAATGGCCTTTGAATACAGCCGTTTCGAAAATCTTACTAACAAGGAGATCGCTTTTAAAATGGAGATTTCAATTAAAGGTGTTGAAGCATTGATAGGCAGGGCCCTCAAATCGTTACGCAGTTCACTGGCCGAGTATTTACCTTCGGCAAGGAAAGGCAGATCTCAGAATCCGATACTCTTTGCACTGATTAGAGTCAGCAAAGCAACGTTGGCTGGTTTTAAGGAGGTCAGTCGTAAAATATTGCTTAGTGTAGTTTGATAAAATACAATATTGTTTGATGGTGTCGAATAATATTGTATTTTTGAATCAAACAAATTAAATCAGAATGATATTAGAAAGCGTTATAGCTGTTGTTGTAGAGCAGCAAAAAAAGCGTTTGTTGTTAAAGGATAGCGGACTGAAACGGGAACTTGTTCCTGCTATGAAAAGCCTGTCATCGCACGCGTTGATTATCAGTGGTGTCAGACGTTGCGGTAAAAGCACGCTTTTGATGCAGATGATGAAAGGGATGGAGGATGGGACGATGCTTTATCTTAACTTTGAATCTCCGCAACTATATGAATTTACGCTTTCAGATTTTACCCGTCTGGATAATGTGATTGCGCAAAAAGGGGTAAACACGCTTTTTTTCGATGAATTACAATTAGTTGATGGTTGGGAAATGTACGTTCGGCAAAAGTTGGATGAAGGTTGTCGGGTGATCATCACCGGATCTAATGCATCGTTACTAAGTAAAGAATTGGGAACCAGACTTACCGGACGTCATATTACACAGGAACTTTTCCCGTTTTCTTACTTCGAATTTCTCACATTTAAAGCGTTAACCCCATCGGTTGAAAGTTTAAAAACGTATATGCATACGGGTGGTTTTCCTGAATACGTGAAAACCGGCGATCAGGAGCAACTCACAACACTTTTTGATGATGTACTTATTCGTGATATTGTTATACGCTATGGAATAAAAGACATACAAAGTCTTCATCGGTTGACAACCTACCTTATTTCAAACATTGGCAATCGCGTAACTGCAACCAAGCTGAAGCAACCGCTTTCAATCGGAGCAACAAGCACCATTTTAAACTGGTTTTCACATCTGGAATTGTCGTATCTGATCTCTTTTCTACCCATGTTTAGTTATTCTACAAAAGCACAATTAATCAATCCCCGGAAGGTGTATGCCATTGATTTAGGGTTGGTTGATGTGATGTCAAATACTTTAACTGAAGATTTGGGCCGAAAATTGGAAAACCTAATATTTCTACATTTACGGCGAAAATATACCGAACTTTACTATTTCGATGAGAAGGGTGAATGCGATTTTGTAGCGATGAAACACGGTGCTGTTGCCGAAATAGTACAAGTCTGTTACGAACTGACCCCTGATAATCTAAAACGGGAGTTGAATGGTTTACTTAAGGCCATGCGATACTTTAATCAATTCAAAGCTACCATTGTAACCTTTGCTAACTCCGATTTTATTGACGAAGATGGATGTAAAATAGAAGTGACTCCGGCCTATAAGTATTTGTTAAAATAGCATTTGAAATGCTTATTCATTTTTTATTTGAATCGCTTTTTAAAAAGTGAAAAAGCCATTTAAATTCACTTGTATATAAGTGAAAATAATTATAATAATCGCTTGTTTATTCGCGATTATTATTAATTTTGCCGATAAATACCTAAGAAATGGACAGGCTTAAACAAATAGCAGAAAACAGGTTGCAACGGATCAACACAGTCTTTACTCGTTTCTTGACAGATGAAATAGACTGGGATGACAGGATGATCGGGATTTCTGGGGCGAGGGGAGCAGGTAAAACCACCCTGTTGCTTCAATACATGAAAAACAGATTATCTGCTAATGCCGAAGCGCTTTATGCAAGTCTGGATGATATTTATTTTGCAGAAAATCCATTGATCTATTTGGCCGAAGAGTTTTATAGAAAAGGTGGTGAATATCTTTTTCTGGATGAAGTTCATAAATATCCTGATTGGTCGAGGGAACTTAAGAATATCTACGATAATTTGCCCGGTCTGAAAATAGTATTCACGAGTTCCTCTGCACTGGATATTTACAAAGGGGCCTTTGATTTAAGCCGCAGGGCATTGGTGTACAACTTGCCCGGACTTTCTTTCCGCGAATTCATTGAGCTGAAGTACCGGATTAAACAGCAAAGTTTTTCACTCGAACAGATATTGTTGGAGAGTAGAAAGATCGTGCCTGAGATACTTGATAAAATCAAGCCTTTGAAATTTTTTGAAGACTACCTTAAATATGGGTATTATCCATTTTTTATTGAGTCGGAAAGAAATTATTACGATAGGTTGACCAACATCCTTAACCTGGTTCTGGAAAGTGATTTACCGACAATTTTCAAAATTGATTATTACTCAGTTATGAAAATTAAAAAAATGCTTGGAGTACTCTCACGGATTGTACCCTATAAACCAAACATTGAGAAACTTGCCTTACAGGCTGATACTACGCGTGATACGTTACTGAAGTTTCTCTTCTACCTTGAAAAGGCAGGGGTTGTAAAGTGGCTTTCAAAAGATACATTTGGTATTAATTATCTGAACAAACCTGATAAACTATACCTGAATAATACAAATCTTATGTATGCTTTAAGCAATGAAAAACCCGATAAGGGAAATTTACGTGAAACATTTATTCTTAATCAGTTATTGGTTAAAAACAGTGTTTCTTATCCAGAAAAAGGTGATTTCTTAATTAACGGAAAGTATCTTATCGAAGTTGGCGGGCCATCTAAAAAATCAAAGCAGATTGCAAGTTTGGAGAATGCATTTATTGCGGCCGATGATATTGAATTTCCGGATGGAAGGAAAATCCCACTTTGGTTGTTTGGATTTCTGTATTAAAATTAGGAATTAGCTGATTACCCTAATATCTTGTTGTTGTGGAACTCAAAGCCACAAAATCCTCTCTGTTTCTCCGTTTCCCCGTATCCCGGTTTCACTTTTTTAAGTATTTTCAAATTTTCGCATTCACATGTAGGGTAAACCCCCACTTCATTTGTCATTCCTTAAAAGAACAAATAAATGAGTCCCGAAAACGACGAAATATACGATCTGATTGCCAAGTCATTCACAGACCAATTAACGGAAGAGGAGTCTGTTCATTTAAACAGCTGGAAAACAGCTGAAAAAGCCAATATCGATACTTACAACGATTTTGTGGAGATTTGGAAACATTCCAATCGCTTGGCATTACCATCTCAGATCGATCTTCCCCAATCACTCAAGACTACCCGTCAAAAGGCTGGAATTTATAAAACAGAGATCAAGTGGATGAGCTTAATCCGCCAGATAGCCGCGGTGCTGATTCTTACAGTCATATCTTCCTATTTTTACAATCTGCTGTTAAAGCCGGGTGTTAACAGAGAGACTGAAGCCGTTGTATATCAGGAAGTCAGGGCCGCATATGGAACACAAACACGCGTAGAATTACCCGACGGTACAATGGTCAACCTAAATTCAGGAAGCACCTTAAAATTTCCCACTTCATTTAAGAACTATGAGACTCGCCTGGTTTATCTGTCTGGAGAAGGAAACTTTAAGGTCACAAAAAATAGTGAGCAGCCATTTGTAGTAGATATTAATAAGCTTCAGGTCAAGGTGCTGGGAACTACCTTTAATGTCGACGCATATCCCGGAAATTCTGTAACTACAATTGCCCTAGTTGAAGGGAAGATTTTGCTGCAGAATACGGTTAATGATAAAATTTCTGACCTGATGGAGATGAAACCCAACCAGGTCGCGTTTTTCAATCAATCCGAAAACAAACTACAATGGAAAAACGAAAATGATTTAACCAAGTATATTGCCTGGACTGATGGAAAGATAGTTTTCTCGAATGATCCTATCAATACGGTTATTCATAAACTTGAAAATTGGTACAATGTTGATATTGAACTTTCCGACAAAAAATTAGAAAACTACCGCTTCACGGGGACCTTTATTGACGAACCGCTCGAACAGGTTTTAAGTATTCTCAATCTCACCTCACAAATGCAATACAAAGTTATTCCGGCTAAAAAACTGGGAGATAACTCTTTCTCAAAACGAAAGATCATTATAAAATCAAAAATGACGCTTAACTAATCATTAAAATCTGAGTGCCTATGGTGTAAAATTAAAAAAACAGGAAAGTGTTGGAAGCACTCCCCTGTTTGAATTTTCAGAATGCCTGAATAACAGGCAGACAAAAATTATTTATTAATAAAAATCAATCAAATTTATGAAAAAAAAATTTAAAGACAGGGAAGTTCTGTCAGGGAATTTTCCAAGACAACTGTTTTTTATTATGAAACTAACCCTATTTATACTAATTACCTCAACGCTAGGCTTATTTGCTACCGGGAGTTACTCGCAAAACACGAGGATAACGCTTGATTTGCGAAGCGTTCCGGTTAGGGAGGCGCTCAAGGCCATTGAAAACGAGAGCGAATTCTTCTTTATCTACAACAACGAACTGATCAATGTAGATCGGAAGATCAACATCAACGTTAAAGATCAAAAGATCACGGAAGTGCTCAACAATATCTTTGAAGGAAGGGATGTTGAGATAACGGTGATTGACCGTAAGATCGTATTGGCGCCGGCCTTTATGGGCGAACAGCAACCTGGCAAAAGGATTACAGGGAAAGTTACAGACTCATCCGGGGCTACACTTCCCGGCGTTTCCGTTGTAGTAAAAGGCACTAATACAGGGATCATTACGGATGCCGATGGGCAATTCAGATTATCTGTGCCTGCCGATGCCAAAACACTCGTGTTTTCGTTTGTTGGGATGAAATCACAGGAAATCGCAATTGGAAGTAAAACCACTATCAATTTGGTAATGCTGGAAGAAACAATCGGAATTGATGAAGTTGTTGCTATTGGCTATGGAACTCAGAAAAAGATAAACCTGACAGGCGCGGTATCAAATGTAACTTCACAAGTTTTGGAAAGCCGTCCAATTACCAACCTCGGGCAAGGTCTCCAGGGTACCGTTTCAAACCTTAATGTTACTCAGAACAGTGGGTCACTTGGTAAAGGGGCCTCATTTAATATCCGCGGCGCTACTTCAATAAATGGTGGTGAACCCTTAATTTTGGTAAACGGTGTCCCCATGGATATTAACATGATTAATCCAAGTGACATAGACAATGTTACGGTGTTGAAAGATGGAGCTTCTTCAGCAATCTATGGCGCGCGTGCAGCTTTTGGGGTAATTTTGGTAACCACCAAAAGCGGGAAGAAGAGAGACAAACCGACAATTTCTTTGTCTTCGAATTATTCGGTTAATATGCCTGTTACCAAACTTGAAATAATGAATTCAATGGAAATGATGGGCTTTTATAATGAGGCCAGTATGCGCCAAAGCGGCTCACCCTATTACGCGTTTGACCAATATTACGCGGCGGCTATTACTGCCCATTTTAATGATCCATCTAAACCTTCAGTATTTGAACATCCATTTGGGGATCCAAATGCGTGGGAGTTTAGTGGTAATGTAAATTGGCCAAGGGAGTTGCTAAGAGACAGTTATCCGATGCAGCAGCACACTGCCAGCATATCAGGTGGTTCGGACAAATTTGATTATTATACATCCTTTGGTTATTTCAATCAGGAAGGTAACCCGAAGCATTTTAAGGAGAGGTACAACCGTTATAATTTTTCAACGAGCTTAAACTATGATATTGCCAAATGGCTGAGGATAGGGACAAAGATCGCTATAAACAACAGCAACAAAAAGTATCCACCCAGAGATGCATGGGATGGTAATTGGAATGAAAATGCCACTAACTTTCATTTGCAATCATGGCCAATGACTCCTATTTATCTTCCTGATGGCAATTATGCAGTTGATGGAGGATATGGTGTTAATGTTGTTCAAACTGAGGAACAAGGCGGCTACCGTACAAGAGATAACAGCGAATCGTGGTTGACAGGTCTTGTCAAACTAACGCCAGTTAAACATATGACATTTAACATGGATTATTCGTTCAATATAAGTAATACCCGGGATTTAGATTACCGGCGACTAATACCTGTTTATGGCAATAAAGGCCAAATATATACATATTATAAAGCTACCAATCCAAGTAATGTAACCAGGAGGAGTAACGATGGCAGATACTATGCATTTAATGCTTATGCAGATTATGAAAATACATTTAACAAGAAGCATTATTTTAAAGCAATGGTAGGGTTCAACCAGGAAAATTCTTCCAGTAGCTATTTCGATGCAAAACGCGAGAATTTGATAGTTGAAACCATGCCTTTCATGTCCCAGGCTTCTGGTCAGCAATATGTTTCCGATGCAGCCTCGGAATATGCCATCAGGGGTGCATTTTCCCGTTTGAATTACAGTTTCGACAACCGTTATTTGATCGAGTTGAATGGTCGCTACGATGGTACATCAAAATTCCCCAGTAAAGACCGGTTTGCATTTTTTCCTTCAGCATCAGTGGGATGGCGTATCGATAATGAAGGATTCTTTGCAGGCTTGAAACATTCAATTAATCTATTGAAATTCAGGGGTTCTTATAGTAATTTGGGAAATCAGAGTGTTTCAGGTAATTATCCATATATTGCAACATTTGGTTCAGGCACAGTTGGTTATCTTATTAATGGAGCTTTGCCTATGACCGTTACAGCCCCGGGATTGGTAAGCCCGACTTTGACATGGGAAACAGTTACACAGCGGGATTTAGGTATTGATTTTGCAGTTCTGGACAGTAGATTAACCGGAACCTTTGATGTTTACAGGCGGGATACCAAAAACATGCTTACCAGGTCGCAAACATTACCTGCTGTTTTAGCTGTCGCTGAGCCGCAGTCCAATGCTGCTGATATGAAGACTACCGGATTCGATCTTACACTTTCCTGGAACCATAGCATTAATAAACTAAAATATGGAATTACATTTATATTATCTGACAATAATTCGGTAATTACAAAATTTAGTAATCCATCAGGAATTATTTCTGATTACTATGTAGGCAGAAAAATGGGTGAAATCTGGGGTTTTGAAACAGGAGGTTTTTTCAAAACCGATGCAGAAGCAACAGCCTTAAACCAGACTGAAATCAGTGGTAGGGCACGTCAGGCAGGTGATATATGGTTTAAGGATCTGAATGGTGACGGTAAGATTACCTACGGAAATGGAACGTTAGCTGATCATGGCGATAGGAAGATTATTGGAAACAGCGCCGCACATTACAGTTTTGGCTTCAAACCAAATGTGTCATGGAATGGATTTGATTTAGAGATATTCCTGCAGGGTGTTGCGAAAAGAGATGCGGTGCTGGATCCTGTCTTGTTCTTTGGTCCCTATTATGATGAATGGCAAGTGCCAAATAAGGTGCTTACAGATTATTGGACACCGGAAAATCCTAATGCTTATTTCCCCAGGCCTCTTTTAAATACAGGCGCTGATGTACTTGTTACTCAGACTCATTTTTTGCAAAATGCTGCCTACATGAGATTAAAACAATTAACATTTGGATATACAATTCCCGTTAATTTGAGTAAAAAATTGGGGATTGATAGGTTAAGAATCTATTTCTCTGGCAATAATTTGCTGACAGTCACTAATATGATTAAGATTGCTGACCCGGAACAGGCTGATTTTGTAGGCTCACAGGGAGTGGGTGGCGCATTAAGTTATCCTCTAAACAAGTCATTCTCGATGGGCGTAAATATTGATTTTTAACTGCTAAAACACACACACATGAAAAATGTATATGTCATAATTATTATAACGTTATTTACTGCAATAGCATGTAATAACGATTATTTGGAAAAATTTCCTTTAGATCGAATTAATGATGCCACTTTCTGGAACTCTGATGCAGATTTAGCATTGTATGCCAATCAATTTTATCCGGATTTAAAACCTTCAAATCCTAACACCAATTCAGCCTGGTCATTAGAAAACCCAACTGATAATAACGGGCCTGCAAGCCGATTTCTCTATAGCTGGAATGAGGCCAATGTTCCGGCAACAGGAGGTGGATGGGGGAAAGGTGACTGGGCTAAAATACGCAGCTGCAATTATGCCCTTGACCATATCGCTTCAATGAAAAAAAATGTTTTGGTGTTACAGTACGAGGCCGAGATACGTTTTTTTAAAGCGTTCTATTACTTTGCCAAAGTAAAATATTTTGGGGATGTGCCATGGCTGGAACACACTTTACAAATTGATTCAAAAGAATTATTAGGGGCAAGGGATTCTAGAAAAACAGTGATTACCAACATGTTAAAAGACTTGGATTTTGCCGTGACCAATTTGCCTGAAAAATCAGGCGCCGACCGGCTTACTAAATATGCAGCGCTTGCCTTAAAATCAGAGGTGTGTTTGTACGAAGGTACATTCAGAAAATATCGTAACCTCGGAGATTTTGAGCCAATGTTTCGGGCAACTGTTGATGCTGCTTCAACAATCATGAGTTCCGGATTATTCTCCGTTTATTCAACTGGTAAGCCTGCGGAGGATTACTTCAACCTGTTTATTCAGGATGAATTAAAGGGGAACAGTGAAGGGATCATGGTTCAACGATATATTAAAGCCTTACGTACACAAAGTCATGTTCGTCTAAGTAATGAGACACATGCAGGATACACGGAAGATTTTGTTCAAACGTATCTTTGCTCTGATGGTTTGCCTATTTCTCTAAGCCTTTTATACAAAGGCGATGCAGTATTTGGGGATCAATTTATTAACAGGGATCCCCGCATGCAACAATCTGTGTACAATTCTGATCGTCCGTATACTATATATCAGGATGGAACAAAGTATTATAAGCCAATGCCGGAGTTTTCCTCGCTCCGTAGCTTTACAAGTTACTATATTCTGAAAGGTTTCAACCCTGATATTCGTTACATGGAAACGGCTGACTTTGGTATTATTGATGATTTCATTTTCCGCTATTCCAAGACATTGCTTGAATATGCTGAGGCAAAGGCAGAATTGAACGAGTGCACTCAAACAGATTTAGACAAATCGCTCAACCTTTTGAGAGACCGGGTAAAAATGCCCCATCTATCCATAGCAGTAGGCTTTGCTGATCCGAATTGGCCAAAATGGGAAGTATCGGTGACGCCGCTTATCAATGAGATCCGTCGTGAGCGCCGCATTGAGCTGGCTGACGAGGGCTATCGTTGGGATGACTTGGTGCGTTGGAAAGCAGGGAAATTACTTGAAAACATAAAAGTTGTTCAGGGAGCGCGCGATCCGGCGACAGGTCAATACCGTGTTTTGTACCCAGGTTTTACGAGAGTCTGGAATGATAGGCTATACCTGCACCCAATACCTACACAGGAACTAACACTGAATCCAAAGTTGACACAAAATCCTGGCTGGTAAAATTTGAATTAATGAGCTTGAGATTTTCTCAAGCTCATTAATATAAATGAATAACCTCCGGTGTAACCGGCAGAATAGGAACTCATGCAAAGTTGAACTCCTGCCTGTAGCTGGCAGGGGTTTAACTTTGTTCTGAATAAGGATTAATACACTATTTGTCTACATGACTATTTGATAAAAACTCGTTATGATAACAGAAATAATCAAATACAGATTAAGAAAACCCATACCTCTATTAAAATCAATAGTTTTGTTGCTAATTTTTACGGCATTATGTATTTCAGCAAGTTCACAATCTGGCAAATTGTATATCGGAACAGCTACAGCTGATATTTCGCCGAAGCTGCCTGTGGCCCTCGATGGGCAGTTCAACCTGAGGATTGCCCACACAGCGGAAACACCTCTCACGGCTAACGTTGTGGCACTGGAAACACGCCACGGCGACCGGTCACTCGACCTGGCTATCATGGTCTCCTGCGATCTGGTAGGTATCCCGAATGTAGTACTCAGTATGGTTCGCGACGAGGTTCATAAGCGTCTGCCCACTTTGGATGTGACGAAGATCTTCCTGAACGCAATCCATACACACACGGCGCCTGTCTTGGTGAATGACTATGATTTTTGGGGGTATAAGATTCCCGGGGAAGGTGTTACTCAGGTGGATGCCTACCGGGGCTTCTTTGTTAAATGCGTGGCCGAAGCGATCGTAAAAGCATGGAACCGCCGTCAGCCTGGCAGCGTTACATGGGGGCTCAGCAATGCCCTGGTTGCCTATAACCGAAGGGCTGTTTATGCTGATGGAACTGCGAAGTTGTATGGAAGAACAAATTCACCCGAGTTTCGAAATATTGAGGGTTATGAAGATCACGATGTCAATATACTCTTCTTCTGGAACCAGGCCCAAAAGTTGATTGCAGTGAACATCGAAGTGGCCTGCCCGGCACAGGAAGTTGAGAATGACACTGTAGTGAATGCTGATTACTGGCATCCGATACGTGTCGCGCTAAGGCAACGCTTTGGCGCTGATCTGTGTGTGTTTGGTTGGATCGGAGCTGCGGGAGACCAGTCGCCGCACCTGATGTACCGTAAGGCGGCCGACGAACGGATGCGTAAACTCCGCAATTTGAGCCGTTTGGACGAAATTTCCCGTCGCATCGTTCGTGCTGTTGATGAAGCATACGAGGCTGTGATGGACGATCGCCACACTGATGCAGTGTTGATCCATAAGGTAGAGACTCTCCGGTTACCGAAGCAATTGGTAACTGAGGCAGAATGTGCGGAAGCGAAGGCTGAGCGCGATAAAGCTACGGCGCAGATTGCCGCAGATCCGAAGACAGCCGATCAGGTCCTTGCTAAGATGAAGTGGTACGGAGACGTTGTCACGAGGTTTGAAAAACAGAAAACTGACCCGCAGCCGAAATACGAAATGGAGATTCACGTGCTACGCATCGGAGATGTGGCTTTGTGTACCTATGGAATCGAACTTTTTACTGACTACGGGATTCAAATTCAGGCGCGCAGCAAAGCCTTACAGACATTTGTAATCGAGATTGCAGGGCCCGCCGACTATTACCTGCCTACGGAAAAGGCTGTTAAGGGCGGCAGTTATAGCGCCATCATGGAAAGCAATATAGTCGGCCCGGAAGGTGGTCAGATGTTGGTGGACCGCACTGTAGAACTGATCAACGATATGTTTCCTGTCGCGAAGTAATAATTATAAACTAACTGAAAATATAAAATAGTACAAAAGGAAGACTAAAATGAAAACTTTGTTAAAACTAATGTTAAGTATATTATTATTTACTGTTTCGCTACATGCGGCTCATGCAGATGGTAAAATGACTTTGGTAGATCCTAAAAAACCTGTCCCGAAAATAGTGATCAGTGCAACTGCAACAGAAGCCGAAAAATACGCAGCAGCAGAAATGCAAACTTATCTTGGCAAGTTGACAGGCAGGGTCTTTACGGTAATAGATGATCAAATCATTCCAACTGGGGTTATCATTTCTATCGGGCAAAATAAGTTATCGGTGAGTTATCATCCGGAGAAGCTTGGAGTTGAAGAGTATATAATGGACGTTAAACCAAATTTGCTTTTGATAGTTGGAGGCAGAAAACCATCCAATGAAGATACTAATCCGGAACGCGGAACTTTATACGGTGTTTATGATTTTCTGGATAGCCTCGGAGTTCGCTGGTATCGTCCGGAAAGTTGGGGAGAGTATGTTCCATCAATAAATAAAGTTAGTGTTAAGTCAGGTAAAACACAGAAAAAACCGTATTTTAATTATAGGGCCGGTCTGTCCGGGTACAGGCCTTACGAAACACCAGACCAGCGGGTAACCGGAGTACCCTGGTGTGTTAGAAATCGTCTGAATGGGGGGAATTTTGAAGCAAAATTTGGTGGAGGTGTAGCTCCCCTTGGTAGCCATAGTTACCAACGTCTTATCCCTAATAGCATGTACTATCCAACCCACCCGGAATATTTCGCTTTAATAAACGGGCAGCGCTCAAATAATGAAAGTGCCCAGCTTTGTTTAAGCAATAAAGATTTGAAAACAGAATTTGCAATTAGGGTTATAGCAGCAGCAAATAGTTCCCCCTCAATGTCAATAGTATCGATAGAACCCAACGATGGGCATTTATGGTGCGAATGCGCTGACTGTAAAGCAATGGACGATCCAAACCTGATTGCCGGGCATAATGGGAAAGTGTCTATGAGTAACAGGGTTTATGCTTTTAGCAATATCATAGCGAATAAGGTAAAAGCGCAAAGACCGGATATTAAACTAAGTTTATTAGCCTATTCGACACACACAGAAGTACCAACTTTGGTATCTGAATTGGAACCATCAATTGTTATTCGTGCGACAGCATATGATGGTGGATATAGCGATTACTCAAGAGATTTGCGAGATACGGCAAGCAAACAGAATGCAGCATTTCTAAAGGTAATTGAAGGGTTCTCTAAACTTGGCGCTGAGCTTACAACTTACGAATACTACACAGGATATGCCTGGTGGGGCCCAATGCCTGTTGTGCATGTTCTGAAAGACAGATTAAAGGAATACCTCAAACTTGGATTAAAGGGTTCTTCTACGCAGGCCAACCCTATCCACTGGGGCCCCCAGGGGATCAATATGTATATGTTCACCAAGCTATTGTGGAATCCTTATTTAGATGTGGATAAGGAGCTTGACCTATATTATAAAAACTATTACGGTCCAGCCGAAAAACCGATGAAAGCTTACCATGAGTATTTAGAAAATATAGCTTATAAGGGTAAGTATTGGGGCTCCGGGGGCTATCAGTTCTGGGATCTTATAGGTAAAGCTGAACTTGCCCAGATGAAAACTTATATGGATCAGGCCAAAGCGTTGGTAGCAGGTAAACCTATCTATGAAAAAAGGCTGGAGGGGGTTTGGGCCGGTTATGAGATAACCCGCCGTATCAGGGAAATGCAATGGCTTGAAACTACAGGCAAAATTGCTGAATCAAAGGCTATGGCTAATAGCATATTGGATTTTATTGAATCATACCCAACCGAATGGGTTTTTCAATGCAGCACAAGAGCAGATATGGATAAACATAGTGATGTTTTCTTCAACAGCCTGATGGACCATTATTTAAATTTAAAATAATATGAAAACGATATTGACATTATGGTTTCTTGCAATTGGTTCATACCCTTTATTTGCGCAGACACCACTGACAATAGAGGGAACTGTTGTAAATAATAAAGTGACGGGATGGTGGGATGGGGTTATTATTCCAAGAGACGTGCCTGCTACGCTTATTTATCGGAATAACTCCATTACATCAGCAAATAAAGAGGGATATATGCTGCAGGCTGGAGAGGAAGGAATAAATAACAATAATAATCATCTGGATGGAGCTTTAATAACCGGCAATAAAGTAATGTGGACTGGGACTGATTTGACGTGTATCACTCACGGGTTATTCACGGGTTGTAATATTAATGTTAGTGTCCTGTA
>Ga0172379_10006719_pt1 | contig 15243 bp, 11 predicted proteins | sample GrowelOW334metaG_FD_119756 | JGI IMG/M metagenome (GOLD analysis project Ga0172379, IMG submission 119756) | Groundwater microbial communities from an aquifer near a municipal landfill in Southern Ontario, Canada - Groundwater well OW334 metaG | ecosystem: Environmental > Aquatic > Deep...
AGCCGATTTACGACAGCCGATGAGATTGATTATGTCATCGATGTCTTTATCAAAGCGGCAGAACGCTTACGCTCTATTTCCTCGACGTATGCCTACACAAACGAAGTAGGCTGATTCATACAAAGAAGAGCTTCCTATTTGCATAACAGTTCAAAAAACTCTTTTGCAGGTAGTGGCGGACTTTTATAATACCCTTGATACATTGTGCATCCACGCTCTTTTAAGAATTCAATCTGCTCGATACGCTCTGTTCCCTCCGCTAAAATCTGAAAACCAAGTGCTGTCCCCATAGCGATAATGGCCGTAACAATCGCCATGTCATCTGCATCAAACGGAAGATCATCCACAAAACTTTTATCAATTTTTAATACATCAATCGGAAACCGTTTCAGATACGAAAGTGACGAATATCCAGTACCGAAGTCATCAATGGCAAGTCGTATCCCCTGTGCACGAAGCATATGAAGCATTGCCACCGTCTCCTCTTCCCTTTGCATAAGAGCGCTTTCTGTGAGTTCGAGCTCGAGCTTATCTGCCGGATATCCTGACTTTTTCAGAGCTGATTCAACCATTAACGGAATATTTTGGTGGCGTACTTGATGCGCGGATAAATTGACTGCAAGTGTCAGTCGATATCCAGCGTCTAGCCAAATTTTTCCCTATCGGCATGTCTCATTCAGTACCCATTCACCAATAGCGCTAATAAGTCCCGTCTCCTCAGCGATCGGAATAAACAGACTTGGAAAAATCATACCTTTATTAGGATTGTTCCATCGGACCAGAGCTTCAGCACCAACAATTTTCCCCGTTGCAATATGAACTTGCGGCTGATAATAAACTTCGAATTCATTGTTCTCAACTGCGCGACGTAAACACGTCTCATATTCAATCCTCTGACGTGCTGAATCAGTCAATTCATCGGTATAGTAGCGATAGATACCTCGCCCCTCCCCTTTTGCCTTATAAAGTGCCGCATCAGCATGTTGAAGTAGCTCTGAAGCATTCTCACCGTGCTCGGGAAAAATAACAATCCCGGCACTCATCCCGATATGCACTACTGCGCCGCCGATCAGTTTATAGGGAGCATTTTGTGCATCGATCATTTCTTTTGCGATCCTACCCGCATCTTCTGGACGATTAAGATGTTCCAAGACAATAGCAAACTCATCTCCGCCCAAACGGCTGATAATATCTCCATCGCGTAATCTCACATCAAACCGCTGTGCTACTTGCTGAAGCAGCTCATCTCCTGCTGCATGCCCGAAGCTGTCATTAACATCTTTAAAGCGGTCTAAATCAAACATTAATACAGCAATTTGAGTTTTGTGACGCTTAGCTTTTTCAATCGAGCTTTGCAGATGTGAAGAGAATAATGCACGATTTGCTAAGCCTGTCAATGTATCATAGTTTGCCAACGTCTCGAGTCGCTCTTCATAACGTTTTCGATCGGTAATATCACGGGCAATTCCAAGTACTCCGATAATAGTACCCTCTGCATCTTTCATGGGTGTTTTGATCGTATCAAACAACCCTTCATAGCTTCCATCGGCAAATTTTAAAAATTCTTCATTGGTTTTTGATCCCCCTGCTGCTATGGCTGCTCGATCATGATCTTGAAAAAATTGCGCAAGCTCAGAATCTACAAAATCAAAATCTGTTTTACCTATAATCTCTAGCTCTTTGGCATTATAAAGACGTTCAAACATCTCATTACACGCGAGATATACTCCTGCCATATCTTTCACCCAGACTAAATCGGGAATTGTATTGATCAGTGTATGTAAAAATACGGCTTGCTGAGCGTATGCTTCCTGCCGTGAAAAGCGTTCTACTACCATACCCGCAAGTGACGCGGAATACGTCATTAGTTCTTGTTCATTGGCATCAGGATTTCTCGGGGTATCGGCATAAAGGGCAAATGTACCAAGTAAATTTTTGTCTTGATCAAAAAATGGTGTTGACCAGCATGCACGAAGCCATGAATACGGTTTAATCAACGAAAGATACTGATGCCAAAGAGGATCAGTTAAGACGTCACTCACAACAACGGGCAATCTAGTCGCACACGCAGTTCCGCAAGAACCATTTCCTTGCGCTATAGGCACTCCAATAATTGAATTTGTATACGATAAAGGAATACTCGGTGCCGCACCATTTTGAAGCGTCTGTGTTTTATCGTCAGCCAATAAAATCGAGCACTTGATTCCATTACATTGCTTTTCAACAAATAATGAGATCGTTTCAAGCAATTCCTGCATCGGTATATTTGTAGCTATAATCCCTAAAAGATCTAACTGTGCTTGTAAACGAATCGCTTGTCTTTTTTTATCTGTAATATCACGATAATAGGCTAAAAGATAGGGATTTTCTCGAATAGTCACTCCAGAAACAGTCACACGAACGTCCATCAATGATCCATTTTTTCGACGGTGAACCGTATCAAATTCATGTTGTCCATCATGAAGGATCGCTTGAACACGTGCATTTGTTTCTTCTTTTGTTTCAATCGTTTCATAATCACTTATATTGACTTCTAAAAACTCAGCTGCCGTATAACCCAATTGCTGCGCGGCAACGCTGTTAAAATCAACGGTTTGATGGGTAATAGGATCTACAAGTACAACTCCATCAGGAAGCATATCAAATAACGTTCGAAATTTTTCTTCACTTTTGATCAAATCATCTTGGTCTTGAACCAGCTTAGAATATACATCTTTGAGTTCAGTCAAAGCTGTGCTTTTGGTATCAACCTGCCGAATTAAAAACTCAAAATAACTCCCATGCAATGCCTGTAAAAGATCATAACGCGTCAATAATCCGACGAGATTCCCATCATCATCCGCAATAATCAGTTGATGAACACCATGATGCTCCATAAGTGAAGCCGCTTCAGACAAAGATGTCTCTTCTGTGCACACAGGAAAATCACTCTGATAGACACTCCAAATCGGATCATCACCGAATTCATTTTTAGCTGAAGCATACTGCAAAATATCCCGTTCAGTAATAAGACCAACCGGAATCGTACCCTCCGTAATGACAGCATAGTCACTATGATGCTCTGCCATCAAAGAAGCTGCATAGGTGATAGTTGAATCACGATTCAGCATCACAACCGATTTGGTCATTACTGTCGTAATATTTTTGCTATACGTCATATTGTCAAAACCGATATGACGAAGGAAATCGCCTTGGGTCGCTACTCCTTCTAGCCTTCCTTCATCATCTACGATAACCAAATGCCGAAAACCTTTGTCAGACATAATGGCGTAGGTGTCATGGATCTCATCATCCCGATGTACTGTATAAACCCCCTGGCTCATCGCATCACCTAAATGAGAGTCTAAGGCTATTTTTCCTGAAATTACTTTTAAACTGTCTCGTTCAGTAAAAATTCCTATCGGTCGATTATCAGCATCAACGATAATCAAAGAACTGAGGTTACCAAGAGACATCACTTCCATGGCATACGATACCGTCACATCGACAGGAAGAGTCGTTACATTTTTAGTTAAAATCGAAGCCAATGTTGTTCTTTTCATACGTATCATCCTGCATAAATCTCAAATTTATAGAACTATTGTAGCAAAATATATTTTTATTTTAAAGTTTAAGATTAATCTTTATTTTGAAGTCCATAAAGCAAATTATTACTTTTTCGCTCACCTAACGGTTTCAAAGTATATTTCCACTCAATCAAACGTAGAATCGAAGTCGTATCGTACTGCGTATGATCCACATATCCCTTTTTTGCATAGGGAGAGATGATCAATGCCGGTATCCGTGTCCCAGGGCCCCAATGGTCACCTTTTGGAGGCGAAACATGATCCCATAATCCACCATTTTCATCGTAAGTAATGATGATAAGTGATTTTTTCCATACTTCGGGTTTACTCCGAACTGATTCAACAATTTGTCTCAGTTTATCATCTGCAGCTTTGATACTGGCGTATCCAGGATGTTGATTATCTTCAGCTGATGGCTTGAAAAAAACTACATTCGGTAACTTTCCTTCTTCTAATTCTTTAAAAAACTCTTTTTCATCTTTAAGATGCTTTCGACCTTCTGTTTTAGGAGCATAACGTGTGAAATACAAAAAAGGGTTATGATGGTATTGATAGTGGATTTGATCACCCTTCCCTTTAATCGCATCATCATATCCACCGCTGTACCAGCTCCATGAAATATTTTTATCACTCAATCGGTCGCCTATCGTATCGTAGTCAAGTGATTTTAGCCGTAGTGCAGGATCAGTGTATTTGGCTTTATAGGGTTCATTGTGAGGTTGAATAGTATTGACTGCATATCCATCCGGCGTGAGAATACCGTCATGGACAATCTCTCCTTTGCTATCCAATTCATAACGAGAGATATTTGACTCCAGACCAACATACGGAGTCCGTGCAGCAATAAGCCACTGATGATTTAAAAACGATCCCCCAAATGCCCCAGCAAAAAAATGATCACAAAGTGTAAATTCCTTTGCATAGCGCCACATCGCACTTTTAGAGATGTCGTGATACCCCATAGAAAGACCTTTTTCATCACTGATATCGACAAATCGATTGTTTTTACCATTGTTAATCTGAATCTGATTTTGGTAGAAGCGATGAACAAGATCTGGAATTATCCCCTCTTTGGACACAGTAGCGTCAAGCAAAAACGGTGAATTGGGAAGATTCGTGTTAAAGCCTGCTTGGATCGATTTTTCTCCCATAGGCAGTGTTGAAAAGAGAGTGCTATTTCCATCAACCTGCATCACATAAGGTTTAGCCGGATGATCTGAAGTATCTGCACCCTCGAAACCTCGAAAAAGATTATCAAAACTGCGATTTTCGAGATAGACGACAATAATATGTTCGATTTTAGGACGAAGATCACTCGCATTCAGTGAGATTATCAATGCTAAAAAAAATAAAAGTTGTTTCATAATTTATCCATTTTTGGCGAAAGTATAACCCTTAATTTTTACAAAGAGATTACTCTCCATACACTACTCCTTCTCACTCTCAATCAAACCATCTTTATTCGTCAGATTGTGACGCATTGTCTCGCGGACGTAATCCATTCCGTTATAAAACTCCCTCATCATGACGGAAAAAAGATAAGAGCCTTTGGCATTTACTTTCCCTTTTGTGTATCCACCAAACAGTTTTAAAAGAGTATTTTCTATCCATAAGTGCTCTGTTGCTGGTGAGAAACCAAACAATTCCACCATCATCCTATATTGACGAATTGCACGTGAGGGGAAAGAGATCGCGTGCGTGATGGGCAATCGGTTATCAGCTAATGCTTCTGCATATTCAGGCAATGAAAACGTATTAGCGTAGAGAGTATCACCTATAAAGCTAAATGCACCGCTTCCGATCCCGACATATTCACTCCTCTCGATCACGTATTCATCGATAATGCCCTCTTTCTCCAATGACCATGCCCAACTCGACCGCTGAGTATAAATCCCGTTCATCCGTTCCATAATGATACGATAAAGTTTTGCTTCCTTGGTATCGCTGAGATCTCCCCACCGCTTACTGAGACTCTCTCGAATTCCAGGTGCATACATCAGCGGATAAAAAGTCACTTGTGGCGGGCGGAGTTTGAGAATCGTATCGATCTCATGGTGCAAAGCTTCTTCGCTTTGATTCGGATAATTATAAATCATATCTATGTTGACGATCGGAAAATTCGGGATAGCACGTTCTACTTTTGCATACTGGTTTTCAGCAGAACCAAACTTTTTATATCGCCCAATTTGTTTGAGAGTATCATCATTAAAACTCTGAATCCCTATAGAAAGACGATCAATCTTACCGATTAGATTTGCATCCTCCAAATCTATCAAATGTTGTGGATCGCTCTCACACGACACCTCACGGATATCGAATATCGATTTAGCCAAATCGATTGTCTCTCCCAACTCTGAGGGTAAAATCGTCGTCGTTCCGCCTCCAAAATAAATCGAATCAAATCGATACCCAAGAGAGTGAATCATCTGCATCTCTTTGTGCAACAGTTTAAAATATCGTTTGGCGCTTGGCTCGTCAAATCGAAATTTATGAAATGAGCAATACGGGCACAGTGTCAGACAAAAAGGGATGTGAATGTATAACAGACGCAGTGTTTGATCGGGCGCCGTCGGTAATACTTTTTGAGTTGTTTTTAGATGAAGGTACTTTTTTACAGCCCACTGCATCGTTTTGGAAGCAATTTTTTCAGTTAAGCCAAACTCAATTTTAAAACGGTCACTGTAATCCATTATTTCCATGCCGTTCCCTCGCTTGAGGTATTATATCACGATGATATTTTATCCTGAACTCTTCTGAGCGATCCATACAACTCCTGCTATACTTTCACCACTTATATAAAAGATACATAAATATGACCCTAAATGATTTACAGCAGCTCATAACCATCAACGCTCAAAACAAAACCAAAGAATATACCCGATTATTTCACGGACGGGGCGACGCATACGAGGGGTATCGATTTCTCACAGTAGACAGTGTGGACAAGGTGTTATTTATCGTATTGTTTGACGCGGATGATGATGAAGAAATGATTCTTGCCATGTTAAGTGATTTCTATTATCGTGAGCAAAAATGGGACGCAATGATCGTCCAACAACGCTATCTTCCCCAGGCTCCCTCTACGGTGATTGCAGGAGAGTTACCCAAAGAGACGTTCGCCACAGAAAACGGTCTAAAATATCATCTCAATTTTCTCAATGCCCAAAATATTGGTTTCTTTCCCGACATGAAAAACGGAAGATCGTTTGTCCGTGATCATGTCAGTAACAAAAATGTCTTAAATCTCTTTTCCTATACCTGTTCTTTCTCTGTTGCAGCTATTACAGCAGGAGCAAAGGCCGTTGTAAATGTCGATATGAACAAAAATGTTCTCAGCATAGGAAGAGAAAATCATCGACTAAACGGACTTGACACAAAAAAAGTGGAATTTATGCCGTACAATATTCTAAAATCATGGAGTCGTATCCGTAAATCAGGACCCTACGACCTGATCATCATCGATCCACCAAGCTTCCAAAAAGGCTCGTTCGCAGCAACCAGCGACTATGAGAAAATCATCCGTAGACTTCATGAATTCGCGTCAGAAGAATGTACTATTTTATCCGCACTCAATGCTCCAGAATTGGACCCTGAATTTATTAAAACTCTTTTTAAAGAAAATGCCCCTGAATTTCGTTATATTGAAAGACTGGAGAATCTAAAGAGCTTCCCCGCAAGCAATGAAGACCGAAGCCTTAAAAATTTGATTTTCAAAAGAGGTATTTAAGATTTATATTGGATTGTGGATTCTGTGTTTATTTATAACGCTGAACTTGATTTCTTCCCATTTTTTTCGCATGATAAAGAGCAAAATCAACGTTTTTGAATATGTCTTCAATCGTATCACTTTTGTATAATTGAGCAATTCCAAAACTTGATGTTTTATTGCCAATTACAGAAAAAGTAGTCGATTCTACTCTTTTTCTGAGATTTTCTGCCAATGCAAAAGTACCATCAGAATCCGTATGAGGGCAGATTATCAAAAATTCTTCTCCTCCCCATCGTCCTATAAAATCTGTTTCTCGTATATTGTTGGATAATAAAGTTGCAAACTCACTCAAAATCAAGTCACCTGTCTGATGGCCATGTTTATCATTAACCTCTTTAAAATAATCAATGTCAACAAGGATCACAGAAAGTGCAAATTCATTCCGTGTGGCACGTTTGATTTCAGATTTTAAAATATCATCTATTTTTGCTCTGTTTAGTAATCCCGTTAATCTATCCGTTTGAGCATCATACATATAACGCATTTTTTCATCAATATTTTCATAAAATGCAATAAATCCAACCAATTCGTTTTTATGATTGTAATCCTGGGATACCGTAACATGATACCAATTGGTTCCTCCGGAAAAATTGCTATCTTCAATATCATATGAAAATGTTTCCCCAGAAAGTATCCTCTGCCATATTTCCTGATAAAAAGAATCATCCATATTGCCAGACTTAAGTATATTGATATTTTTACCTATGATATATTCTTTATTACATTCAAGCTGCTTACAAAAATTATCGCTAATTTCTTGAATAATTCCTTTTGGATCCACTTTTATAAATGAGACATAAGCATTGATAATCTCAAGTAAATGGGTATTGTTTTTCGACGCTTTTTTTAACTCTTTTTGAAGTTGATTAGCTCGGATATGATTGTCTACCCGAGCATTTAGCTCTTCAGGCTGAAAGGGCTTCGTGATATAATCAACTGCACCTGATTGAAATGCTCTTACGATCGTTTCTTGCGTTTTATCAGCCGTTAAAAAGATGACCGGAATCTTTGCAGTTTTTGGTAGTTTTTTCAGTTCATGAGCTACTTCAAACCCATCCATATCGGGCATATTTATATCAAGTAAAATCAAATTAATGCTATGATCAGCCAACAAAACAAGGGCTTCTGCACCGCTGCGAACGACAAATATACTGTAACGTTCTCTCAAGCTTTGTGCGACTAGCTTAAGATTAAGCGGTTCATCATCAACAATTAAAATACTAGGCTTATCCATTCAATTGTTCCTTGATGCTTTGAAATAATTTTTTTGCCGTATCATACTCAAAATTTTCTATTGAATTATTGATTTTCGAAATTCCTTCTTTGTCTATAAATTGGGAGAGTCTGCCTACGCAATCCTCCAGCTGATCATCATCGATAAATTCTTTGTTTTCCAGTTTGGAAATAATCTTTTCTACGATCAAACCCATAGTTCCTGCATCAGTATTTTTGGGTGCTGCAATAGCTGTGATAGGATACCGCTCATCGATCGATGCAATCACATGATCCAGTTCCTCGATTAAAGAGGGAATCAGCTCTTTTTGAATATCCGTATCGTCACATTCATCGATTACTTTGACAATAGCATAAACCATCATTGCCGATACATTACCGCTGACTCCTTTGATACCATGAATCAGCTGCTTAAACTCTTCACTTCCAATAGGAACATTCATAAGCTTTTGTGAAAATTCACGATGTCCTTGGGCAAACAGCTTTAGAAAACGTTCGATTTGTTCAGGTTTTTTCAGTTTTTTGGATAAATCCATCATATCAATCCCATAAACATCATCACTTTTTTCAACCATCACATCTTCTGCTATCCAATCTGTTTTAAGATATTTTCCAAGCAGATGCTGTAATTCCTCCATATCGATTGGTTTCGAAAGATGTTCATTCATTCCGGCATCTCTAGTCAGTTTTTTATCATGATCCATCACGGCAGCACTCAAAGCAATAATAGGGATATCTTGATTAAACTCACGAATCTTGCGAGTTGCTTCAAAACCGTCCATGATGGGCATTTGCAGATCCATCAAAACTAAATCATAGGATTGATTTTTAACTTTTTCGACCCCTTCTTGCCCATTATTTGCCATACTTACATTCAGTCCAAAAAATTCAAGTAAATCTCTCGCTACCAATTGGTTAATATCATTGTCCTCAACAACCAGTATATTACCGTGAGCAACAAAACGTTTTTCAGACATTGTTTCTTTGTCTATTTCAGACTTTACCGTCTCCGTAATGGATTCGAACAATATAGAGGGGCTCACCGGTTTATGAAGAATCTTTTCTACCGTGATATGTCGAGCTGCCGCAACTTTTAACAGTTCATCTTTGAGATGAGCCGTCACCATTATAACTTTAGGAAATTTAGTTTTCAAATCCTCTTGAAGAGTTTTAATAACATCAAGTCCATCAATCCCTGGCATCTGCCAATCAACGATTAAATAATCAAACGGCTGATTTTCTGCTAAATTAATTGCATCTTCACCACTGCCGCACAATGTTGGATTAGCACCCCATGAAGTGAGTATGCCTCCGATCAGCTCACGCTCAAGCTGATTATCATCAACAACTAAAAATCGTTGGTCACGCAAATAATTCCTGCTATATACTACTATCTCTTGGGATTCATCTTTTTTAAGTTGTAGCGTAAACGTAAATGTTGACCCGCTTCCTTTTACACTCTCTTGCCAAATCTCCCCACCCATCAGCTCAATCAGTTGTTTACAAATCGTAAGCCCAAGACCGGTTCCGCCATATTTACGAGTATTGGAAGTATCGGTTTGAGAAAATGCCTGAAACAGTCTTGATTGCTCTTCTTCACTCATTCCGATACCCGTATCCGTAATAGAGCATTGCAGCTGAACATGAGTATCCGTTTGCGCAATCGGTTTCACATGAAGTGTGACATCACCTTTTTCTGTAAACTTAATAGCATTCCCGACAAGGTTATTAAATATTTGCCCAACTCGAAGAGAATCTCCTTTTAGCATTCTCGGTGTATCCGGGTGAATATCAATGTGTATCTCAAGTGATTTTCCCGAAATGGCATATTCAAACAAATCTGAAACATTCCGCAATAAGCTCTCAATGGAAAAGATTTTTTCCTCAAATTCCAATTTACCTGCTTCAATTTTAGAGTAATCCAATATATCATTAATAACACTTAGCAATGCTTTGGATGACTGCTGCGTTTTTGTCAGGTAATCGTGCTGGACTTCTGTTAAGGAAGTTTTTAATACCAAATCATTTAATCCGATGATACCGTTTAGCGGAGTTCGTATTTCATGGCTCATATTTGCCAAAAATTCACTTTTAGCTTTATTCGCATATTCTGCCTGTTCTTTAGCTAAGAGTAAAGATTCTTCAACTTTTTTCTTGTGCGTAACATCTTTCGTACTAATGAGAATCCTCTTTTTATCCGGCATCAATGAAACTGACATATTGATGACAACACGCTTCTCGTCTTTTACAATACAGGTTTTTTCATAATTGCTTATTGAACCTTTTTCAAAAACAATCTTCAATGCTTCAATTGATCGAGATACGTCTTCTGGCGCACTTAATCCGATGCATGATTTTGTGAGTAAAACATCACGGGAAAATCCGGTCATTTCTAAATAAGCATCATTGAAATCCAAAAAGTTTGATTCCATATCAAGAATTGCAATTCCATCCTTTGAGATATTAAAAATGGTTTCAAATTCTTCTTTTTGTCGTTGAAGTTCCATCTTTTGCCATTCTTGATCCGAAATGTCAATCCCAATCGTTGCAAGATAATCCATTGAGCCGTCAGGCTTACAAACTAGCATATTAGACCATTCAAAAAAACCTTCTGTCCCATCTTTTGAAATCCATGAATTCTGAAAACTTTTGACAATATTTCCGGATTTTGCATTCTCTATGATGCCAAAAACTTTTTCTTGCATCTGAGGTTGTAGAAATCTCTTCCAAAAATAGGGCTCTGAAGCAATCTCTTCTTGTGTGTATCCGGTAAAACCTTCACCATAAGGATTAATTGAGCTCATCACCCCATTTGTATCAATGACCGCAATAATGGCATTGGCATTATCAACGAGTGCTTTATTGAAATTTCGTTCGTACAAAAGTTTGGTTTCAAGCTCTGTACGTTCAATTATGTCTTCTTGCAGTTTCTCAACAACATCTCTTAATTTACTATTACGTTCAGCAATACGTTGCTGCATTAGATGCAGGGTGTGAGAAAGAAGAGACATCTCATCCCCCTCTTTTCCAACATCTGGAATAATCACGTCATCACTTTGTGCTATCTGCTCTGCAGATGATGTTAGCTGATTCAATGCACTGGTGAGCTTACGACCGATAAGATAAGCTGCGATTGAACTAAGAGTAATTTCAATAAATATAAGTAAAAAAGTCAAGTTTCTATTTTTATCAATAGTCTGCAGACTTTCTGTCAGTTCAAACAACACTTTAGCATTGCCTAATATTTCACCATCAACTGTAATCGGGACATTCACCAACCTAAATATTCTATTTTCTTGTTGAATATCACCTGTGGCTTCTGGGAAACTATCTACAGTCAATTTAGGATCTGATGTGATATTACTGAGCAGTTTGTTTTGATTATCAAAGAGTTTCACCGCTACAATATTTTTTATATTGGTAAAGCTTTCTATTTGATTATCCAGAGTTCCAAGATCGTAAGTAATCATAGGAGTTTTTACCATCTCACCAAAAAGGCTTGTCGCTGTTTGAATTTTTTCTTCAATAAGAGAATGTGACAATTTTGTAAGTGATGTAAAATTAAAAAAAACGATCAAAGAGATAAAAACAATCTCGATGCTCAAAAAAGAGAGAATAAACTGATAACGAAAGGGTAGTCTCATCCTCTAATCTTTATCAATCGGAAGAACTTTGCTAATATCACGTACAGAATCATAGTCTGAATCTTTTGCTTCAATAAGATGTTTCATACTTAAAGAATTCAAAAATTCTACAGGCATCTCCAAAAATGCTTTAGCTAGTTTTGTTTTTGTTTTATCCGACATTGAAGGTTTCATCGTGAATGGATGACTTGGATATGCTTTTGTTTTATAGATTATAACTAGTGATTCTTTCGCTTTTATGTCATTTAAATCATCGAATGTTCTTTGTACTCCACCGCCTACATCACCAACTCCTCGTGAAACGCCTTTATAGACTGAATCGTGAGAATTTACATAACGAAATTTTTCACCATGCTCAACATTAATACCGTACTTTTTAAATAATTCATATTTGTTTAACAAAGTCGCTGCAAAAGCATCGGGGGAAGGGAAAAGAAATTGCTTCCCCTTGAGCATTGAAATATCACTTATACCGCTCTCTTTGCGTACAACTAAAATACCAACTAAACTCTTTTCATCACGTACAGTGGCGCTGTAACCTTGTTTTTTATGCGCAACAACATAATGGTAAGGATTCATATAGGCAATGTCGTATCCGCCGCTGTATAAAATTTTTTCAAACTCCGGAATAGAGCGTTCAACTTTTAGTGTGATCTTATCCCCGGTAGCTTTTTCGAGATAATCGACTATTGGCTTCCAGTCTTGCATAAGCTTCATTGGACTTTGTTGCGGAACGATACCAAATGTCAAATTTTCTCCAAAAAGAGCTGTTAAAAAAAGGATATTAACCACCATTAGTAAAAAAAGTTTCATCTATTTGCCTTTTATGTGTATTGTAAATAATTGTAACATACAATCAATAGAGTTACCATATTTTGATTATGAAAAAACTGTTAGAAAAAACGCCAAATCATGACAAAATTGAAAATATTCTACTCATTCAATCAAAAATGACTCTATTTTTTGCTATACTTACATTTAGTGTGCGGGAATAGCTCAGTTGGCTAGAGCGTCAGCCTTCCAAGCTGAATGTCGCGAGTTCGAGTCTCGTTTCCCGCTCCACTTCTTTCTTTAACCATCAAAATAACATTTTTTCTGTCCTAATGTTTTGCTGCTATCTTCATCGCCAGCTTACGTGCAAATGGAAATACTAGCAATATCGTCGGAAACGCAATGGCATACGCTACCAACCACGCATGAAGCCATATTCCAATAAATCCATCAATGAATCCAAGATTTATAAACGTAATCGCTCCTGACATGATAAAACTCATAAAACATGAAAGCAATGCCGCTTGCACCTCATGAAGATATTTAACTGAAACCATACTTATCCTTTATTACAAACTATTACGATATTTTTATCCTCTGCATAATCAACACCCCAATCAATCATCATTTCTAATATTGGACGAAGTGACGTACCATGCGGCGTAAGGCTGTATTCCACCTTCGGCGGTACTTGCTCGTAAATAACTCTCGAAACTAACCCGTTTTCTTCCATCTCGCGGAGTTGCTGAGTCAACATTTTTTGGGTGATACGTGGCATGAGACGAAGCATTTCACCGTTACGCAGGACTTTTTTATCAAGCAGATGCCATAAAATAAGTCCTTTCCATTTTCCGCCTATCAATTCAAGTGTAAGCTCAAAATGGCAATTAAAGTTAGATTGAATCATATTATAGTTACCTTTTAGTATGTACAGTACTTTTTAGTACGTTCTTGATTTAAAACACTGTATTGTATAAAATCTCACCTAAGATTACTTTTAAGGAGTATATATGAAACGTGTATTATTACTAAATCTACACCAAAAATATGAAGGTTTTGCCAATGGTAATTTAACAAGAGACCTGTTAAATGAAGCAAAAACTTTTTTTCTACACAATGGCTATGAAGTAAAAGAAACCAATATTGACGAAGGCTATGACACTGCTGTTGAGTTGGAAAAATTTCAATGGGCTGATCTCTTTTTTATCCAGTCACCCGTATTTTGGATGGGATTACCATGGCTAGGTAAAAAATACATCGATGACATTTTCTCAAGCGGTGTAAATACCGTCACATACTCCAGTGATGGTCGCAGTCGAAATGATCCATCAAAGACGTACGGAAGCGGAGGATTGATGGAAGGCAAGCGATACATGCTCAGCTTCACTTATAACTGTCCCGAGAGTGAGTTCAATAATCCCAAAGGATTTTTTGAGGGAATGAGCGTGGATCAGGCTAATGTAGCTCTACATAAGACACTGCAATTTTGTGGTGTGCAACCCTATCCAAGCTACAGCGTCCATGATGTCTATAAATCAGAATTTGATCTAAACAGTGTCCTTAACGGATTGAATGAACATTTAAAACAAAATATAAAATAAGGAATTAGCGATGCGAAACAATTTTGAAGAGGCGATGTACTTCCGCCATGCGTGTAAACTGTTTGATACTAATAAGCCTATGAGTAATGAGGATTTGACGTTTATCCTCGAAGCGGGACGTCTCAGCCCCAGTTCATTCGGTATGGAGCAATGGCAATTTTTTGTAATACGTGATAAAGCGATGCGTGAAGCGATCCAAGCAGTAGCATGGAATCAGCCTCAGATTACGACCGCTTCTGAGCTCATCGCGATTGCGTATAAAAAGAATGTTCGCAGCACTGATGGGTATATCAAAAGTGAATTCGATAAATTTCATTATCCAGATGCACTTTTAGAAATGTACAGTCAATGGGTCGACCCGCGCAGTGATGAAGTCTTAGAATCTTGGTCAGCGCATCAGGTATACATTGCGTGCGCCAACATGATGACTGCAGCGGCTTCAATCGGAATCGATTCATGCCCTATGGAGGGATTTGACCGTAATGCAGTAGAAAAAATCATGGGAATCGATACGGATACTTATGGCGTTGTACTGCTAGTACCGTTTGGCTATCGTGTCAACGAACAACCTCCATTACATCGTTCCGAACTCTCTGAAATGGTCACCTATCTGTAAATAATAATAATGATTATGAATACTTGCACACATGCTGTAATCA
>Ga0172379_10006720_pt1 | contig 15242 bp, 14 predicted proteins | sample GrowelOW334metaG_FD_119756 | JGI IMG/M metagenome (GOLD analysis project Ga0172379, IMG submission 119756) | Groundwater microbial communities from an aquifer near a municipal landfill in Southern Ontario, Canada - Groundwater well OW334 metaG | ecosystem: Environmental > Aquatic > Deep...
CGATCAAAGGAGAGCATAATCTGCAGAATGCAATGGCGGCGGCGGTTACGGCGCAATTAGTTGGTGTAACGCCGGCATATATCAAATCGACGTTAAAGAATTTCAAAGGGGTCGAACACCGTCAAGAAGTGGTAAAAGAGGTAAACGGGATTACCTACATCAACAATTCCAAAGCGACGACGGTCGAAGCGGTGGAGATGTCCTTAAAGAGTTACCGGGAACCGATTGTGTTGATCATGGGCGGGAAAGATAAAGGAAATGATTATTCGACTCTCTTTGGTTTGGTGAAAGAAAAAGTGAAAGCGATCGTTGCAACAGGATACTCGGCTGATACGATCGTAAAGATTTTTGCGGACAAGGTTCGTGTGGTGAAGGTCGAAACAATCGGCACGGCGATCCCAAACCTGGAATCGATGCAGAAAACGATCGATACCGCAACATCGCTGGCAGCGAAAGGGGATATTGTATTGCTTTCGCCGGCGTGCACATCGTTCGATTGGTTCACGGATTATGAAGAACGGGGGAGAGTGTTCAAACAGCTCGTGCATACACTATAAGGAAAATGGCTTCAGAGAAAAATCATATTGACCGTATCACGTTATTCGTTGTTCTCATTTTGATGGTGGCGAGCACGGTGGTGGTGTACAGCGCCTCATCCACTTGGGCGATGCAGAAGATGCAGTCGTCGAGCGGACTGGTGAACAAGCATATTACCAAGATCCTTGTAGGACTGGTGGTGATGTTCTTCGCCATCAATATGGATTATAAACGATATAAACCGCTCACGAAGTGGGTGCTGATCGCATCGATCTTATTGCTGGTCGCAACGCGACTGACTGGCGGCGAAGTGAAGGGAGCGGCACGGTGGCTTTCGCTTGGCGGATTCAGTCTGCAGCCTTCTGAGATTGCCAAGTTTGCACTCTTGTTTCATCTGGCCTATCTGCTTTCAAATAAGAGGGAAAAATTAGCCGATTTCAAGACAGGATTTTTGCCGTTGATGATCTGGATCGGCGGTGTTGTTGTTTTAGTGATGCTGCAGCCCAACTTCAGCACCGGCTCGATGATTTTCGTGCTGGGAATGATTCTGGTTTTTGTCGGCGGTGCGCGTATGAAACATGTCTTTCTTTCGCTGACAGCTCTCATCCCTGCATTATTAATCTATATGGTCAGCGCACCATATAGAATGAAACGCATCCTGTCCTATGTCGGCTTTGGCAGTGATGAAACGGTGACATCAACAGCGAACTATCAGTTGCTGCAGGGAATTATAGGCTTTGGCAATGGCGGGGTCTTTGGCGTCGGCATGGGCCAGAGCAAACAACGCGATCTCTTCCTGCCGGAATCGTACGGCGATTTTGTCTTCTCCATTGTCGGAGAAGAGTATGGACTGATCGGCACAATGATCTTCATCGGTCTGTTCCTGTTGATCTTGCTCCGCGGATTGAAAATTGCAAAATATGCACCAGATGATTTTGGTAAATATCTTGCGATCGGTATCACGTCCACCATAGTGTTGTACGCTATTGCAAATGCGCTGGTAACACTTGGGCTCGCACCGACAACCGGCGTGCCGATGCCGTTCGTCAGTTACGGCGGTACTGCAATTATATTTTCGTCGTTTGCTGTCGGAGTTCTTTTGAATATTTCATCACAGACCGATCTGCATCCGCGGGAACGTCAATTCATTGTACAGCCGCAGATGCCGATTGAGCCTGCGGTAGGAAAGATCTATTAATATGAACATTCTTTTCGCCGGCGGCGGGACGGGAGGGCATCTCTATCCTGCAATTGCGATCGCGGAGGAAATCATAAAGAAAAAACCGGGCGCGAAGGTTGCGTTCGTTGGCACGAAAAAGAAGATTGAAGCGCGCGTGGTGCCGCAAAAAGGGTTTGAGTTTCACACGATTTGGATCAGCGGATTCAGCCGTCGGCTGCGGTTAAGCAATATCCTGTTCCCTGTAAAAGTAGTTGTCTCGCTTGTACAGTCGTTCTTTGTCATACAAAAGGTTAAGCCGCACGTTGTCATCGGTACCGGCGGATATGTTTGCGGACCGGTGTTATGGGTTGCGTCGTTATTGGGTATTCCAACTGTCATCCATGAAAGCAATAGTTTTCCGGGTGTCACAACAAGACTGCTTGCATCGAGAGCAACAAAAGTGTTTATCACTTTTGAAGTAACAAAAAAATGGTTGTCGCCGGATGCACATGTGGAATTGGTCGGAAATCCGACACGAGATGAATTGGACTCGGCAACGCGCGATGATGGCTGTCATTTTTTTGGACTCTCTCCAAAGAAACGAACACTCTTCGTCTTTGGCGGAAGTTTGGGGGCATCTTCAATCAATGCGGCGATGCCCGCCCTGGTCAACGATGCGATTGTGAATGACTATCAAATAATCTGGCAAACAGGGGAAACGGACTGGCAATCGGCGGCACACATACCGCAACATCCGAATGTGAACGTGATGAAGTATGTGGATCGAATGGATTACGGATATGCCGCAGCGACTCTCATTATTTGTCGTTCCGGTGCCACCACACTTGCAGAATTAACAAGATTAGGAAAGCCGGCCATCTTGGTTCCGTATCCATTTGCAGCAGCAAATCATCAGGCGCTGAATGCGCAGACCATGGTCGATTCCGGCGCGGCAATAATGCTGACCGATACAGAACTGAAAGAACGGCTTCTGACTGTTGCACGGACATTGCTCTATAATGATGTCGCTTTGAATGAAATGAAGAAAAAAAGTCTTGTGTTGGGAAATCCCGAAGCGGGTAAGAAAATTGCCGAACGCATTGTGTCGATGATACAATGAAAAAGTTAATGCTCATAGTGTTGTGTGTCGCATTCATGGTCTGTGGATGCAAAATCCGCACCATCAGCGATGGCAAGCCGCCGAAGGACGGGGTAATCAAGTCCACCAGGAAAATGATGAATGGCGAGACGATGGAAATGGAAGAGCACTTTAAGAACAGTCAACTGGTCCGTGAAGTGATGCGGTTCGATAATAAGAATTTGGCGTATGAGCGGTTCTTCCGCACCGATGAGCATCCAACGGACAGTATGAGGAACTACTATCGTAACGGCCAGTTGAGTCTGCTGCTGGTGATGAACGATACGAATCGGGTGATATTGCGGGGGTATTACGAGAACGGCACGCTGCAAGCGTACGGTGATACGGCAAAGAATATCGAATATTTTGACAACGGAAAAAAACAGTCCGAGACACTGTCGAAAACCGGGCAGATCTACAAAATACTGCGGTGGTATCGCAATGGACTGAAAGCGGAAGAGTCCGATTGGTGGAATGATCGGCGGAACGGGATCTGGCGGGAATGGGATTCCACAGGAACGACGGTACGCAATGAACGGTATCGGGACGGTCAATTGGTAACAGCAATTCATAAATAACGCGAGCTTTGTTGTTGTTCATTGTTAGGGGAAACATGAAACTGCATACAGGCACCGTAATCTTGTTGTGTATGATCTTTATTTCGGTCGTCGCCGGAGTATTGATCGTGAAGACAACATACAGAAAAAAGCATATAGAGAATTATACTGCTCTGGAAACAGTGCATTCATTGGAATACGGCGATATATCCATGGAGCGCTACTACCGAAACGGGATGAATGTGAAGGCATTCGGGTATTACAAAGACGGCACGTTAAAATCGGAATACTATGTGACCGATAATGCAGCGACGTCGTCAAAATATATCACGTATTATCCCGATAAGAAGATCGAAACACGGTCGTTGAAGTGGATGGAAGGAGACTCCAGTCATTTCCTCTATGAAGAGTATTTCCCGAACGGAAAGATTCGCCGCCGCGAAGGGTCCAAAGTTTCTACATGGGAATATTATGATGAGAACGGTGATCCAACAGTGTTTTATTACAGGAACGGCAGCAGAGTGACCGAAGTGATGTTTTATTCGGGCGGGAAGAAACAGGATGAGAGCGATTATAACGGCGGTAAACGGGACGGGAAATGGCTGCAATGGGATTCCACCGGGAATCAGATCCGGAGCGAGATGTACACTAACGGGATGAAGATGAACTGATGCATCATGAGTTCAAATATAAACTGGATTTCTATTATCAGCAGGCGTTGATCTATTTGATCACGCTGATCATGTATGCGGGAATCAGAGGGACGTTCGTGGAGGACAACTTTACGCTCGTCTTTAACGATCCTATCTTGTATTTCATTGCATTCTTTTTCGGTTCGGCGTTTGTAATCCTCATTCTCAACCGGATCCGGGACCGGAAGATCATAGTGAAGGATGACGAGATCATCTTTCAGCACCGGTTCAATCGCCGGTCGATCACGGTGCAGGATATTGAGTGGATCCATATCGGCAAAGAACGGATGGTGCAGACGGCAGGTCGTTTCCAGATCATCATTTTGAAAACAAAACACCGCCGGCGGGCATTTCGCATCCGGCTGGGTCGGTACGAACGGGAGCGGGAACTGTTGCGGTTGATAGAACAACTATCGGAACAAACTCCAAAGCGTTATAAACGATTTCAATTTACGAGAAAGAAATAAATGTTCAGTAGCATAAAAAAATTACATTTCGTCGGTATCGGCGGTATCGGAATGAGCGGGATCGCCGAGATCCTTCTCGATCAGGGATTTAAAATCAGCGGTTCGGATCGCGCAATGAGCGATGTGACCGAGCGGTTGCAGTCACTCGGTGCTACCATCTTTGAAGGACACCGGGCAGAGAATATTGCGGAGGATGTTGATACGCTTGTCTATTCTTCAGCAGTCATCAATGACAATCCCGAAGTACAAGAGGCGATTCGAAGGAAGATCCCAATTGTCCGCCGGGCAGAAATGCTCGCTGAAGTTATGCGGCTGAAATACGGTATCGGCATTGCCGGTACACATGGAAAGACAACAACAACATCCATGACAAGTCTCGTTCTGATGGAAGGCGGACTTGATCCTACGGTGATCGTTGGCGGAAAACTGAGCGGATTGGGCGGGACAAATGCAAGGCTAGGGAAAGGGAATTTCATTGTTGTGGAAGCAGATGAGTTTGACCGTTCTTTCCTGTCGTTGACTCCTACCATTGCAGTGATGACAACGCTGGAAACGGACCATCTGGATTGTTATCGCGATCTGGAAGATATCAAAAGTGCATTCATTCAATTTGCGAACAAGGTTCCCTTCTACGGTTTTGTCGTACTGAATCTTGACGAACCGGCGCTGCAGGATATTCTTCCGCAATTGAGCAAAAAGAAGATCATCACCTACGGCCTGCATTCTCCCCAGGCGGATGTGCAGGCGGTGGAGATCCAACACAAAGAAAATACCAGCACGTTCATGGTGATGCAAGGGTACACGGAATTGGGACAGATTACGCTGCAGATCCCCGGCAAACACAATGTGCAAAATGCATTGGCGGCAATTGCTGTGGGATTGAATCTGAATGTGCCATTTGAAAAAGTGAAGGCGGGGATCGAAAAATTCACCGGCGTCTATCGGCGGTGGGAACGAAAAGGAGAAGCAGGAGGAATCGTGGTGTATGACGATTACGCTCATCACCCGACAGAATGTAAAGCAACATTAAGCGGGGTAAAATCCGGATGGAGGAAACGCGTCGTCTGCGTCTTCCAACCGCATTTGTATTCGCGCACCAGGGATTTCTACGAAGAATTCGGTAAAGCATTTTTATTCGCCGATGTGCTGGTTGTTACGGATGTCTATCCGGCCCGCGAAGAACCAATTCAGGGAGTAACGGGCGAACTGATCGTGAATGCGGCAAAACAATACGGACATAAAGAGGCACACTATGTTCAGGACAAACGAACAATTCCGGCATACCTAAAGAAGATCACTCGCAATGGGGATATGGTTATCACGATGGGCGCGGGAGATATCTGGAAATTCGGCGAAGAGTTCTTGCAAGGATTGAAATAGAATGGAAGTAAGCGAACTCAAAAACGAAATCAACGGTGAAGAATCGGAATCGGAACATCCTCCGGTTGGCAAGCGGGTGTACGTCTATTTTACGTTGTTAGTACTCGGCATTATTTCTGTCTTTGGTGTAAAAGCGAAATGGCAAACACATGCTCCGGTAAAACAGGTGATCGTAGAAGGGATCAGTGTCATTTCGAAGGATGAGATCGTGCGGTTGATGAAACTGCCGCCGAACGTACCGATGTATGAGTTGGATCTGACAGCGTTACAACAGAACATCATGACCAATAGTTTCGTGAAGAGTGCAGTGTTGCAGCGCGATGCACCGTCCACCATGCGGGTGATTATTGAAGAGCGGAAACCGTCGGCAATTCTTGTAGCGAACGAGCTGTACTATATTGCATCGGACGGCACCATCCTGCCGTACATCGCTTCATCGGAAACATACGACATCCCGGTCATCAGCGGACTGGATTCACTGACGGGGATTGCAACAGGAAAACGGCTGTTCAATGCGGATGTGCAGGAAGCACTGGAGATCATCAATGCATCAAGTGCGGTCAGCGGGAATCTGTCGCACACCATCTCGGAGATCCGGCTGAGAAAAGGCCACGATCTGGTACTCTATTCGTTTGAGACAGGAGTGCCTATTATTTTCGGTAAAGGAGATGCGGTAAAGAAAATGTGAAACTGGATGCATTCTGGGAGAAGTTTCTGATGAACAGCGAGACATCGGATCTTCAATACATCGACATTCGGTTCGAGGACCAGGTAATCGTCTCAAAAAAGAATTCGTAGAACAGTATTTATACGATCGTCCAGAGGACGACGCTTTACTTATCAAAGGAAAACAATGAACGAACATATTTATGTCGGTTTAGACATCGGAACAACGAAGATCTGCGCCATTGTCGCGTCGGTCGGTGCGAACAACGAGATCAATATTTTAGGGATCGGAAAAAGCAAATCGGAAGGATTGACGCGCGGAGTCATTACTCACATAGAACGAACCGTGGAATCGATCAAAGCGGCCGTCCATGATGCCGAGGCACAATCAGGTGTGAAGATCCAGTCCGTTGTTGCGGGGATCGCGGGTGATCACATTCAAAGCTTCCAAAGCCGCGGCGTTGTTGCCATCAGCGGCGCAGAACAGGAGATCACGCAAGCCGATGTGAATCGGTTGATCGAGGATACAAAAAAGATCGCGCTCCCGTCGGACCGGAAGATCCTCCATGTCATTCCGCAGGAATTCATTGTGGACGGGCAGGACGGCGTGTATGAACCGGTCGGTATGTCCGGTGTGAGGATGGAAGCAAGCGTTCACATTATCACCGGTCTTGTTACTGCCACACAGAATATTATTCGTTGTGTGCAGCGTGCCGGTGTGAATGTGAGCGATATTGTGCTCGAACCGTTTGCATCAAGCGATGCAGTATTGGACGGCGAGGAAAAAGAGGTCGGCGTGGTGTTGATCGACATCGGCGGCGGAACAACGGATCTGGCAGTCTTTGCGGACAGGACAATCCGCCACACGGCTGTTATCGGTATTGCCGGCAGTAAAGTGACCGACGATATTCGCCGTGGATTGGGAATATTGACGACGCAGGCGGAAGAGATCAAATTGAAACACGGTCATACGCACATCGGCTCCATCGCAGAAAATCATCCCTTCACCATTCCCGGTATCGGCGGACGGGAACCGATGACGATTGATACGCAAATGCTCTGTCAAATCATCCAGCCGCGCATGGAAGAGATCCTGGAAATTGCTGCGCTGGAGATTAAACGCTCCGGGTATCAAAAACATTTATCAGCAGGAGTGGTATTGACCGGCGGCGGTGCGTTGGTCAAAGGAACTGCTGATCTAGCACGGGAAGTGCTGGGTATGCCGGTGAAGATCGGCATTCCAAGAGGTTTTCGCGGTGGTTTTGTCCGGGAGATCGAGAATCCCATGTATGCAACGGGTGTTGGTCTTGTGCTGCATGCCATCAAGAATCGCGCACGTGGAACGGCATCAAATGTTGCGGAGACAAAAGTACGGGGTGATAAACGGAATATCGTAGACAGGATGAAAAGTTGGTTTGACGAATTATAGTATACCATACGGAAAAACGGAAAGTGTAAAATACAATCACATAACAATCAACAAATCATAAGGAGTACATATGCCAATTGAATTCGACAGCCCAGCAGAAAATGGCGCAAAGATCCGCATCGTCGGTGTCGGCGGCGGTGGAACGAATGCCGTTCACAGTATGATCACCCGCGGACTGAGCGGCGTGGATTTTGTCGCGATCAATACTGATGTGCAGGCATTGGAACGAAATTCATCCACGACAAAAATTCGGATCGGAAAGAACCTTACACGCGGCCTCGGCGCCGGTGCCGATCCTACAGTCGGACAGCGGGCAGCGGAAGAAGATAAGGAGGAGATTGCACGCGTGTTGGCGAACAGCGACATGGTGTTCGTTACCGCCGGTATGGGTGGAGGAACAGGCACAGGGGCTGCTCCGGTGATTGCCAATGTTGCAAAAAGTCTTGGCGCGCTCGTCGTTGGCATTGTTACCAAACCGTTCACGCACGAAGGGAAGAAACGGATGGCGCAGGCGGAATACGGAATAGAAGAACTGCGTAAGCATGTGGATACACTTATTGTTATTCCGAATCAGCGCTTGTTGACAATTGTTGACAAAGCGACTCCCATCACGCAGGCATTTGAAGTGGCAAACAGTGTATTGTATAATGCAACGCGCGGTATTTCGGATATCATCACGGTTCCCGGCCTTGTCAATCGAGACTTTGCCGATGTGAAACGGGTGATGCGAGATATGGGTGATGCATTGATGGGAACAGGAATCGGTTCAGGCGAGAATCGTGCGACCGAGGCTGCGAATATTGCAATCTCCAGCCCGTTGCTGGAAGGAGTCGATATCAAGGGTGCACAAAAACTTCTTGTGAATATTACGGGCGGTCAGAATCTGACGATTCAGGAATATGATGAAGCAATCGCAATCATTTCCGAAGCAGCTGGAAACGACGCCGAAGTACTTGCAGGAGTTGTTGTGGATAATAATCTCACTGAAGAGATCATGGTGACCGTCATTGCCACAGGGTTCAACAAAAAATCGGTCACACCTCAACAACAAGATCGGTTTGCAGCGGCTCGAACGCGCGGCATTCAGGTGGATCATATTCCAACCGGCGTGCGTGATCTGCAGAAGTTTGACACTCCAACATACCTTCGTCGTGGTGTAACGGTGAATCCGTTGTCTTCACAGGAAACGGAAAAAGTGCATTCTATTGATCAGTCACAGCAGGATCTCGATAAGCCTGCGTTTTTGAGAAGAATCATGGATTAACAATAAAATGAGCACCATAGTTCCTCCAGCATCATTTTGTTTATGACTATAGTCGTCTGTTTTCGGATGTGAAGGAATGGGATTTTATCAGATATTGCATTGATTTATATGATATTACAGTGATTAACTGATATTATACCTTATCTAAACGCCCTATCAATTTCTTGATAGGGCGTTTGCATTTTTAAAAAGAATGGCGGACGTCTTGACATTTTCATTGAAAATGATAACATTCGCATACAAAAATTGCCAAGAAAATCATTTATGAACATACTCTACCGGTCACTGGTTCTGTTACTTTTCTTTGTTTGTTCGCTTTCATTTTCGCAGGGACAGTCATTTGAAAGTAATTACGGATCATCTGTTGCCATGCTTGATGAAGTATTTCCGAAATTCAATCTGGCGATGGATTCAATTACTTCACAACTTTTTACTTCATCCCGGGAAATAACTGCAAACGTTCAAAATCTTCTCATCTATAAACTAAAGGTCAAGTGGCTGCTACGCAGCGAGTTAAAGGCAAATGAAGTTCAATTCTTGACTTCCTTTTTTGAAAATAGAATGAAGATTGCACTTTCGAAGGACAGACGGTTTGTCGTCTATTCGGGACATGATCTGCGTACGCTATCCGTAAAGGCAACGGATTCTACCCTTGAGGTAAAAAATACATACTCCGAAGAACAGTTACGAACGTATGCCAAGACCCATAATATTCAGGCGATCGTATCACCGGAGTTTCTCATCACTGAAGATGAGATTTTCTGCTATGTGAATATTAACGATTTGAATGCTGTCAATATCTGGAGTCGGGAATTCCGCGGAAAAATGTACCTTTTTGCACCACCTTCCGTTCGGGATCTTTTGCGTGAACAAAACGAGTTAAAAAAACTAACAGGGCTGCCTCAGGGACATCTGACGTTTTCATTTCTTGCCATTAAAGCTGCAAATGACAGCGCTGTTATTTCGGGGACACAGCAAGCGTTTCTCGCGTTAGGATATAAATTCAATGATGCGGCTACCATTTTTGATAACTTAAACTTTTTCATCGATACGAAGGTTGTCTATGGACCAAAATTTGGAGGGATCGGTTGGACGCTGACTCCGGGATTTGGTTTCGAATTGTACGGAGATAACGAGATCGGAAAGAAGATTATTCTTCTGAATGTAGCGGGCGGATATTATCTTGAATCGAATATCTTCACGTCGGCATTCACTGCTGGGATTTCGGTGAAACTAAGTAGGATACTCGGATTGTCATTCGAATGGATGAATCTTGGAAATCCGAACAAGATCGGCAATACGTACCCGTCCGGCAATGGATTTATGGGACAAATATATTTCGTCTTATGAAAAAAATAATTCTATACCTCGCAGCACAATTGTTGTTGACCGCCGGCGTAGTGATGGCACAGGTCGATGCTGATTCTACGGATCAGACACTGCAAGACGCTCAACAAGTTCCGCCGCTTGAACAAGAACCGGAGCAGACCCAGCCGCAGAATAAAACGCAACAACAGGTTCCAGCGTTGAAGCAAAATTCTGCTCAACAAACCCCTGTTCAACAGCAGCAACAAGAAGCAGTACCGCAACAACAATCGGTACAACAACCAGTACAACAGCAGCAGCCAGTCCGGCAACAGATCCAGCAGTCCCCGATGATGGAAGATCGGCCTGTGACTTCTGCACCAACTAATGTGAAAATGTCCACTCCATTGATCAGCATCGACTTAATTATGGATCTCTATAACCGGGACATTGATTTTGACATAGAATATAGCGGATCCACCGGCGCTGGAGTAACAAATCTTGGCAAGAAACGTCCGAGCGAGCAAGAAGTTGAAAAGATGGTGACAGAACAGATGGATACAACGTCGTCGCCAAAGAGAAACGGGAAAGAGAAAAAGACGGCAAAAGAAGTTCTACGAGAAGACGGCAGCCGTCCCTATACTCCGGAAGATGCAAACTATAACAAGGCAATGATTAGTTTGAATAATGCACAGCAATTATTCGCGTCCCGCCGCTATACGGAGGCGATGAATGAGATCAACAGATCCATCTCGTTTGCGCCAAATATTGCATTGTCGCATTCAGTGAAAGGATCAGTCCATTATATGCTTCGCCAGGTTTCCGAAGCGAAAAAAAGCTGGGAACGTGCGCTCGAGCTCGATCCAACAATGGACAATGTCCGCGCCATCTTATTACGAATGTATTAATAGGAGTAACGATCCATGAATTCTACTTTTTTAGGATATTTGTTATTCGTCCTGGCGGCATATTTTCTCTTGATCTTCGGAGCACCGGAAAACGAACCGGCGATCAAGGCAATGCAACATACATTTTTCTCGCCGGTTGTTGAACGATATATTCATATTCCCGGTTTCCTTTTTGTGACGACTGGAGTGTTTGCTTCTATTCTGATCAGCTATACATTTAAGGACGTTTGGAGAGCAACACGTTCCCTCTCTTTCATTTTCTTCCGGAACAAAGTAGCGTTCCAAAATTATATCAATACCATCAAAAGCATTTCAGAATATACGCAGACCAGGGATATTGAAACGCTGGAAGAATTTGCAAACACCATTAAATATTCGTTTTTGAAGGACGGGCTGTTAATGCTGGTGAACGGTTATAAAAAAGAAGAGATGCAGGAAATACTCCAATCCCGCCTGGAGAACGAAATGCACCGTGAGGAAGTCGACGACGACGTATGGAGAGCGGCCGCTCGGTATTCTCCTGGATACGGAATGTTGGGAACGACCGTCGGTCTGATCCAAATGTTCTCTGCAAAGATCGATGCAGCAGCCGGTTTCGGACCGATCATCGCAGCAATGTCGGTTGCATTTACAACGACGCTCTATGGACTGTTGTTTTCCAACTTTATCTTTCAACCGATTGCCGATAAAATTGAACGGAGGAATACAGAAGATGCATTGTTGAAATCGATGATCATCGACGGATTGGGAATGATCAAGGATAAGAAACGCCCGACATATATCGAGGAAAAATTAACTTCATTCGTTCCTCATGCGCGGTCTCTGACAACAACAGCGCAAATTGCAGTATTAGAAAATTTGAAGAAATAGCATGAGCTTCAAAATAGTACATAAACCGCGTGGCGAGGAACAGCACTGGCAGGTGAGTTATATCGATCTGCTAACCGCGATGATTGCCGCTTTTACGTTGCTGTTGGCCATGTCTAAACCAGACCAGGCAAAACTGGATGTGTTTGCTGCAGCTGCCGACGTGAAACAGCGTAATCAGGAAAACCTGCAGTCTCTGGCGCAGAAGTTGCATGAGAGCATCAAAAGCGATACATCGTTAACAAATCAAGTGTCGGTGGTTTTGACGGAAGACGGCATTGAATTGAGATTCCTCTCTAGCTTACTATTTGCAATCGGGAAAGCGAAACTGCAACCGGATGGGTACGAAGCAATTCTGAAGATGATGCCGAAACTACAGGCATTTGTTATTGCACGGAAAGCGTATCTTGCTATTGAAGGGCATACGGATGATCAACCGATCATCGGCGGAAAAGAATTCAAATCCAATTGGGAATTATCCGTTGCCCGTGCCAATGAGGTGGTGCATATGCTTCAGGATTCAGGAAAGATCGACGTGCAGCGTTTATCGGCAGTGGGATTTGCAGATGCGCGTCCGGCCAACAAAGAGCGTGACCCGGAAACAGGACAATACACCGCTGAAGCGCGCGCAGCAAACCGGAGGGTGGTCATACGAATTTATTATTACACGCAATCACAAAGCGACTAAGAACATTTTAGCGAGTGCTATATGAAACTATTGGCAACAACATTTTTTCTGATGCTGACATCCGTCTCGATGCTGATGGGCGATCTGGAATCGCAGAAGAACATCGTCGAAACGGAGATCGAAGCTCGGATCAGTAATGAGATCAGGAAATATTATCCTGAACTGAAATTTTTACTGAATGCCGAAGCCTCGATCACAGAAGAACTTCCGGCAGAAGATGAGCGTGACGCTCGCGATCTGATGCTCCCCGGTGTAAAGGGGTTTGAATCCCCGAAGTCGCAGACCAAGCCGACGTATGTGCTGGATAAGATTGTCGTGCGCCTTCTCGTGGATAAATATGGAACAAAAAGCGATGGTGAATTGCTTCGGTTACTCGAGAATATCGCATTCTATGCCGGTAAGTTGAACCGGACACGCGGTGACCGCGTGGAACTGCTCGAGATGGCCTTTCCCGAAGTGATGTCGAAACTGCAGCAGCAGATGGCTCTGCAGCCTACTCCTGCAACAACGGAAGAGAAAAAACCAGACGAAGCGAAGAATGAAGTGAAAAAGGAAGAACCGCAGGCGCAGCAGCAACCTTCCGTTATTTATGTTGATTCTTCAAAACAAACCGCACAGGAACCTATGGAATCTGCATCGCTGTTTTCCCCGATGAATATCCTCTTTTTGATCTTGTTCCTCTTCTTGGTGGTGATGGTAGTGATGTTGATGAGGAAGAATAAAATGGACACAATGCGATTCCAGCAGCAACTGGATGATGTATCGCGCCGGCAGGAGATTAAAGCGCCGGATCCCAAAGAAGAGATTATGATGATGTTGCCTGAGAATATTCAGCGCGCTAACGAGGTGGCCGACAGCGAAAAATTAAAATCGAATATCGTCACCACATCCGTCGGCCGGCCGGACCTGTTGACCGCCGTCGTGCGGGATATGATGACGGACGAACAGCAGAAAGCAAAACTGCAAACTGCATTATCCCAGTTCGGTCCGAGTCTGCTCAACATGGCTCGTGAAAATATCACACAGGATGATTACAAAGTACTGCACCAACTGGTTGTGGAAGCCCCGACAAAAAATGTTTCTGAAACATTGGAAGCGTTGACCTATTTCCAGAATCAGCTGCAGATCAAGCAGTTTACCGTCAGTAAAAAAGAGAACCAGAATCCTTTCGCATTCCTTGAGAAGATGTCGGAACCGCAGCTCTATCTGCTGATGAAAGATGAGCCTGCGGGAATAGTCGCCATCATTCTTTCTCAACTGAATGCTTCCCAGTCCGGAAGCCTGATGCGCAACCTTCCCTCCATGCAGCAGGGTGAAGTAGCATTGGAATTAGCGAAACTGCAGCGGCTGACCTCCGACACCTATCTTTCGGTTGCCCGCGAACTGGCAACGAAGGCCTCCAAGATTCCGGCAGTCAACAATGTACAGATGGCCGGCACCGATCTGCTGCTGGATATCTTCGACAATCTGGATGAGGGTGCCGAACACCAGATCAGCGAATTTATTAAGGTGATGAATGTGGAATTGTACCGCGACCTTGCATCCCAGCGCGTTTCGTTTGCGGCATTGGATACGCTGGATGAACGTGTCCTGCGTCAGATCATGAGAGATATCCCCGGAGAAGAGATGGCGCTTGCGTTGAAGAACGCGCCGGAACATATCCGCGACCGCTTCCTGTCCGTACTGCCGTCCAAAGCGAAGACCATCCTCCAGGAACATATCGACGGCATGGAATCGGTCTCGCCTGCGGATGAGCAGAAGATTCGCCGCCGCATTACTCGGCTTGTCCGCGAATATCTGCGCCTGCAAAAGCAGGGAGGTCCGGCAGCGTAAAACGGTGTTTGATGATTGTAGAAATAAAAAACCCAAACTGCACGTTTGGGTTTTTTATTGTTAGTGTGTCAGCACCTTCTCTATCCGTTCTAGTGCCCAATCGATCTCTTCTTTCGTAATGACGAGCGGCGGTGCAAACCGGATAACGGTATGATGCGTCTCTTTGCAGAGGATTCCTTCCCTCATCAACGCTTCGCAGTACGGGCGGGCGTCACTCTTCAATTCAAGTCCGATCCACAAACCTCTTCCACGTACTTCTTTAATGTTTTCACTGCGGATGGATCGGATCTTTTCAAGGAAATATGTTCCCAACGTGTTTGAACGTTCGATCAATTGTTCATCGAGCAATACG
>Ga0172379_10006721_pt1 | contig 15239 bp, 11 predicted proteins | sample GrowelOW334metaG_FD_119756 | JGI IMG/M metagenome (GOLD analysis project Ga0172379, IMG submission 119756) | Groundwater microbial communities from an aquifer near a municipal landfill in Southern Ontario, Canada - Groundwater well OW334 metaG | ecosystem: Environmental > Aquatic > Deep...
AAATACAGGAATGGAGATTATTACAAAATGGCAGACTTCTGAAGCTCCAGCTTCTAATCCAAGTGCTTTGTGGATTGGTCATATAGGTCACGCAACTTTACAAACAGGAAGAACATGGAAAATTCAAACAACTGAACAAGGTGTAAATAGTTTGGGAAGTATTGCTTTACAAGCAGATGGAGGCTACGTTGGTATTGGTACTACAGCCCCTGGTCATCTATTAGATCTCGGTGGAGGAACATATGCAGACAGCGGTGGCTCATGGCATGATGCTTCTGATATACGTTTCAAAACAGACATCACACCCCTTTCTTATGGTCTTGATGAAATTATCCAACTAAACCCTATCTCATATACAAACACTACAGGCTATAGTGCTCGCCAGCTTGGTTTCTCCGCACAAGAAATGCAAACTATCATCCCTGAATTAGTAGAAGAAACAAACGGAAGACTATCTATGACTTATGGTCGTATTACTCCTGTATTAGTGAATGCTATTAAAGAGCTTAATTTAAAGCTTGAAAGTATAAATGAATTCAAAGTGGATGAAGAGGGGAATGATATTGTGAACACTTTCAGGGATAATTTGACCGCTTGGCTTGCAAATGCAGGAAATCAGATTACGAGAATATTCACAGGGGAGGTTTGTCTCACAGACCCAGGGCAAGAAGCAGTATGTATCAATCGTACCGAGCTAGAGTCACTCAAAGCTTTGATAATAGATGCAAATAGTAGTGGAAATACACCTACACCTACTCCAACAGTCACCCCAACCTCTACTCCAGAAGCTACAACTACACCAACTCCTACTCCAACATCAAGTCCAGAATCAACCCCTACCCCTACTCCAGAAGCTACAACTACTCCAACCCCAGACCCAACTCCAACACCCACATCATAATTAAAACCCTTGTAACATTAAAATTAATTGTATGTTATAATGCGTGCATGATAAATAAGTCTAATATTTTTCAAGTAGAGAGGCCGTGGGGCAACTTTAGACAATTCACAAAAAGTGAAATTTCTACTGTGAAAATTATAACAGTAATGCCAAATGAAATGTTAAGTCTACAAAGTCACAAGAAGCGTGCGGAATTCTGGCACGTGATTGCTGGTAGTGGTGTAGTACAAATAGAAGAAATAAAAACAGAGACGAAAGTAGGAGATGAGCATGTGATAGCAGTGGGGGAGAAGCATCGTTTAAGTGCGGGTTCAAATGGTATAGCAGTACTTGAGATAGCTACAGGAGATTTTGATGAAGAAGATGTGATGCATTTCGAAGATAAATATGGAAGGGTGTAAAAATATTATGGAAAAGAAGAAAAAATTAACAACTAAAAAAGTTACTGCTAAAAAAATTACGAAAAAAGTAAAGACTGTTAAAGTAACAAAGAAGGTTGTTAAAAAAACAACAAAGAAAGAAGAACAACATATAAAGCTTAAAAAATCAGGGCAGAATCCGATAATGAACCCCGGTCTTTATTCTTGGGAATCACAAGCTGTTTTCAATCCAGGAGTTGTTTCCTCAGGCGGGCGGGTGCATCTTTTCTATAGAGCACTTGGCGATGATGGGATCTCTCGTATTGGCTACGCATCAAGTCTCGATGGTATTAATTTTGACGAGAGGCTTCTCTACCCAGTTTACTTTTTAGAGAGTGCTGAAGAGACGAAGAAGCATTGGCCTTTTACTTCTCCTGCACGCCCAATTTATGATAATGCACTTTATTCTTCTGGTGGAGGCTGGGGTGGATGTGAAGATCCACGAATAGTTATAATAGATGGGACCCTATATATGACGCTTAATATTTTTAATGGGTGGAGTACATTGCGAGTAGCTGTCGTATCTATAAAAGAGAGTGACTTATTGAACAAGAGATGGAATTGGAAAGATTTTTCTTATCTTTCTAAGCCAGGTGATAGACAAAAGAATTGGGTTCTCTTCCCTGAAAAGATAAATGGTAAATTTGCAATTTTTTATAATTTAGACAAAGGGGATCCAAACAGGGTAGGAGTTGCCTATATGAATAATCTCGATTCAAGTGAAGCACCACTCGGTAGCGCCCCTGGAAGTGAGGCTCCAGATCCGCAAAGATTGCCAGATCATATAGTAGCTTGGCATAAAAGGACTCGTAGTGCTTCTTGCCCACCTATAAAGACTAAAGATGGATGGCTACTACTTTATCATGCTATGGATAAAGATGGGTCTGATAAATATAAGCTTGGTGCAATGTTACTTGATTTGAATGATCCCACAAAAGTTCTATACAGAGCAGAGAATCCTATACTAGCTCCGGAAGAATGGTATGAGAATGATTATAAGCCGGGTATCATATATGCAAGTGGGGCAATAGTAAAAGATGGCAAGCTCTTGGTTTATTATGGAGGAGGGGACAAGTATATAGGAGTAGCTTCTATAGAACTTAACGAATTGTTAAACAGTATGAAAGAAAAGAAGACAGTAAAATTAGAAAAGAATAAAAAGATAAATATCAAATAATATGTACGTAGCGAAAAAGTCAGAATATAATCCGATACTAGTTCCAAACAAAGATCATTATTGGGAAGGGTTTGCTACCTTTAATCTCTCTCCAGTCAAATATGGTAAAAAGATTTATGGTTTTTACCGTGCAATTTCATCGATAGATAATTTAAAAAAGCAAAAGCAGATTTCAATAATAGGAGTTGGTAAGAGTAAGGACGGGGTTCACTTTGATGATAGGGTGCCTTTTATAAAGCCCGAAGAGAAGTGGGAAGCTTGTGGCTGTGAAGATCCACGAGTGACATTCTTTGAAGGTAAATATTATATTTTTTATACAGCCTTATCAGCATTTCCTTTTAATAAAGATAATATAAAAGTAGCAGTAGCAATTTCTAAGAATTTAAAAAAGGTAGATAGCAGGCACTTGGTGACTCCTTTTAATGCAAAAGCGATGACCCTCTTCCCAGAAAGGATCAATGGTAAAATCGTAGTAATTTTCTCTGCTTATACTGATATGCCTCCAGCAAAAGTTTGTATTGTAAAATTAGATAAAATAGAACAACTTTGGGATAAATCTTTTTGGGATAAATGGGAGAAAGAGATAGACAATCATACTGTAGATTTTAGTAGGAATCATTATGACCATCTCGAGATAGGAGCTACCCCTATAAAGACAAAGAAAGGATGGTTGCTTATTTATTCCCATATTCAGAATTATTTTTCTGATCCTGAGAGACTCGATAGGATATTTGGAGTGGAAGCTTTGCTCCTTGATTTGAAAGATCCAACTAAAATAATAGGCAGGACGACAGGGCCAATATTGGTACCGAGTGAGAATTATGAAATGTCTGGATATATAGAAAATGTAATTTTCCCTACTGGTGCACTCCTCGACAAAGATAATCTCTCTATATATTATGGAGCAGCGGATACGACTGTTTGTATTGCTTATGTATCTCTTTCTGACTTGATTAATACTATGGATAATAATAAAGATAGTAAATGGAAATTTAAAAGATATATAAAAAATCCAATAATAATCCCCAACGCTCTCAATAAATGGGAAGCAAAAGCCACTTTTAATCCGGCTGCTATATACTTGGGAGGGAAGACTCATATACTCTATAGAACGCTTTCCGATGAGAATACTTCTTTTATCGGTTATGCTTCTACTCGTGATGGTTTAAATATTGATGAAAGATTGGATAAGCCAATTTATTCTCCTCGAGAAGATTTTGAGATGAAAAAAGTTTCAAATGCCAATTCTGGCTGTGAGGACCCACGCATCACAAAGATAGGGAAGAATCTTTATATTTGTTATACAGCTTATGATAGTGTACATCCACCCAAGGTTGCAATTTCTTCTATAAGTGAGAAAGATTTCTTGGCAAAGAATTGGAATTGGGCAAAGCCATTTCTTGTAACACCCGAAGGACTCGATGATAAAGATGCTTGTCTTTTCCCTACGAAATTCAAAGATGGTTACTTTATATTGCATCGTGTAAATAATGAGATGTGTGGGGATTATTTAAGCTCACTTGATTTCACTGCAGAGAAAGTAAATAAATGTATAAGAGTAATAGGTCCAAGGAGAAATACTTGGGACTCTGCAAAAGTTGGCATCACTGCTCCACCAATAAAGACAAAATATGGGTGGCTACTTCTTTATCATGGAGTTTCTAAAAGCCATAGCACTTATCGTGTAGGAGCACTCCTCCTTGATATAAATGATCCTGCTATAGTGCTCGCTCGTTCATCTGACCCAATCTTTTCACCAGAAGAAGACTATGAGAAAAATGGAATTGTAAATAATGTAGTTTTCCCTTGTGGAATGGTAGTAAAAGGCAAAGAACTTTTCATCTATTATGGAGGAGGGGATAAAGTAGTAGGGGTAGCAACTATGAAGCTCTCCATTATTCTCGAATCACTCGTTCGAGGATCTAAATTTAATAATAATTAGTAATATGTTATACTGGGAATAAGGCTTTAAAAAGCCTTTTGTTTCATATATGGATAAAGAAAAAGACTATTCAAATCTGCACCGAGGATTGGTGCTCAAATATTTCTGGAAAGTTGTTAGGAATTTTAAGATTCCGTTTTTTGTCATTGTTTTTGGATCAATAATTGGAGCTGGTTTGGATATTTATATTCCACTTCAATTTCTTAAACTCTGGAATGTGCTTTCTTCAAACAATTTTGATTTTGTTGTAAAAGCTAGGAGTATTATAGTATTGATATTTATCTTAGGATTTGTTCGTTGGACATTTAGAAGGACAGTTGGATTTTCTAATTCATATTTTCAAGCGAATGTTATGGCTGGGCTTCGCGAGCAAGCCTTCTCTTATATGATTGGTCATTCTCATTCTTTTTTCTCAAATAATTTTGGTGGTTCTCTTACTCAAAAGATAGGTAAATATGCCAGAGCTTTTGAGAAATTAATGGATAGGTTAGTTAATGATGGCATACCACTAATAATAAGAGCAATAGGTACAATAATAGCCATCTATACTCTTGATCCTAAATATGCTTACATCCTTACAGCTTTTTGTATTGTATTTTTAGCAACTGCTTTGATATATACTCGTTTTAAACTTAAATACGATGTTATGGCTGCTATGTCTGATACAAAGACGACAGGTGCACTTGCGGATTCAATAAGTAATCATTCATCTATTCAGCTTTTTGCAGGACAGGATTATGAAAAAGAAAGAGTAGGAGCAGTTATACAAGAGCAAAAAAAGCATACAGTTTTCAATTGGTTTTTGTGGGAAGGTTTGGGTTCAATACAGAGCTTTTATTTCTTGGTAATGGAATTTATTGTTTTTTGGATTGCTATAGGAGATTGGAAGCTCGGTATTATGACTCTTCCCATCATTGTTTTGATTCAAGGGTATCTTGGTCGTTTAACTGAAAATCTTTGGAGCTTTGCAGGTATTGTTCGAACCTTTTATGATGGCTTTGCTGATGCTCAAGAAATGGCGTTAGTACTCGATACTCCATACGAGATTAATGACGTTGCACCAAATAAATTAACTAATGTTAAAGGTGAAGTTATTTTTGATAATATTACTTATATTTATGAGAATAACAATCAAAAAGTATTTGATAATTTTTCTTTAAGGATAAAAGCTGGAGAGAAAATCGCACTAGTAGGTTCATCTGGGGCAGGGAAGTCTACTTTTGTAAGACTGCTCATGAGATTATTTAATTTAAAAGAAGGTAGAATTCTTGTAGATGGAGTAGATATATCAAATGTATCCCAAAAGAATTTGAGGGAAGAGATAGGCTTCGTACCTCAGGATCCAGTCTTATTTCATAGGACTTTAATGGAGAATATACGCTATGGTAAAAGAGATGCGACAAATGAAGAAGTAATAAAGGCCGCAGAGCTTGCCCATTGTGATGAGTTTATAGCGAATTTACCAAAAGGTTATGAGACTTATGTAGGGGAAAGAGGTGTGAAGCTCTCAGGTGGGGAGAGGCAGCGTGTGGCTATTGCTCGTGCGATATTGAAGAATGCACCAATACTTATTCTCGACGAGGCAACCTCAGCGCTTGATTCAGAATCAGAGATGCTTATTCAAGATGCACTTCATAATCTAATAGAAGGAAAGACGGTAATAGTGATAGCTCATAGACTGTCAACGATTCGTGGGATGGCACGAATAATAGTAATAGAAAATGGAAAAATAATAGAAGATGGATCTCATGATGAACTTCTAGAAATAGAAGGAGGAATTTATAAAAAGCTTTGGAGTATTCAAGCTGGAGGATTTGAAATTCGGTAAAAAATAAAAACAGAATAAAAATGTTCTCGAGCGAACCCTTACGGAGGCCGACGGGCCGAGTACGAGCAAAATTTTCAGCAGAAAATTATTGTGTGGTGAGTCCGAGAATTTTTTTATGGAGTTTTTATTTAGTTAAATTATTTAATTTTATAGATTTAAATAAGAAGAAGCCAATGATGGCAAAGGTTGTGATAGGGGAAACAAGGGAAGGGATTTCTACTCCAAAAGAATCTGCAAGCATTATGATTCCTAATACAAAGACAGAATACATCGCTCCATTCTTTAGGAATGCGTATTTCTTAATGCGTTCTATATTACTGATGGTGAGCTTTCTTAATACAAAAGCACCGAGTCCATTACCGATAAGTATAAGAGGTATAGAAAGTGTGAACGCAAATGCTCCCAAGACTCCATCTATAGAGAAAGTCATATCTATAATTTCTAGATAAAGAATTTTACTTATATCGCTCATTTTATTATCTTTGGACAAGAGTGCTTTCTCCCCTCTCTCTGCATTTTCTTTGAATCCATGAGTTATGAAGAAAGCAGTAGATCCTATCACAGCAGAGAATGCCATCATCGCATTTATTTTAAGTGCATACCATACAACAACCGCAAGTAAGATGGACACTACAGCAAAAAACCATGCTCCATTCTTTTGGAAAAAGTGCTCATGCTTCAATCCTACATTTTTAGTCTCAAGGAAAAGCCAGTGGAAAAAAAGAAATATCAAGAATATACCACCACCCATAAGTAGTATAGGGGAGGCTGCTTCTATAGAAGCATGGATAGAGGGGTCATTTGAGAAAGTAGCGGTGAGAGCACCTATGGGACCCAAAGAGGGGACTGTAGCCCAGATGATAATCCAAGGGAGGAGCCCACGGACAACGAAGACCGCAAAGAAGAATCCATAAAGGAGGAACCAACGCCTACCTTTTTTGCCCATTGTGCCTAATACCTCTGCATTTATAACAGCATTATCAATACTTGCTATTATTTCAAAAAGGCAAAGTCCTAGAACTGTAATTACCATACTCAATATCATAATTTGTATTATACATAATTTTTTAAAATTATTATAATTGTTGTTTTTTTTGTACCAACAACCCAAGAAAATAGTAATTTTGGGGGATTGTTCTAATTTTTTAAAAATGGAAAAGTAGGTATTAGAAATAGCCTTTATTGGTAGTGTTTTAAGGGTCTAATTTTGAAGAATTTTGTAAAACTATTGACGTCTTCTTGATATTTTTACATAGTGTTTATTTTCTAGTTTTTACCCTTGCGATAAAATAGGAGAGGAGAGTATAATGTAATCCCGCAAGAAAAGGCGGGTATTATTAACTAAAATTTTATAAATATGCCTTCAAAAAAGAAAGTTCTCAAAATAAAAAAAGTTATAGGAAAAGTCGTAGAGAAAAAGGAGGAAGTTTCTATTGAAAAAAAATCAAGTAAGAATATTTTTATTAAAAGCGTTATAAAAAGAGATGGAGTTAGTGCTCCTTTTGATCTCGATAAAATTACGAATGCTATTAATAAAGCTATGCTTGCAAGTGGGGAGGGTTCTATGAAGGAAGCAGAGATGGTAGCAAATCGTGTGATGATGGAAATCGTCAAGATAACCAAGAAATACAAGAATTTTATTGCTACAGTTGAAGGTATTCAAGATACAGTAGAGCAAGAATTAATGCTCGCGGATTTTGTGAAGACATCCAAGAATTATATTCTCTATCGTGAAGAGAGGGCACGACTACGTTCTCATAGTGTGACTGTGCCAGATCATGTAAAGAAACTTTCTGATGAAAGTAAAAAGTATTTTAGAAATCCACTTTCTGAATTTGTTTATTATCGTACTTATGCAAAATGGATTGAAGAAGAAGGAAGAAGAGAAACTTGGGTAGAGACAATCAATAGATATGTTTCTTTCATGAAAAAAAATATTGGTAAGTCACTCAAAGAAAGTGAGTATGAGGAAGTCCGTGAAGCAATACTCAAACAAGAAGCAATGCCTTCGATGAGACTTTTGCAATTCGCAGGAGCTGCAGCGGATAAGACGAATGTATGTGCGTACAATTGCTCCTTCGTAGCACCATCAAAGTTTCAAGATTTTGGGGACATAATTTATATATCAATGTGTGGTACTGGAGTTGGGTTCTCTGTTGAAAGTAAAAATATTCAATCACTCCCTCAAATTAAAAATCAAACAGGTAAAAAATTATCAACTTTTGTTGTTCCTGATACTAAAGAGGGTTGGGCAGATGCATTTGTAATTGGTATGAAGGCATGGTTTGAAGGAGTTGATATAGATTTTGATTTCTCTCTTCTTCGTCCAGCAGGAGCCCGCCTTAAAATAATGGGTGGAAAGAGTTCAGGACCGAAGCCACTCATAGATTTACTTGGATTTACAAGAGAGAGAATATTGAGGCGTCAAGGTAGGCATCTTCGTAATATAGATGCTCATGACATAATATGTAAAATAGGGGAATGTGTTGTTTCAGGTGGTGTTCGCCGAAGCGCCCTTATTTCACTTTCAGATTTAGACGATCAGGATATGCGTGATGCAAAGAATGGTCAATTTTGGATTAATGAAGGTCAGAGAATGCTTGCTAATAACTCAGCGGTTTATAATTCAAAACCCACAGAAACGGAATTCCTCAAAGAGTGGATTGCTCTTATGGAGTCAGGAAGTGGTGAGCGTGGAATATTTAATCGTGAGTCACTTTATAAAACTCTTCCTAAAAGAAGAATTGAAAAGTCTGGTAATTTTATAGGAGAGATGGGTACAAATCCTTGTGGAGAAATAATTCTAAGATCAAGACAATTCTGTAATTTATCCGAGGTAGTAGCAAGAGTAGAAGATACAGAAGAGACTCTCATGAAAAAGATTCGTATTGCAACTATTTTGGGGACATATCAATCAACTCTCACCAAATTTGGATATCTATCTAAAGAGTGGAGCGAGAATTGTGAAGAGGAAAGATTGCTCGGTGTATCTGTCACAGGCCAATGGGATTCTAAGCTATCACGTGATCCCGAAATTTTAAAGAAGCTTCGACTTGAATCCATCCGTGTGAATAAAATATATGCAAAGAGATTTGGTATAAGTGAATCTACTTGTATAACAGCAGTGAAGCCTTCAGGGACAGTTTCCCAGACTGTAGATTGTGCGTCAGGTATGCATCCTCGTCATGCACCCTATTATATTCGTCGTGTTCGTATCTCAGCTACAGATTCACTTTTCAAAATGATGAAGGACCAAGGTGTACCTTATCATCCAGAAGTAGGGCAGCATCATGATGATGCAAATACTTTTGTTTTAGAATTTCCAATGAAGGCACCACAGGACGCAATTTGTAAAGATGATGTGAGTGCAATAGAGCAACTTGAGCATTGGAAGGTTGTAAAGATAAATTATACAGAGCACAATCCATCAGTTACTATTTCTGTGGGTGAGAATGAGTGGATACAAGTAGCACACTGGCTTTATCAGAATTGGGATATAGTAGGAGGACTTTCATTTTTGCCACGAAGTAATCACGTCTATCAGCTTGCTCCATATGAAGCAATAGATGAGAAGACTTATAGAGAGCTTACAAGTAAAATGCCAGATTTTGATTTTTCAAAAATTGTAACTTATGAGATGAGAGATGAAACTGAAGTAAAAGGTGAGCTTGCTTGTGTTTCTGGTGTCTGTGATATAGTCTAAAATTATGAAAAACTGGATTAAATATACAATTGCATTTATAGCTGTGCTATTATTTAGGCTCATACCAATGCGCGCTCCAAATGTGGAGCCTATAATGGCTACATTGATGCCCTTAGGTAAAGTATACGGCAAGCTTATGGCTTTTGTCTTTGGTTTTGCAAGTATTGCACTATTTGATGCTATTACATCAGGATTTGGTATCTGGACTCTTATTACAGCTTTAGCTTATGGATTACTTGGATTAGGAGCAAGTTATTTCTTTCAAAATAGAAATGGATGGAAGAATTATGCTTTATATGCAGTGGTAGCTACTATACTATATGATATAGTCACAGGGCTTACTATTGGCCCATTATTCTTTCATCAATCATTCCTAACATCATTAGTTGGACAAATTCCTTTTACTCTATTTCATTTGCTAGGAAATGTATCTTTTGCTATAGTACTGTCACCAGTGATTGAGAAATGGTTTATTGCATCGGAAGTAAAAGTGAGAGTTTTAAGTAAGACCATATTAGTTAGTTAAGTTTATTGTATTTTAAAATTTAAATTAATGTATTTGGAAGTGAGGTTTGATTCCTCCACTGTGCCGCAACGGTAAAATCTTTGGTTAAAAACCATAGAATGAGTCCGGTCTTCATACATTAATGTTTCCCGAGCAGGAGAATATATTTATTTATATCTTTATTAAAACTCTTGCTCGTGCAAGGGTTTTAATTTTGTATTTATGAACAAAAAAAGTAAGAAAATTTTAATAATAGTTGTTTTAATCATAATTATAGTTGAAATTTTTTCATATTTAAAATACAACCCTACCAAGTCTACCCCTAACAAGGTAGAAGAAAAGACGGAGCCTAAGGCTATACTTGAGAAAAATGTAAAAGTTTCTTTAGTAGTACAAGAGAAAAAATATGAAGGAGAATTTAAGGATGGGATTACAGTTTTTGAAGTAATGAGAAAAATAAAAGAAGAAAATAAAGATTTTGATTTTAAATATGGAGAATTTACTGGATTAGGAATATTTATAAATGAGATAAATGGATTAAAAGGGGGAAGTGAAGGTTATTGGATTTATTATTTGAATGATAAAGAGGCAAATGTTGGAGTATCAAATTATAAGATTAAAGAAGGGGATATAATCTCTTGGAAATATGAAAAATAAAAATGCATTAATAATAGTATTTATAAGCTTTTGTTTATTTTTTGCTAATACAGTTTTTGCAGATACTTTCATAAACTTACAAATAAAAACAGACACAGGAACTATTTATGAAGGAGATATAAATGTTGCACCTTGCGATAGTGAAGGGGATGGTGTCTTAAAAGCAACACCTTATTGTGCTATTGTACAGTCAGGCACTACAAGTATTTGGACTGGGCTTTGGGTAGACTCTATTGGAGATGTAATTAATAATGATGGAGGTAATGGAGTATATTGGATGTGGCTTGCAAACCTAAGTATCGATAATTGCCCTACATGTTCGTATTCTCTTTCTGGTAAGCAGTATGAATTACAGAATAATGACAAAATACTCTTTTATTACAATACAAACCCTCTTGATATAATAGTTGATAAAGAAAATCCTAAGGTTGGAGAAAAAATAAAAATAACAGGCAAGGAGCTTGGACTTGATTCATCGTGGAATCCTGTGTGGGATAAAGCTCTTTTTGGTAAAGCAATAATAAATGGAATATCATATGATTTAGATGCAGATGGGGAATTTCTATATGAAACTACAAACAATGATGTTTTGTTATTGAAAATACAAAAAAATAATTTTATTGATTCTAAAGAATTGAATATAAATCCTGAAGAAGTGAGAAGGAGTAGTGGATCATATGTTGCAAATTTTATAAAAGTGCCAGAAATTAAAAAAGTATTTTCTGTTGCCGAAGCTTTAAAATTTTTAGAAAATAATCAGAAGGAGGATGGGTCATTCGGTGAATCTTTATACACGGATTGGGTGGCAATAGGAATAGCGAAAGAGGGGAATAATCTTATTAAAGAAAAGTTGATTAAATACTATAAAGAAAATACTTTAGAAAGTAATTTAACTACAGACAATGAAAGGCGTGCTATGGCTCTAATGGCTCTTGGTATAGATCCATACGCTGGCACAAAGGCAAATTATATTAAGAAGATAATAGACAGTTTTGATGGAGAACAATTTGGAGATAAAAATTTATACAATGATGATATTTTTGCTTTGATAGTTCTTAAAAATGCAGGATATGATGAAAAAGATGAGATAATAATAAATGATTTAAATTATTTAATTGCTAAGCAAAATCAGAATGGATCATGGGGTAGTATAGATATGACAGCAGCTTTTATAGAGGCCTTGAAGGGTTTTGGTGATATACCCGGTGTTGAAGATTCAGTAATTAAAAGTAAAAACTATATAATTTCAAATCAAGAATCTGACGGTAGTTTCGGGAATCCATCATCTACATCTTGGGTTCTTCAAACTTTATTTGAAAATGATGAAATTTTAAAAACTGAAAAATATTTATATTCAAAACAACAAATAGATGGAGGTATGGAGAGCATAGATACAGATCTGAATACACGTATTTGGGTGACCTCTTATGTTATACCAGCAATCCTGCATAAACCATGGAGCGAAATTTTAAATAATTTTCCTAAACCACAAATAGAAACTTCTTTTAACCCTGATTTAATTAAAGAGGGGGGTAATAATGTTAGTTTAAAGACAACTAATCAAACAAATGAGAAAAAAGACCCAGTAAGAAGCATAGAAGATAAAATAAAAATACAAAATTTGATAGAGGATAAGGGATCATCTAAATCTGGGAATTTATTTAGTATTATAAGGGGCTCTTTTAATTGGCTTTTAGTTAAGCTTGGATTCTGATATACTATGAAAATGAAAATACAAGTAAAATTTATTATATTTATAGCAATAGTAGTTATTTTAGTGGGAGGTTTTGGTGTTTATTCCTTTTTAAAACCAGTGCCACCAAGTAAATTAGATGGTTTTGCACAATGTCTTAAATCTTCTGGAGCAGAGTTCTATGGGGCATTCTGGTGCTCACACTGTAAAGAGCAGAAAGATTTATTTGGTTCGTCGTTTAAATATCTTCCTTATATAGAATGTGCAAATAAGGATAATTCACAAAAACAGGTTTGTATAGATAAGAAAATAGAAGGTTACCCAACTTGGGTTTTTAAAGATGGAACAAGAGAATCTGGTAAAATGGAGTTAACTACTTTAGCACAAAAAACACAGTGCTTATTGCCAGAGTAATATGATATAATATACTCATGCATATTGATGAGGGGACAATCATAAAACTTCTAAGTACTTCAGGACTAGTTAGTAAGACAGATGTTGGAATGGCACTCAAAAAAGCCAAAGAGACTAATCAATCCTTGGGCTCTGTTTTGATGAGTGAAGGAAAATTAACGGAGAAAGATTGGAATAGTATGCAGGCTGTATCTCTCGGTATTCCTTTCGTGAGCCTTAAAGGAGAACATATATTGCCCGAAGTTTTAAATTTAATTCCTGAGCCTATTGCTCGTAATAATAATATCATTGCTTACAAGAAGACAGCTTCTGGTCTTGAGGTTGCGATGCTTGATGTGGACAATCTACCAGTTATTGATTTCATCAAAAAGAAAGTTGGACTTCGTATACTTCCTCGTATGACTTCTTCTGATTCTATTAAAGAAGCATTAGGTTTATATAAGAAGAGTCTCGAGGCAGATTTTGAAGATATAATTAAAAAAGAAAGTAATTCTATAAATATAGTAGCCGATAATGCAAATGAAGGAGAAAAAGTAAATAATGAAGAGAAAACAGAAAAAGAACTCGCTGAAGATTTACCAATAGTAAAAATTGTTGATACTCTTATTTCTCATGCAATTATTCAAGGTTCATCTGATATACACATTGAGCCGTGTGAAGATTCTCTTGTAGTAAGGTATCGTATAGATGGTATTTTACATGATGCAATGGTGCTCCCCAAAGATACTGCTCCTGGGATTGTAGCTCGTATAAAAGTACTTTCCAATTTAAAACTAGACGAGAAGCGTCTTCCACAAGATGGTAGATTTAAAATAGTGAATGATCAGGGACGCGTTTCTTTTCGTGTTTCGACACTTCCTACTTATTTTGGAGAGAAAACTGTCATCAGAATTTTGAGAGAGAATGCCAAAGGATTTTCATTAGAAGGGCTTGGTTTTCATGGTGAGGCTCTAGAGAGAATTCATAGAGGTATGAAGAAACGCGATGGAATGCTCCTCACAGCAGGTCCAACCGGCTCTGGTAAGACTACAACTCTATATACTATGCTTGATATATTAAATACCCCAGATGTAAATATTTCAACAGTAGAAGATCCTATAGAGTATCAAATGGCAAGAATAAATCAGACTCAGACAAAGGCTGAGATAGGGCTTACTTTTGCAAATGGATTACGCACATTACTACGTCAAGACCCTGACATAATAATGGTAGGGGAGATTCGTGATGGAGAGACAGCATCTTTAGCTATTAACGCTGCGTTGACTGGGCACCTTGTGCTTTCTACTATTCATACGAATTCAGCTGCTGGAGCAATACCACGTATGATAGATATGGGAGTTGAGGCCTTCTTAATTGTTTCTACTGTAAAGACTGTTATAGCTCAGCGTCTTGTTCGTAAACTTTCCGAAGAAAAAGAAAAATACTTTTTAACAGAGATAGAATTAGAAGCACTCGAAAAAGTTGTGAATCTTGATGTTGTTTTAGAGTCTTTGAAAAAAGAGAAGATTGTAGCACCATCTGCAACATGGAAAGATATTCCATTCTACAGACCAAAACCCAACAAAGATACCCCTGATGGATATAAAGGGCGTGTAGGGATTCATGAAGTACTTGAAGTGAGTAATACTATTAAAGAGATGATATTAAAAGGTTCTTCTACAGATGATATAGAGAAAATGGCTAAAAAAGAAGGAATGATGACAATGCTCGAAGACGGTATTTTCTTGGTAGCATCAGGCATAACTTCTACAGAAGAAGTACTTCGTGTTGTGTCCGAATAATATGAAATTTACATATAAAGAACAAAATAAAGAAGGAGCTTTCGTAGAGGGGATAGCAGAATCTCCCGATATGTTTACCCTAGCTCGTGAAATTAGAGAGAGGGGAAGTATTCCTCTATCGGTAAAAGAGTTTGATGAAAAGAAAAGTAAAATTAGTATTAATTTAGAGCTTTTTGGTAGTGTTTCTTTATCTGAGAAAATAATGTTTACAAATAATTT
>Ga0172379_10006722_pt1 | contig 15238 bp, 15 predicted proteins | sample GrowelOW334metaG_FD_119756 | JGI IMG/M metagenome (GOLD analysis project Ga0172379, IMG submission 119756) | Groundwater microbial communities from an aquifer near a municipal landfill in Southern Ontario, Canada - Groundwater well OW334 metaG | ecosystem: Environmental > Aquatic > Deep...
AAATCCCGGACCAAAAAACTTAATTACCGCTGGCACCTGGGTTATTTGCGGTAAAGGAATTTCTCTAACTGTCGCTGGTTGTAAAGCAGACCCGCGAATGGCTGCTCCATGTTCCCCAACCAGCACAACAATTGTTTTTCTATTAGTTTTTTTAATTTTATCAAAAATTTCTTTTACATCATTTGTTAGATTGTTTAAAGCTAAGTTGTATTGGTTATTATTTGATAAATAAGGGCTATCAAAATGTTGAATGCCAGTATGTAAAGTGATACTGTTATAAAACAAGGCAGAATTATTATGACCATCGGCTTCGCGGGCTGTAAACCAAAGAGGAAACGCATCCTTGTCTAAATAAATAGGTGTACCATCAAAACTTGTCTCAGTTGGGATTAATTTTGAATTATCTAACGGAACATCAGCTTTACCATATTTAACAATGGCATCATTAAAACTGGAATAATTACCATCATGATTTAAAACTGTATATGTAGAATAACCCAACTTTCTTAGATTATCCATTAAATAACACTGCCCATTGGAATTTTCAAACAATTTTTCCTCTGTTGTTTGTCCACAAGTAGACTTTAAAATTCTCAAAGCTGCCGTATTACTATAAGAAGTGGCCGAATTGAAATTTGTAAATATGTAGTCAAAATTTTTAAAGAATGGTTTCATGTCATAATTTAAATAAACGAGGTCATCCCAAGAAAATGAGCATACTTGAAAAATAACAACATCGAAATCATTATTTGAATTATTAGAAAAATTAACAACTCTCTTTGCCTCATCATCATAAAAGTTGCCAGCAAAATCAGAATCTAAAGAAGTTTTTTCAGTAAGGCCAATAATAAAAAAACAGCAAATAAAAAAAATCCCAAAATATTTTCTAAATTTAGTATGTGAAATAAAATATGCAAAAATAGCTGTTACAAATACCGCTGCCAATAACTCGAGATTAATTGCCGAAAAAATAAATCTAACAACAAAGCTAGAACTTGGTCTCAATTCCGGGTTTGTCAAAAATTGCCAAAAAATGCCCACTGACGGCAGATATGACTCATGCCAAAGCAACAATAAACCCACGATTAATCCTACCACATACCTAATTCTTTCAATCAATTTTTTTCTCGCAAATCGCTCAGAAATTGGGAAAAAAACAAAAACGCAAAGCAGTAAATTATTAAATGCATGGGCCACTATAGAATTAAACAACTGTAGATATGTAACGACTATAAAATATATTATCCAAAACATCATAGAATTTTAACCTTTTAAATGTATTTTTTCATATTTATGGGCAAGGCGCAAATTCACAATTCGGGCCAGTGCGTCCCACAGCCGAACCATCTGGGCATAGTTTTGCCATCATATCACAGGTGACTGGAGCAGCAGCGTTGGTATTAAACAATAGTCGAGAAACTTTATAAATTAGGTAAACCCCCAAACCAACAAACAATAAAATGGCTATCAACAAAGCAAATTGCAATTTCTTATTCATATTTCATTAATATTAGTAGAGTAAAGAGTTTGTGTCCTTATTATAGCACTAATTGAGGAAGACCAGAATAGTATTTTTTGTACTTAATAGATTAATAAAAAAATAGATTTGTTAAGCTATTATTTCGGGGCTCACCTTGTGAAATGAGGTTGGGAGGTGTTTGGTTAAAATATGATAAATCGGCTTTAAATTATAAAATCCAGATTTCTATTAATAAATCGGCCAAACCACCGTATATATTATTTTAATCTCATTACAAAAACAACGCGAGTTTCAATAACATCGTTTACTTCCTTCGGAGACATCTTCAATCGTTTGGGAGATGTTAAATTATTCAAAACTTCGGTAAATGGATAAGATTCTATAGTAAATCCTAAATCTTGAAAAAATATTTTTGCTGTTTGTACGCTTGCAAATTTATTTTCTTCTATATTGATTCCAGTAAGTTTGGCAACTCGATTGTTATTCTCTACAAATTTAGGTTTCAAATTTCCCTTATAAATTATATCAGGAGTTATCCAAACTCCTCCAAACTTTTTAAGTAATGCTTTCACATTCTCTGCAACTGTCTTTTTTTCTGGAAAATTCAAATATCTTAAAAGTCCTTCTGTAATTATTGTTAAGGATTTATTTTTATTCAAATCAACCACTGCTCTTTTTAAACTTTTCAAATTCAAAGCGTCACCCACTTTAATCTGTAATTTTTCTCTACCATGGATTGTGTCTCTTTTAAAAATTTCCTTAACAATCAAACGCTTCTGTCTAATGATCTCAGGAAGATCAACTTCTAAATATGTAATATTTTTATTTATAGTCATCTCTAATCCACGAGGGGTCAAACCAGCAGCTATGTCCAATATTTGAAAATTTTCCTCAGCTACTACTAATTTGTTTATCAATTTATGTCTCGCCTCAAAAAGTGGAGCCATTGCTAAAAATTTGTACTCGTCAGGTAAATCCGGAGCGTTATTTTTGATTAGATTTTTTTCTAATTCTTGGTAAATTTCTTTTGAGTATGGGATATCTGAAAAAGTGCGCCTATACGCAACCGTCCAGGCAGTTGGAGAAATCATTTCATAAGAACCTTTACTTTTTCCTTTTGATATATATTTATTAAATTCAACAACTGAAAGTGTTTTCATATGAATACATATTATCAAAAGTTCCAACATCCTACAATGGTATAAAAAAATAATAGCTTGGTTAAGCTATTATTAATCGGAGCTCACCTTGTGGGATGAGGTTGGGGAATGGTTGGCTAAATAAACTACTTTCTCAGTAGTTGCAAAACTAATTTTATTACTTTCTCCTTATTCTTTGGTTCACTTTCTGCTACCAAAAGAGTTATAACCGTTAGGGTGCTCGGAGCGATTATAGATAAATTGAGTATCCCCGCCTTTTTAAGAAACCAAACAAAAGCATAGGCACCACTTCTTTTGTTACCATCAGAAAAAGGATGATTCTTTACTACAAAATACAACAAGTGTGCGGCCTTTTCTTCAATGGTTGGATAAAGTGGTTTACCTCCAAAAGATTGCATGATATTTCCGACTATACCATCAATACTATTTGGCTGTCTTTCTCGTCCAAATAACTCCCCCGCCTCACCTCTTTTTGTTATTTCAAATTTAAAATTCGTCAAAGCTTCCGATAATTCTTGAGCTGTGAGCATGACAGAGCGTTTGGTAGTACCAGAAGTGGCCAGTTTATCTTTGTCGTATGCATCAATGGACAGCCAAGTGGCAGTAAAAGCAGAAACTAATTCGAGAACACTTTTTTGATCAACAAGTGAACCAACGGGTAGTAATGATTTTAAATTTTCTACCGCTTGTGTAAATTCGGAGTAGTTGTTTTTTATTTGTGAGCGGTTGATGGTATATCCTTTTGTGATGTGTTTATGTAATATTTTTGTTGCCCATTGGCGAAATTTTGTGCCAATAACTGAATTAATTCTATATCCTACAGCAATCAAAATATCGAGATTATATATATCCACTTCACGAGTGACACTTCTTCCTGACTCATTTTGAACTAGTTCCATTTTGGAACTAGTTCGTATTTTTTGTAACTCTTTTTCTCTATAGATATTTTGAATGTGCTTTGAAATTGCCTGCGGATTAACACCGAATATTTTGGCCATTTGCATGCGATTTGCCCAAATAGTTTCGGATGTAAAATCACCTTGAAGTTCGATTGCACCAGTTTTGGCTTGATATATAATAAGTTGTTTGTTTTCTTTCATATTATATTTTAGTAATTACAATTATATCATTTAATCTTTTACTATACAAACAAAAAAATAACAGCTTTGTTAGGATATTATTATTCTGAACTCACCTTATGGGATGAGGTTGGGAGGTGTTAGGCTAATTTGATATGAATTTAAATGATTGCAAAGCCCGCTGTATTTCAGGTATTTGATATTTATGTGTAAAGAAGGAAATTACTTTTCCATTGTGCTCCAAAAGAATTTTCCTAGTAATAAGTGACGGTTCCTTTTCATATTCATTCGTTGGATAATCTGTGTGAGAATAAAAATATGCAGTTTGACCAGCAAAAGTTATCTCTGACTCAACCATATCATTGCCTCCAACTTGCGTTGAATATACTTTTCTAACTGTTGCCAGCGATTCGCTTTCTAAACGAATATGTATATAATCCACTGGCATACCACTTAGATATTCGGGGTTTGAGGGTTGGATACGAATATCATTATTTAAAATATTTGGTTTAAATTCCGAGATAATCCATGTAGACGGATAATTAATTGAATATCCCAATTCTTTGTTTGCATAAGTCAAATATTCCGTCGTTGTTGATTCCTTACTAACCAAATTACCACTATTGTTATTATTGACATTCATTAAATTTACAACTACAAACAGTATCGCTGTAATTGATATCAAACCAACTAATATAATTAGATTTTTTCTATTTATCATATATTATTTTTAGATTTAAGCCATATTTTTTTACTTCTTATTTTAATTTTTTTGTCACTTGTTTTATAATATTTTAACAATAAATCCAAAAATTCCTCGCCGAATCTCCAAATTCTTGAAAATTCATAAGTGGGATCAGCGATTTGTAAATCTCCAAAGTCAATAATGCCAACAACCTTTTTAGTTTTTATATTTATCAAAATATGTTCGTCTATCAAATCCTGGTGTGTAAGAACTAGCTTTGAAATATTAGTTTTCGAGTTATTTCGAACAGAAACATTGTTTTTCTCGGCAACCTTTATTGGAAAAGAGTGAAGTTCATTAACAAATTGCGCTAATTGTTTTGCTAATGATTCTTTTTCACTAGCACTCAATTTATTAAGTATTTTTTTCGATAAAGGTATGCCTGTTATATATTTATAACCACCAAAAGACTTGTCTTTGGAGATGTATATGAAATTCGGAATAGATAATGATATTTTTTTATTGAGAAGAGGAAGAATCATCAGCTCTTTCTGAAATTTTTCAAAACAATCAAGTTTATGTTTCGGAAAAGAAAATACTATCCTTTTGTCTAAAATTACAACATCATCGTCGTAGCCAGTAGTTATGAACTCGATTTTTTTGAATTTTAATTTTGGGAAATTATCCTTTATTTTTTTTAAGTACTCTTTTTTTGTCATAATAGATAAAAAATCAATTACATGGAAATTCAGTTTTAGAATAAACATCATAATAAGTATAGAACTAATCTTATCAAATGTTCCGACATCATACAATGGTATAAAAAAATAATAGCTTGGTTAAGCTATTATTAATCTGAGCTCCGGGGGTGGGATTCGGACCCACGACCAATTGATTAACAGTCAACTGCGCTACCACTGCGCTACCCCGGAATATAGTTCAAATCGAACTAGTGAATAGTATACAAAAAAACACCTCTGCTGTCAACAGTTAAAATATCTACAATAACTGATAATTTTTAGCAGGCTCTTTCACCCCATGGAATACCACATCTGTAATATTTTGCACCCCAAACTGACGGCCATCCAAAAACCCTGACATGGCCGCTTCCGCTAGCCAACCGCTGTTTATCCAATCAAAAAGCCATTCATGGGTATATTTTGGATCTTCTTGACTAATCCCCGCTCCGATAGTTTTTAACCAAATCTTGTTAAACTTTTCCTGTGAACCTAATGGAGGGGCAATAATAATCGGAATCCCCAAAGCAGTATAAAAAACCAATTCACTAGGTTTGGTCCACAGCACGTCGGTTGTTCTGAGACTATTATTAAATTGAACGAAGTATTCTTCTTTATCAACTGCAAAAATAATGTGTAAATTTTTATTCAAAATTTTGGCCAAACCTAACTCGTCTATATACTTTTTGAAATATAAATAAACATCATTGCGAGTACCAGCAACTAGATTAAAATTAATTTCATTTTTTAATAATTTATCTTTTAGACTGAAAAGTATCTCTTTACCAATCTTTCGTTGTGCACCAGCCCCTCCAACTGCAAATGTTAGTGTTAATGGATGCTGATGGTGTTCGGCAAGTTTTACTCCTTTTAAAAATTTACTTACGGTGTGAATATATTTTTGACGATAATGATGTTCTGGATCCAGGTTAATAATTCTCTCAGCCAAATCTTTCTTTAAAATATTTAAATTTTGACCACCCAAATTCGCATCTGGTAACGGAAAGCCAGTAAGAAAAATACTTTCATCTTTTACACCATACTGTTTTAATCTTTCTACCACTCGTCTACATGGAGCCAAATACTTTATCCGACTTTTTTGTGGATGGAGTGGTGCCCATGCTCGACTGATATCACTATCGCACACTACTATGTAAATATCATTTTTGAATCCATGTTCCTCGGCAAAAAATGCTACAGTGAAAAATGTTGTAATCAAAGGAATATCTTTGGTGTTTAGAAATTTCACTAAATCCTTTCCCCAACCACCTTTGATACTTCCATAATTTATACGTGTTTGCAGACTAGGTTTTGAAAGATCGGTGATTGGATAAAATGGATGAATTCTCTGCATGCGATCAATAAACAAATCAAATAAAAAATGTCCAATTACTGGAATGCTTTCTGAACGTGAAAAAAGTTCGTAAAAATATTGAGAACTATTCCAGTATTTATAATCCCCTTTTGAAATCCCCTCATAGTTGTTCGCTAAAATCACTTTTTCATTTGGTGACAAGAAACGCAAAGGATGGGCGGCACGTTGATGTCCATAACCCATACCGACAGACACTACCCAGGCTTCATGTTCTTTTTTCATATACGTTTATTTTTTGCAAAAATAAAACCCATTTTTTTTTCAAATTTTGATGGAAATATTTGCACGCCAAAACCGTTTTCTCGCAACTGGCTCTCAATCTCTTTGTAATTTTGACTACCATAATTATGATACTCCATTACTATCGCTCCGATGCGAGCAAAATCAGCTGGCATACACGCAGAAAAAACATCATACTCCCCTCCTTCGATATCCATTTTTAATAACGATATTTTTTTAATTTTGTTTATATCCAAAAAATCACGTAGTGAATATATTTGAATAGTTTGGTTGTTTTGCACTACTTCACCAATATCACTCTGTACAGGGCTTGGGGTGCCCTCTAGGCGATGATTATGGCTGTCTGATGAAATAAGTAGATTGCTATGCTCGGATCTACCGCCTAAGGCAATTTTTAGAGTTTTAATATTTGTCAATTTGTTTTCTTTCAGATTTTGTTCAAGCAAACCAAAATTCGTATCTTCTGGTTCGAGCGCAAAAATGGGAACGACATGATTGAGGGCACGAACATATAAGGAAAAAAGCCCGACGTGTGCACCAACATCTACTATCGCATTAGCTGCTTCCTCAATAGTTTTATCAGCGGCCTTGTATTCGCGCTCCTTAAAAATTTCAACCCAAACACTTTCCGCGGCCTGATCTGGCAAAATAGCGGAAAATTTGTGTTGATTAAATTCAAACTGCTTTTTTATCATGTTTTTATTATATCACAAAACTAATATTTGATAAATAAAAAAAGCCTTCTTAAAAGGCTCTTTTTGACTTTTCTGTTATTTTTTTGGAGTCGAGGTAGTAATCACTGGAACTAATTGAAGCGATTTTGCGGTAATGCTACCATCTGAATTCACATCACCAGTCACCATTAAATTTTCACCAACTTTGATATCATCTAGTGATCCGTTTACAGTTTTATTCACCAATGTTGAAGTGGAATATAATAAGACTTTTGATCCACCGTCAATTAATTTTAATGTGATGGTGTTGGCATCTTTAGTGACAACTTCCCCTCTAGTCAAACCACCAGCTCCCACACCCGCACGAGCTCCGTTGCGATTGACAGGAATTTGTCCACCAGGTCCTTTTGCTCCAAATTGAGCGCCCGCTCGCAAATTATTTGCACCAAATGTTGTTTTTCCTTTTTTAGATCCATACCAATTGCCTACAAAAAATGAAGCAACGACCAAAACCACTACCAAAATAATGTACAGATATTGTTTTTTCATAAGAAAAAATATTTTAATTAATAAAATTATTCATAACGCAACGCCTCTATTGGATTAAGTTTGGCAGCCCTCGACGCTGGATAATATCCAAATACAATTCCAATTAATGCTGAAACACCAAATGCCAACAATACGGACGAAAATGATATTTGTGTTGTTAGACCGGAAAATTGAGCAATCAATTTGGCTAACACCCACCCTAGCATAACTCCAAAAATTCCACCCGCAAATGTTAGAGTGACTGCTTCCAATAAAAATTGGGCGCTAATGTCACGTCTATCTGCTCCTATGGCTTTTCGTAACCCGATTTCTCTAGTGCGTTCAGTCACAGTAGTCAACATCATGTTCATAATACCAATTCCACCTACCAACAAAGAGATACCAGCAATCGCAGCCAGCAACATAGTGAAAGTATCAGTAATACTCGAAGCTGTTGCTACGATATCCGCTTGATTCATTACCGTAAAATCAGCTTGCAATGGATCCGAAATTTTATGACGCATTAACAGTAAACTCGTTATTTGATCTTGTACTGCAGCCATAGAATCCTGGTCTGTAGCCTCCACACTAATAGTAGACAGATATTTATCACCAGCCAAATATCTTTGAGCGGTGGAAAGTGGAATATAGATATTGGTATCCGGACTAGAAAATCCACTTCCTCCCTTGGCGGTCGTAATTCCAACTATTTTAAATTGTATGCCGTTTATTTTTATTGCTTGACCAATCGCTTGAAAATCTACTCCAAACAAATCATCACGGGTGGTAGGACCAATGACGGCGACTTTATCAAAAGAACTGACTTGTGATGCAGAAATAAAATTACCATTACTTATTTCAACTTTTCTAACATCCATATATGCCGGTACTGTGCCAATCACTTGAGTGTTAGTGTTTTTTCCTTTGGCGGTAACTTGATAACGGCGACTCAGTTCTGGAGCAACAGATTTTATAAGCGAAACTGATTTTGAAATTTCATCTGCATCTGTTTGTAGTAATGTTTGAGCGGAGCCTCTGCCGGCGCTTACGTTCATACCAACACCACGTTGAGCCCCAGGAGAGATTATGATTAGGTTGGAACCAGCTGAAGCAATACTGTCTTCAATATTGGATTTTGCTCCCTGACCTATAGCCACCATAGAAATCACCGAACCAATGCCAATAACAATACCAAGGATAGTCAAAAATGACCGCACTTTATTTGCAGACAGAGACCAATAAATTTCTTCAAAAACATCAATTGCTTTCATAAATAATTAGTGGTTTATTATTTCTTCATTTGAAACTACTCCATCACGGATATGAATAATGCGTTTGGCATGTTCAGCAACATCGCGTTCATGAGTGATCAAAATAACGGTATGGCCCTTGTCGTTTAGGCGCTTAAATGTTTCTAACACAACCTCGCCAGTTTTGGTATCCAAATTTCCAGTCGGTTCATCGGCCAAAATTAGTGACGGATCATTTACTAAAGCGCGGGCGATTGCGACGCGTTGCATTTGACCTCCAGAAAGTTGATTGGATAGATGATAAAAATGTACATCTTCAAAACCAACATTTTTTAATGCTTCTATGGCTTTTTCGGTACGTTGTTCTTTTGGTACTTCTGCATACATCAATGGTAAGGCCACATTTCGCACGACAGTGGTACGAGGTAACAAATTGAAGGATTGAAACACAAAACCTATTTTCTTTTTTCGAATTGCCGCTAGTTCATCTTCAGATAGTGTTGACATGTCATGTTTATCCAAAAAATATTCTCCTGAGGTGGGAGTGTCTAGAGCACCAAGAATATGCATTAAGGTAGATTTGCCAGAACCAGATGGCCCCATGATGGCCACAAATTCACCATCCGCAATAGTGAACGACACACCTTTCAGCGCTTGAAATTCAACAGCACCAGTATTATAGGTTTTTGTGATATTTTTTATTTCAATCATATCTTTATCTACTCATTCCACCGCCTCCGGAGATTCCAGGAATTCTAATATTTCCACTAGTGGCGGTAGTTGCTTTTGTCGCGGATGTAATAGTCTGAGAAACAATTGTGTCCCCTTCGCTCAAACCAGAAATTATTTCAATATTAGTGTCGTTGGATGCTCCGACCTCAACAACCTGCTGACGAGGTGGATTTTTTGCGGTTACTGGACCATTGGCAGTAGCTGAAGGAATAATGTCTGCGGTGTCAATAATTTCAACGTATGATTCGTTGTCACTAGTTTTCACTGCTGAACTCGGTACCATCAATACATCTTGTTTTGCATCGGTGATAATGGCGGCCGAAACACTCATGCCAGGTTTTGCGCGTGGATCTTGGGTGTCAAAAACTATTTTCACATTATATGTAACCACACCCTGAGAAACTGTTCCAAGTGTATCTATTTCAGCAACTGTACCAGATAAACTCAAATCTTCAATTGCATCAAAAGTCAATGTGGCTTTTTGTCCAACTTTAATTTTCGACACATCTACTTCGTTTAATGATATTACTGATGCTCCTTGTGCGGACATCAAAGTAAAGGCAGTGGCACCGCTTGATGCTGAGTCGCCTTTTTTCAAAGCTATATCAGCTACCACACCACCAAATGGCGCGCGAATTGAATAATCAGATAATTTTTCCTGGGCATCGAGAAGCGCATTTTCTTTTTGTTTGAGCGATAACTCTTGGGTTTTAACATCCAACTTATCTGCTCCAGCTTTTAAATTTTTTAGTGAAATTGTTTTTTCTACTATCGTGCGTTCATTACTGGTGATAGAATCGGCATTATCTTTTATGGTGCGCTGAATTGACAATAGAGTTGACAGATGACCGTTAATTGTCCCAATGTCAGTTGAAATCCTATTTTGATAGGTGACCACCTGAGCATAAATAGATTGATTATAAAGAGTACGAAGATCTACCCATGTATCATAAAAATTATTTTGACTTTTAATCGACTGGGACATTAATTTCAATGTTTCAATTGTTTCGTTAAGCAATTTACCAACCGTTTCTTGATTAGAATAACGATTAGTAACCTTATAATTAGAAAAATTAGTATCAAAATTTGTACGCGCGATAATATAATCGCTTGACGCACCGTCTCTAAAAGAAATTAATTTGTCTATATCTTTAATACTTGCACTATTTAATGCACTTATTAATACATTTACGTTTGATTGTCCACCACTAGCAGTCTTTTCACTATAACCAATTGTATAACCATACAAATTATCATACAGATTGGACATCACTGTCGGAAGATCTAAAAAGGCATTCGATATATCAGTAAATCCATCCTCAAATGCCTTTTTTAAACTATCGATTGATTTTGCTTTCGATTCTTGAGCAGAAATAATCGCGTTTTCTGCTTGTAATATGGTGAGCTCATCAGCTGGTTGGACAAATTTTTCAAATGATAGTTTAGCACTTTCTAGACTCGCTTGGGCATCCCGCACTGATTTTAACACATCTCGTGCGTTTAAGTATGCCAAAACGGCACCAGCTTTTACAGTCTGTCCTTCAATAACATTTACACTTAACACATCTCCCGAAGCTTTTGGTTTCAAATCTACTTGATTAGATGCAGAAATTTGTCCGGTGCCAGAAACTGTATTGATAAGAGTACCTCTTTGTACTGTTGATAAAGAATATTTTACGATTGACGCTGGCGAATTGTACTTTTGAAAAATAAAGTACCCTGCACCAATTATCACAACTATGGTAATTCCGACAATTAGTTTGTGTTCTTTCGAATATTTTTTTATTACATTTACATTCATAAACAGATATTAGCGATTAATAAAATTACCAAATCGACGATGAACACCATGTCGCACCATTTGATTTTCTTGTTCACTAACAATGCGAATTTGACGAACTTCAAAACCGTCTTTGGTATTTTGACCTATCGCCATAATGAACATGCCTGGTTGTAGTTTTTTTCTGAATGATTCATCGATTTTTGTTGTAAATAATTTTATAAGATTGTTTGGAGTTTGTATCAAAATATAGTCATCTTGAATTTTCACCACACGTCCAGCCACACCGCCAGCTCTTTCTCCTAATCCCCCTCTTAAAAATGGTTTCATAAATCTACCCGTCATGCGAGGATTGTATGACTCCATCTCGATTCTTTCCGCAATATTTGTAAAAGTTAAAATTCCACCACACAACAACACAAAGCTCACTAACCCAACCGCTACATAACCAAATGGTTTTTTGTATGCAAAATCAGTCATCTTAATTATAAATCCAGCTATAAATATCAATATAATAAAAGAGATTACTAATAAATATGGGAATGATTGAAGAAAAGCGAAAATTCCACCGTTGCCAAAACTTAAATATCCTAAATTATCCGAGGATTTCAAATAAAATAAAACTAGATTAAAAAATAAAATAGCCAAAAGTACTGTGAGAATTAAAGCGCTTCCCAAACCAAATTTTTCTACCAAAAATAAATATTTTGATCGTAATTTTACACGACCGCTTTTTATTTCCCCCATTACTATTTTTTCAGTTTGATTTTGGATTGTCATATTATTTATTTTCTAAAAATTCCTTTAGAGCTTCTTTGCCACGTTTGATGAGCGTTCCTACTGTGCTTGTTGGCACCCGTAAAATATCGCTAATTTCGTCGTAAGATTTTTGTTCGAAAAAGTATAAAATTAGTGGCTCTCGATACTTATCTTTTAAAGAAGCAATCCCCTTTCCAACTCGAATCTTGGCCAACCCAACATCTACCTCTTTTTTTAAATCCATTTTCTCGTCCACTATTTCCCATTCATGTTCATCAAGTGATATCGAGCCCTTGTTATTTTTCTTGATATGATTGATGGCCTGATTGTGTGCAATGCGGTAAATCCAGGCTGAAAATTTCTTATTCACATCAAAGGCATACAAATTGCGATATGTTCGAATAAAAACCTCCTGAAGCACGTCTTCAAGCTCATCTGAATTTTTTATAAATTTACGTAAATAGTGAGATAGTTTTAGTTGATAACGACGGATTATCTCTGCATATTTTTCCTTGTCGTTTTCTCGAACCTCGACTATCAACTGTTCGTCAGTAAATTGATCAAGAGTCATATATTATTAATACAACTGAACTGGAGAAATATTTCAAAAACATACTAATACTAGCACAAATACAGAAAATGACAATAAAAAAATAACGCTATTAAACGCTATATTTTGTTCTGGAGCTTTGTTCCGAGGCTTGGAATCGAACCAAGATAGACAGCTTCAAAGGCTGTTGTCCTACCTTTAGACGACCTCGGATTATATACGCAACTGGCGGCGCATTGCCAAACCACTGGATAATATGGTCAGAGCCAAGACACAAACAAACTGGACCCCAAACACATACAGAATATTCGAATTATAGTAATTTGTCAAGGAGAAACCACTTGGGAAAACTACAGACAAATATGGGTCGATAAATCTCAAAGCAAAGTAGAGTAAGCCGATAGAAGCCGCCAGACTCAGTATTGAAAACATAAATGACTCAACCAAATACGGTCCGCGGATAAACCAATTACTAGCACCCACCAAACGTTTAATTCCAATCTCTATTCTTTGGGTGTGAATGGCACTACGTACAGTATTGAAAACAATCAAAAATGATATACAAGCAAACAGCAAAACCAAACCGGCTACCACTTTTTCGGTACGACTCGTAATGTTCTGAATTTTTTCAATCGCGCTTTCGTGTTCATCAAAACTCTTCGCCTCAATCAAATTTTCATATTCTGGCACACTCAACGCCTTGATTATCTTTTTATAATCACCCGGTTCTTTGGTTTTGATTATCATAGTCGGACCAAAAGGATTGCTGTTCAATTCAGACAATGCCCCCAATATATCTTTACTTTGACTATGCCTTTGTTTAAAAGAAGTCAAAACATCTTCGGCGCTTTGTAAATCTACTTTCACTACCTCAGGAAAAGCGCTAACATATTTGTTTATTTCAGATACATTTTTGTCACCTGCTTCTGCACTAAAATAAACACTAACATTAACCTGATCCTTAATAAGGTTTACAGCTTCATTAGTTATCACTCTCACACTCCATAAAGCATTAACAGACAACAACATTAAAACCAAAATCAAAACAGTCATAAACGAAAGACCGAAATTTCTCGCGATATCCTGCAGGGCGAATTTTAATATTCTTCCGATGTATACCATATTACAAAATATATTTACCGGCCTCTTGATCTAAAGTCATATGACCGTCATGCAAAGTGATAACGCGGCGACGCAATGCGTTTACTACTTCACGGTTGTGGGTTAGCAATAAAATTGTCGTACCAAATTCATTAATCTTTTTCAAAATTTGAATAATCTCTTCGGCATTTATTGTATCCAAATTTCCAGTTGGTTCATCTGCTACAATAATTTTCGGTCGATGCGCTAGTGAACGCGCAATAGCCACACGTTGTTGTTCACCACCAGATAATTGTTGTGGATAACGATTGTGTCGGTCAGACAGTCCCACAATTTCCAATAACTGTGGAACTACTTGGGAAATACGATGACTTTTTTCACCAGCAACTTCTAGAGCAAAAGAAACATTTTCATAAACCGTTTTTTGTGGCAAAAGCTTATAATCTTGAAAAATCATACCAATCTGACGACGCAAAAACGGAATATCATTAGTCTTGATATTGGTGATATCCCAATCACCTATTTTGATTCGTCCCTTGGTAGGAGCTTCTTCAGCAATCAAAAGCTTGGTAAAGGTGGTTTTTCCACTACCGCTTTGACCAATGATTGAAACAAATTCACCAGCTTTGATATGGAGATTGATATCTCGTAAAGCAACCGAATTTGCAGAATATATTTTTGATACACCTTCGATAGTAATCATAAGATGAATTTATTATAACATATAATTAAAATAAACAAAAATCCCGACTGGTTCGGGATGTTGATAACACAAGGAATAATCTGAGCCGTCTCGGGGAATCGGACCCCGGGCCTTCTCGTTACGAGTGAGATGCTCTGCCAACTGAGCTAAGACGGCGACTTTTGAACAAAAAAATTATAGCTCAGCATAGGTCAAAAGTCAAATTTGTTTATCTGCAAAAACAACTAGCCTTTTTGAGTATTTTTTTGTAATTTTATTCCATGTACCTCCACAAGTAATCAAATTTAGGTGGGACAATCCATCTTCAGAAATAAATACCTCGGTAGCATCATCTGTATTACCAAATAAACGAGTGCCACTTACAATAAAAATTGTGTCCTTTTTATTTTTATCTTGTACTATAAT